>Ga0209515_10005419_pt1 | contig 16505 bp, 26 predicted proteins | sample Subgroupgradi54m_FD_187454 | JGI IMG/M metagenome (GOLD analysis project Ga0209515, IMG submission 187454) | Subsurface groundwater microbial communities from S. Glens Falls, New York, USA - GMW60B uncontaminated upgradient, 5.4 m (SPAdes)... ...
AGTTGCATATAAAGAAACAATTACTGGCGAGGCTGATGCCGAGCAAAAATATGTAAGGCAATCCGGGGGTAAGGGTCAATACGGACACGTGTGCATTAGATTAAAACCAAAAGAACGAGGAACAGGGTTTGAATTTATTGATGAAATTAAGGGAGGCGCTATTCCAAAAGAATTTATCAAGCCTACAGAAAAAGGTATTATTGAAGCGTTAGACAAGGGAATTGTGGCCGGATACCCAATGGTTGATGTAGAGGTAACATTGTATGATGGAAGTTTTCACGATGTTGATTCTTCAGAATTTGCATTTAAAATTGCGGGGTCTATGGCTTTGCAAGACGGCGCCAGACGTGCCAAGCCGGTTATTTTAGAGCCGATTATGAAAACAGAAGTAATAACTCCAGAAGCATTTTTTGGAACGGTTATTTCCGACTTAAATTCTCGAAGAGGTAAAATTGAAGAAACCAAAGAAAGGATAGGAATGAAAGTGTTGGATGCAAAGGTGCCACTATCAGAGATGTTTGGATACGCAACGGCATTGCGAAGTTTAACCGAAGGCCGAGCATCGTTTACTATGGAGTTTAGTAGTTATGAACAGGTGCCCGCGAATGTTGCGCAGGATATAATTGATGGCAAGAGGAAATAGATTGTACAAATTTACATCGATAAAAAATTATAGAAAGGGTGTTGACTTATTTTTTATAATATAATAGTATTACTAATATAAATTAAAATTTAAATTTTTAGTTTAGAATTTTTAATTAATTTCAAATTGATTTCAAATTTTAAATTTAAAATTACAAATTAGCAAACATGTCAACAGAAAAATTTGAGAGGTCAAAACCTCACGTAAACGTCGGTACTATTGGTCATGTTGACCATGGAAAAACCACATTATCAGCCGCAATTATGAAAGTTTCAAAATTGCGCGGTTTTAAGTCGTCTGATAAAGATGTTGATGCAATTGATGCATCTCCAGAAGAAAAAGCAAGAGGAGTCACCATTGCTATTACACACTTAGAATATGAAACAGCAAAAAGGCACTATGCTTTAATTGATTGTCCGGGACATGCTGACTATATTAAAAATATGATAACCGGGGCGGCTCAAATGGACGGTGCTATTTTATTGGTTTCGGCTCCAGACGGCCCAATGCCTCAAACCAAAGAGCATATTCTTTTGGCTAGGCAGGTGGGATTACCTTCTTTAGTGGTATTTATGAATAAATGCGATATGGTGGATGACCCTGAAATTTTAGATTTAGTTGAATCAGAAGTCCGCGAATTATTAAAAAAATATGGCTACCCAGGAGACGAAACTCCTGTTATAAGAGGTTCAGCCTTAAAAGCTTTAAGCGCAACTTCTGTTGATGATCCAGCAGTAAAACCAATTATAGAATTACTTGATGCAGTTGATAATTATATTCCAGAGCCTGTAAGAGAATTAGATAAACCTTTTGCTATGGCTGTTGAAGACGTGTTTTCAATTGAAGGAAGAGGAACCGTTGCCACAGGCAGAATTGAAAGAGGAATTATAAAACAAAATGATGAAGTTGAAATTGTAGGAATCAGACCAACCCAAAAAACTGTGGTGGTTTCAGTTGAAATGTTTCAGAAAAGTTTGGATCAAGGACAAGCTGGAGATAATGTTGGAATTTTATTGCGAGGATTAAAAAAAGAGGATGTTGAAAGGGGGCAAGTTTTGGCAAAACCCGGTTCAATTACCCCTCACACCGAATTTGAAAGCGAAGTATATGTATTAAGCAAAGATGAAGGCGGAAGGCACACACCATTTTTTACAGGATATAAGCCCCAGCTTTATATTAGAACTTCAGATATTACAGGTGACGTAACCTTGCCAGCAGGAACCGAAATGGTAATGCCTGGTGATACAGCTAATTTAACTGTTAAATTAATTGTGCCAGTTGCATTAGAAGAAAAATCCAAATTTGCTATAAGGGAAGGAGGCAAAACAGTTGGAGCGGGAGTAGTAACTAAGATTATTAAGTAATTATAATTTATTAAATGTCAGCTCTTAAAAAAACAGTAACAAGAAAGAAAATAACAGTGGCAAAAACCAAAACAGAAGCAGAGAAAGAATCTGTTGAACAACAGCCGAGTTTTCAAAAACTTAGAATAAAGCTTAAGGCTTACGACCATAAAATTATAGATAATTCAGTAAGGCAGATAATTGATATTGCCAATCGTTATGGAGTTGAGGTTGTGGGGCCAGTGCCTTTGCCTACAGAAATTTTAAAATATACAGTAAATAGATCAACTTTTGTCCATAAAAATGCAAGAGAACAGTTTGAGATGAGGGTACATAAAAGAATTATTGATATTTTAAGTCCCAGTGAAGCCATTATTGAAGCATTAAGAGATTTAAATTTACCGTCAGGGGTTGATATTTCTATTAAAATCTAGTAAAGTAAAACATTATAAAAATGATGAGATACTACTCTGATTTATGCTTCGCATAAATAGAGAAAAGTCCGCCAATAGAGACGCAGGGTCTTGATAGTTGCCGGGTTGAAAGCCCGGTATTTAATTATAAAATTATAGAAATGGTTTTTGCCATTTATATAATCAATCACTCGGTCGGAATATGAAAATGCGTTTTCCTATTCCTCCCACCCTCATAATTATGAAATTTATTTTAGGAAAAAAAATTGGAATGTCCCAGATGTTTAGTGATGGAAAAATTATTCCTGTGACTTTGATTGAGGCCGGACCCTGCATTATTTTGCAAAAAAAATCAAAAGAAAAAGAAGGATACGATTCTTTGCAATTAGGATTTATAAAAATTGAAAAGAAAAGCAAAATTAAAAAATCAATGAAAGGTAAGGAATATAAGTATATTAAAGAAACTAGAACAAATGATGTAGCTAATGTTGGAGATGAAATAAATGTTGCAATATTTACAGAAGGAGATAAAGTGAATGTTTCTGGAATTTCAAAAGGAAAAGGTTTTCAGGGCGGAGTAAAAAGACATGGTTTTCATGGAAGAAATGCCACTCACGGGGCCAAGCACGAAGAAAGGCAGATTGGTTCTGTGGGTCAGCGATTTCCACAGCATGTAATTAAAGGAAGAAAAATGCCAGGCAGAATGGGATACGACAGAGTGACTGTTAAAAATTTGAAAATTGCTAAAATTGATGCAGAAAATAATATGTTAGCATTAATGGGTGCCATTCCGGGACACAGAGGGACGTTGTTGGAAATAAAAGGATAGTCTTATAAATTATAAAATAGCATGAAAACGACAGTTTACAATAAAGAAGGAAAAGAGATAGGAGAAATCACTTTACCAGAGGAAGTTTTTAGCGTGGAATTAAATAAAGATTTGGTGCATCAAGTTTTAATCTCGCAGACTGCAAATAAAAGGCAAGTTCCGGCTCATACAAAGACAAGGGGAGAAGTTCGTGGTGGTGGTAAAAAACCATGGGCGCAAAAAGGCACAGGAAGGGCAAGACATGGTTCTATTAGGTCGCCATTATGGAAAGGCGGAGGAGTTACGGGAGGCCCAAGAAATGATAAAAATTATACAAAAGATATTCCTACAAAAATGAGAAGAAAAGCTTTGTTTATGGTGCTTTCAGAAAAAGTTAAAAATAATTTATTGGTTGTTTTGGATAAAATAGAAATAGACAAACCAAAAACAAAAGAAATGGTAAAAACTATAAAAGCGTTGCCCTGTGGAGTTGCTTCAAGATTGGTTGTATCGCAAAACGCAGATAAAAAAGTATTTTTAGCGACAAGAAATATTGCAAAAACGGGCGTATCGGAAGCAAGAAATTTAAATGTAGTTGATTTACTTAATTACAAATACTTATTAATTTCAAAAGACGGAATAAAAGACATAGAGAAGACTTTTTCAAATAAAGATTTGAAAAAGTCTGAATAAAGAATATTGTATCTTGAAGCTAGAATAAAAAAAAATTCCAGCTACTAGATACTAAATTCAAGATTCAAGAAAATGGCATTATTTGATTTTTTAAAAAGAAAAAAGGAAGTAGAAAAAGCAAAAAAGCCAACTGAAAAAAAATCAGAGAAGACTTCAGTTGTAAAAGAAACCAAAATAGAAAAAACTCCAGAAAAAGTACAAGATTTTAAAATAAATAAAGTAAAGGGTTTTTCTTATAATGTAATAAAAGAACCGCATATTTCCGAAAAAGCAACTGATTTAGCACAAGAAAATAAATATACTTTTAAGGTTTATGAAAATTCCAATAAGCTTGAAATAAAAAAGTCAGTGGAAGGAATTTATGGAGTAAATGTTTTGGGTGTAAATATTATAAAAATTCCACATAAAAAAAGAAGATTGGGAAAAACAGAAGGTTTTAAAAAAGCATTTATAAAGGCCGTGGTGCAGATTAAAGAAGGTCAAAAAATAGAAATATTGTAATGAAAATATATAAACCAACAACGCCATCAAGAAGGGGAATGACGGGAATTGATTTTTCTTTACTTACAAAAAAAAGAGCAGAAAAAAGTCTTTTAAAATATGTGAGAAGAAGTGTTGGAAGGTCTCGCTCTTCAGGCAGAATTACGGTAAGGCACAAGGGAGGTGGTGTAAAAAAACTTTACAGAATTATAGAATTTGCCCAAACTATCATGGATAGTCCAGCAAAAGTTATTGCTTTAGAATACGATCCAAATAGAACCGCTTTTATTGCTTTAATAGAATATACAGACAAGAAAAGACAATATATTATAGCTCCGCAAGAATTAAAAATAGATGATAGTATTATTTTTTCAGAGAAAGCTCCTTTGACTATAGGAAATAGGACAAAATTAAAAAATATATCAGTTGGAACATCGGTTTATAATATTGAATTAGAACCCAAAAAAGGAGGAATATTGGTAAGGTCAGCGGGATCGGCAGCGCAAGTGTTAGCTCAAGAACATGGATTTACCAACTTAAAAATGCCTTCAACGGAAGTAAGAAAAATTAAGGATGAATGTTTTGCTTCAATTGGAGTAGTTTCAAATCCAGAAAACAGATTTTATACATTGGGAAAAGCAGGTAAGTCAAGATTAAAGGGCAGAAGGCCACATGTGCGAGGTTCTGCTATGAATCCGGTTGATCATCCTCATGGTGGAGGAGAGGGCAGACAGCCAATTGGATTAAAGCATCCTAAAACTCCATGGGGCAAACCAGCATTGGGAGTAAAAACAAGGTATAGAAAAAAATGGACAAATAAATATATTATTCAAAGAAGAAAAAAGAAATAGAAATTGATAAATCAATTTATATAATTGGTCGCTCGGTCAGAAAATAAATTTAATCTTGTAAAAATAAAATTGTAATTTCATTTTTACTTCATTTAACTTTCTTTTCCTCCCTACGCTTAGCCAATTATAAATATTATGTCAAGAAGTTTAAAAAAAGGTCCTTTTATAGACCCAAGATTAATGGAAAAAGTTTTAAAGGTAAGAAAGGACGAAAAAGTTATTATAAAGACATGGGCAAGGCATTCTACAATTTCGCCTGAAATGGTTGGTTTTACTTTTGGAGTTCATAATGGAAAAGAGTTTGTTCCTGTTTATGTTTCAGAAGATATGGTGGGGCACAAACTTGGAGAGTTTTCTGCTTCAACTAAATTCATAAGACATGGAGGCAAAATGCAAAGAGGTCTGGAACAAAAAGCAGAAGAAGGTCAGGCTTTAAAAACAGCAGTTGATGTTAAAAAACCAGAAAAGAAATAATCAATTATGGAAATTAAAGTATTTTTAAGAAATTTAAGGACAACGCCAAGGAAATCAAGATTAGTCGCTGATTTGATAAGAAATAAAAAAGTGGCTGAAGCCAGAGCGGCTCTTGAATTTACAGTAAAAAGATCAGCTGAACCAGTTTTAAAACTTTTAAACAGTGCTGTAGCCACAGCTTTACATGATTTTCAATTAGAAGAATCTAATCTTATTATTTCTAGCATTATGGTTGATGAGGGGCCAAAATTAAAAAGGTCTTTTCCTATGTCTCGCGGTAGAGCGTATCCTATTATGAAAAGAACTTCACATATCGCTTTAACATTAAAAGAAATAAACCCGAAAAAAGAAAATATAAAAGAAGTAGAAACAGTAAAACCAATCGTTAAAAAATTAATTAAGAAGTCAAAGGTAAAAAATAATTAAAAGATATGGCACATAAAGTACACCCAAAATCATTTAGGATAAAAGGAATAGAGGATTGGAATGTCCGCGGTTTTTATGATAAAAAAATGCCCCAATATTTGGAGGAAGATTTTTTAATTAAAGATTTTTTAAGAACAATATTATCTGAGGCTTCGGTTTCTAATATAGAGATAGAACATTCTGCCAATAAAATAAATATTATTATTGAGTCAGCAAGACCAGGTTTAATTATAGGCAGAGGTGGAGAAGGAATAGAGAGTTTAAAAAAGATGATAATAAAAAAAATGCATGATAAAAAATTTTCATCAGACAGGTATGTAATAAATAAAATAGCATCAGTTAAACCAAAAAGAGAAATAAAAATAGATATTAAAGAAATTAAAAATCCATGGATTTCTGCTATGTTAGTTTCGCAATGGGCTGCCCAACAGCTTGAAAAAAGAATTCCATTCAGGCAGGTTTTAAAAATGGGAATGGAAAGGGTTATGCAAAATCAAGAAATAAAAGGCGTAAGAATTGAAGTTTCAGGCAGGCTAAATGGGGTAGAAATTGCTAGAAAAGAATGGTTAAAACAGGGTAGACTACCAAGACAGACCATTAGGGCAGATATTGATTATGCCCAATTCCAAGCATACTGCACATATGGGGTTATAGGTATTAAAGTTTGGATATATAAAGGAGATAAATTTGATTAATTTAAATTTGTAATTAGAAATTTTAAAATTATGACGTTATTAATGCCCAAAAAAGTAAAACACAGAAAATGGCACAAAGGCAAAACAAAAGGTGTAGAAACCCGTGCTACTGATTTGAATTTCGGCAGTTTTGGTTTAAAATCAATGGGCACAAAATGGATAACTGCACGGCAACTTGAATCTGCCAGGCGTCACATAATCAGATATATGAAAAAGGGAGGTAAATTATGGGTTAGAATTTTTCCTGATAAGCCAGTAACTTCTAAGGGGGCTGAAGTTCCTTTAGGAGGAGGGAAAGGGGGGGTGGATCATTATGTTTATCCAATAAAACCGGGAAGAATTATTTTTGAGATTGATGGATTAAAAGAAGAAGTTGCCAGGGAAGCTTTTAAGGGAGCCAGTATTAAGTTACCTATTAAAACAAAATTTATTAAAAGAGATCTATAGAAATGAAAATAATTGAAATTAGAAAAAAAGATATAAATGAATTAAAAAAAATGGTTTTAGATTATACAAAAAAATTGAGTGATCTTAGGTTTAAATTTTCTTCAAATCAACTAAAGAATGTAAAGGAGATTCATAACACAAAGAAAGAAATTGCAAAAATATTAACTATTATTAAGGAATTATCCTCTTTTGCTAAAACTTCGGAGGACAAGGGATTTAAAAAATAAATAATATGTCAAAAAAGAAATTAACAGGAATTGTGGTTTCCGATAAGATGCAAAAAACTGTTGTGGTTAATGTTGAAAGAATTAAAGAACATCCAAAATATAAGAGAAGGTATAAAAGCCATAAAAAATATAAAGCCCATGATGAAAATAAAGAATATAAAGTGGGAGACAAAGTTGTGATTGAAGAAACAAGTCCAATTTCAAAAGACAAGCATTTTATTGTAATTAAAAAAATCACATAATACCATGATACAGCCAAGATCAATGTTAAAAGTCGCAGATAATAGCGGAGCTAAAATAATCCAGTGCATTAACGTTCCCGGCGGAACCAGAAAAAGATATGCTCAATTAGGAGATATTATTGTTGGAACGGTAAAAAAAGCAGAACCAAGAAAATTAGTTAAAAAACACGAAGTGGTAAAGGCGGTAATTATCAGGCAAAAAAAAGAATTTAAAAGGCAAGACGGTTCTTATATTCGGTTTGATGATAATGCAGTGGTTATTTTGGGAGATGGCAAGTTGCCTAAGGGCGGAAGGGTTTTTGGGCCAGCGGCAAAAGAATTAAAAGAAAAGGGTTTTGATAAAATAGCTATGATGGCGACCGAACTTCTTTAAATAAATATATTTATATAAATTTTATGAACCCCGTTAGAAGTTTGGATATAATAATAAAAACTTCAATGGGTTAAAATTATGTTGATAATAAAAATTAAAAAGAGTAAGCAAAAAATATTTTATTCATAAAATATTTTTTGCCCAGACTTCTAACGGGGTGAAATTAAAAAAAGGAGATACAGTTTTAATAATTTCAGGAAAAGACAAGGGCAGAACAGCCAAGATCTTAAAATCTTTAGTAAAAGAGGGTAAAATTTTAGTTGAAGGAATTAATTTAAAAAAGAAGCATATAAAACCAAAAAAAGAGGGGGAAAAGGGTCAGGTTCTTTCAATAGCAGCTCCATTAGATGCTTCTGATGTAAAGTTTATTTGTCCTAAATGTGGCAAAGCCACAAGATTGGGTTACAGGATTAATAACGATAAAAAAAATAGAATCTGTAAAAAGTGTCAGTCAGAAGTTTAAAAAAACATGGAAAAATTACAACAAAAATACAACAAAGAAATAATACCCGCGATGATGAAAAAATTTGGTTATAAAAATCCTATGGCTGTTCCTAAAATTAAAAAAGTTACAATTAACAGTTCTTTTGGCAAGCAAGTAGCTAGTAAGACTTCAGGAGAAAGAGAGAAAATTCAAAAGCTTATTATGCAAGATTTGGCGTTAATTGCCGGTCAGCAACCAAGATTGGTTAAATCAAAAAAGTCAATTGCAGGTTTTAGTTTAAGAGAAGGAATTGAAATTGCCGCAATGGTAACCTTAAGAAAAGGCAGAATGTGGGATTTTTTGGAAAGATTTATTTATTTGTCTTTGCCAAAGTCACGTGATTTTAGAGGTCTTGAGTCAAAATCAATAGACCAAAGAGGTAATATGAATATTGGGTTTCGCGAACATGTTTCTTTTCCAGAAATTTTTGTTGAAAAAGAAAAAACTATTTTTGGATTAGAAGTGACCATCTCAACCAATGCAAAAAACAAAGAAGAAGGATTAGAATTATTTAAATTGTTTGGATTTCCAATTAAGGAAGATAAAAAAGAAGATAAAAAGTAATGACAACCGAGCACTAAAATTTTTTGAAAATTTAGTGCTGGATGTTAATTTTTAACAAATTAAAAATTGCCATGGCTAAAACATCACAAGAAGCAAAAGCAAAAATGAAACCAAAGTTTTCTTCAAGATTACAGAGACGCTGTTTTAAATGTGGAAGAAGAAGGGGTTTTATGCGAAAATTTGGACTTTGCAGAATATGTTTTAGAGAATTAGCTAATAAAGGTGAAATACCAGGAGTAACAAAATCAAGTTGGTAAAAATAATTTTATAATTTTAATTTTTTAAATTTTTAAAAAAATGACCGATCCAATTACAGACATGTTAAATCAAATAAGAAATGCAGAAGCTGTTGCCAAAACAGAGGTTTTGATTCCTTTTTCAAAATTGAAAAACCAAATCGGAATGATTTTGGTGCAAGAAGGATTTGTGCAAGATGTAAAAAAAGTTGCCAAAGATAAAAATAAAATAATGAAAATTGTTTTAAAATATGATAATGGAATTCCAGCCATTGAGGGTGCAAAGAGAGTTTCAAAACCAGGGCAAAGAATTTATGTAAAAAATACAGAAATAAAGAAAGTAAGGGGAGGATTTGGAATTTCAATAATTTCAACACCAAAAGGATTAATGACCAATAATCAGGCAAGAAAAGCAAGATTAGGAGGAGAGGTGATGCTGGAAGTTTGGTAAAAAAAGAGCGCCAAAATCGATAAATCGATTTTGACGCCTGATTGTCTGTATTTAAAATAGTTTCAACAATCGCCACAATAGATATGGTATATAGGGTGAAAACATGATTATTGTAATGCCGATCGCTAAATAAATGTCTTCCCTTGTTCCTATATCCGCATCATCTCGCCAAAATTCTTTCAATTTTTCCCACATAGCTTTTTCCTTTCATAGAAATGGGTGAATGTCTTGTAAATGAGCGACAAATATACTATAATAAAAAAGTTTAGATTAGTCAATATTTTATAAAATTATGTCAAGAATAGGTAAAAAATTAATTGAAATCCCCGCTACAGTGAAAGTATTTATAGAAGGCGAAATTGTTACAGTTTCTGGTTCTAGGGGGGAATTAAAAACAACTATACATAGAGACATCAAAGTTGAAAATAAAGATGGAAAGATTTTTGTTTTGCCTGCGAAAGAAGAAGTATCTAAAAAAGCAAAAGCACTTTGGGGATTGTATAGAGCTCTCATTTTTAATATGGTGCAGGGAGTAGATAAAGGTTTTGAAAAAAAACTGGAAATTGAAGGAATTGGTTATAAAGCGGCAATTCAGGGAGACACTTTGGTTTTAAATCTTGGTTTTGTGAATCCGGTTATAATTAAAAAACCAGAAGGCATTAATTTTGCGGTGGAAAAAAACGTTATTACTGTTTCCGGAATCAGTAAAGAGGCAGTTGGACAAATTGCGGCTATTATTCGCAAGACCAAGAAAACAGAGCCTTATAAAGGCAAAGGAATTAAATATCAAGGAGAGAAAGTTAGAAGAAAAGAAGGCAAGAAAGTAGTAGCAACGAAAAAGTAGGTGTTAGATAATAGGTGTTAGGTGTTAGAAAAAAAACGTAAAAACATTACCAACACCTAAAACCCAACACCCAAAACCTATGCAAAGAAAGCAATTAAAAAGACAAAGAATACACAAAAAAATAAGAGCCAGGATTTTTGGTACAAAAGAACGTCCAAGGCTTTGTGTTTTTAGATCTAGCCAGCATATTTACGCCCAGTTAATTGATGATGATAATTCTAAAGTGTTAGCGCAAGTTTCAGATATTAAAATGAAACCAAATAAGGGAAATAAAGTCAGCCGTTCAACTGAAATCGGGAAATTAATAGCTAAAGAGGCGTTGGCCAAAAAAATTGAAAAAGTTGTTTTTGATAGGGGTGGCAATGTGTTTCATGGAAGAGTAAAAGCAGTTGCAGATGGCGCGAGGGAGGGAGGCCTTAAATTCTAAATTTTTAATTTCAAATTACAAATTTCAAATTAATATTATGGCAGAAGAAATTAAACAAAATATAACAAGTAATCCAAGGGAAAGAAATAGTGATGGTTTTAGACCTGTAAGAAGGGGTTTTGGTGGCAGAAGGCAAGAAGTCAAAGATGGAATTGATTCAAAGCTTTTAGATTTGGCCAGAGTTACCAGGGTGACAGGTGGCGGAAAAAGGATGAGCTTTAGGGCTGTGGTGGTGGCGGGAGACAGGAAAAGTAAAATTGGCATAGGAATTGACAAGGGAAAAGATGTTTCTCAAGCAATAGAAAAGGCTACAGCCAGGGCTAAAAAAAATATGATTAATGTAGTTATTGTAGATGGAACTATCCCTCATCAAGTTGAGGCAAAAGTGGGGCCAGCAAGAATTATGTTAAAACCACAGAAAAAAGGCAGGGGTTTAGTTGCGGGAGGAGCCGTAAGAACCATATGTGACTTAGCTGGTATAAAAAATATTTCTTCAAAAATTCTTTCTGGATCAAAAAATAAACTTAATAATGCCAGAGCAACAATGGAGGCTTTAAGGAAACTAAAAAGTGAGAAAGTAGAAGTTAGAAAATAGAATTTAACATTCGTATTTTATATTCTGCTTTCTATATTCTAGATTATAAAAAAATGCAAATACACGAATTAAAACCAAGACACAAATTAAAAGACAGAAAAATAGTTGGCAGAGGAGGCAAGAAGGGAACTTATTCTGGAAGGGGAATTAAAGGACAGTCTGCAAGAGCTGGTAGAAAAATGGCGCCTATTATAAGAGAATTAATTAAAAGGTATCCAAAATTAAGGGGATATAGAAGTTTTGTTTTAGAAGATTATTTAAGTGTTATAAATTTAGATGTGTTGGATAAAAACAGTAAAGACGGTGATATTATAAATCCGGAAAATCTGGTTCAAAAAAGAATTATCCGTATGGTAAAAGGGAAAGTCCCAAAGGTTAAAATATTGGGCAATGGTAAAATTAGTAAAAAAATAATTGTTGAAAATTGCAAAGTTTCAAAAAAAGCGGAAGATGCTATCAAAAAAGCCGGAGGAGTAGTGAAAGTGTGAATCTGGAATCTTGTATCTTGAAGCTGGAATAGAATATGGAATACAGAATTCTAAATTCATTTATTCCATTCAAGATACCAGATACTAAATTCAAGATTCAATTTTATGTGGTACGATAAAATATTATTTCTTTTCAAAAATAAAGATCTCAGAAAAAAGTTTGTTTTTGTTTTATTTTTATTTGTAGTTTTTAGAATAGCAGCTAATATTCCTATTCCGGGAATTGGTTTAGAAAATTTAAGGAAATTTTTTGCTCAAAATCAAGTTTTCGGTCTTTTAAATATATTTTCAGGAGGCGCATTGAGTAATTTTTCAATTGTATTATTGGGTTTAGGTCCTTATATTACAGCCACCATTATTTTGCAATTGTTAACTATGATTTTTCCTGCATTGGAAAAAATGTACAAAGAAGAGGGAGAGGCTGGGAAACATAAGTTTAACCAATACGGCAGATTATTAACTATTCCATTAGCTGCTTTTGAAGGATATGGAATGTTAACATTATTTGCAAGGCAAGGCGTTATTACAGGGCTTACGCCAATGGTTATGGTAAGTTCCATTATAACTATAATAGCGGGAGCTATGTTTTTGATGTGGATTGGAGAAATTATTACAGAGCAGGGAATAGGCAATGGTATTTCACTTTTAATTTTTGCCGGTATAGTGGCACGATTGCCAGTCAATATTTTTCAAACATTTGTTAGCTGGGAGGCGACACAAATACCTTCTTATATTTTATTTTTTGTTTTGTCAGTTATTATAATTGCCGGTGTGGTTTTAATTACAGAAGCTCGCAGAAATATTCCTGTTTCCTATGCAAAAAGAGTCAGGGGGTCTAAAATGTATGGCGGAGTTTCAACTTATCTTCCCCTAAATGTTAATCCAGCTGGAGTAATTCCCATAATTTTTGCGCTTTCTATACTTTTATTTCCTGGAATGATAGCAGGATTTTTAGGCGGGGTGCCGGGTATAGTAGGTACCATAGCAACAAATGTTGCGTCATTTTTTAATAATGTTTGGGTTCACGGAGTATTATATTTTATATTAGTTATTGTATTTACTTATTTTTATACAGCTGTCACTTTTGACCCAAAAACAATTGCTGAAAACCTGCAAAAAATGGGAGGATTTATTCCAGGAGTAAGGCCCGGCGAATCTACCACCAAATTTTTGGCTCACATTTTAAATAGAGTTTTATTTACCGGTGCCGTATCTTTGGGATTGATTGCGGTATTGCCAAGCATTGTGGCGGGGCTCACAGGAGTTACGGGTTTTACATTTTTAATAGGAGGCACTTCACTTTTAATTATCGTAAGCGTGGTATTAGACACCTTCCGACAAATTAATGCACAGTTGCAGATGCGAGAGTACGACACATTTTAAATTTTAGGTATTAAGTACAAAAAAATAGCCCCGTATACTAAATGTATCGGGGTTTTGTTATTTTAGTTAGGTGGTTAATTAATTAATTGGTTACCTGGGATAGGCTATGGCGAGGTAAAGATAAAAAAATATGAATCCGGCTATGACCCAAAGAATGTTGTTTTCTTGGCTAAACAATGCTATGTCAAAGCATAACACTGATATGCCGAAGACAAAAGTTGGGATGAGCCAACGGAAAAATTTCTTCATGACAATTCTCCTTTTCAAAACGCCATTTTGTGATGTTAAAGGGTAACGCACCCCATACTTTAATTATACACTCTTTATTATCAATTGTCAATATTTTATTAATTTTATAATTTTGATATTATAAATTCATATGAAACAAGTTATTATTTTATTCGGACCGCCGGGGGCGGGAAAGGGTACGCAATCCGAGCTTTTATCTGAAAAGATGGGGCTTTATCTTTTTGAAACCAGTAAAATTTTAGAAAGGGAATTTAAAAACGCTGAAAAAATGGCAGTTGATGCTTTTGAGCGTTTTGTGGAAGTTGAAGGCGAAAAATTTGATATATTAAACGAAAAAGAAATTTGGAAAAAGGGAGAGTTATGCAGTCCGCCGTGGGTAACCTATCTTACTATGAGAGAATTTAAAAGATTATCTGAAGAAGGCGACAATTTAGTCATTGCTGGTTCTCCAAGAACCGTATATGAAGCCGAACGAGAAATGCCTTTATTAGCTGAACTTTATGGAAAAGAAAATATCAAAATTGTGTTAATAGAAATTTCGGCAGAAGTTACTGTTTTTAGAAATACCCATCGCAAAATCTGCGAACTTATGCGTCACTCAATTTTATTTAATAATGAAACTGAAACATTAAAACTTTGCCCTATAGATGGTTCAAAGTTAGTAAAAAGGAAAGACTTAGACGATCCGGAAACTATTAAGGTAAGATTAGAGCAGTATAAAGCAAGGACGCTTCCATTATTTGAATATTTCCAAAAAAATAATTTTAATGTGAATAAAATAAATGGTGAAGAAAGTGTTGCAAAGGTGCACGAGGAAATCCTAAAAATTTTAGAAAAATGAATTTAATAAAAACACCAGAAGAAATTGATATAATGGCAAAGGGAGGCAGAATCCTGGCAACCGTTTTAAAAGAAATAGAAAAAATGGTAAGGCCCGGGATTACAACCTTAGAATTAGATAAGGTTGCAGAGGCTCTTATTTTAAAATTAGGCGCTAAACCGGCTTTTAAAGGGTATGAAAATTTTCCTTATTCTTTGTGTACTTCAGTAAATGAAAATGTGGTGCATGGCTATCCATCAAATACTCCTTTAAAAGAGGGTGATATAGTTGGTTTGGATTTGGGTGTTTTATATAAAGGATATAATACTGATATGGCTGTAACTGTGGCAGTTGGAGAAATTTCTTTTGAAGCAAAAAGATTACTAATGGTTACAAAAAAATCTTTAAGAATAGGAATTAAAAAAGCTAGGGATGGAATTACGGTGGGCGATATTGGAAATACAATTCAAAGGTATGTTGAAGACCAGGGATATGGAGTTGTAAGAAGTTTATGTGGCCATGGCATAGGAAAAGAAATCCACGAAGATCCCTACGTACCAAATTTCGGCAAAAGGCATACGGGCATCCAATTAAAAGAGGGAATGGTAATTTGCATAGAGCCAATGGTAACAGCGGGGGATTATAATTTAAAAAAATCAGATGATGGTTATGGGTTTGCCACTTGCGATGGGTCATTGGCGGCTCATTTTGAGCATACAATTGTAATTACAAAGGATGGATGCAGGGTATTGACAAGTATTTAGTTATATGATAATATTGAGCTACAGAGTGGCAATTATCTTCTTGGATAAAAGCTGTACTCTGTGCACATGTTTTTTAGGAGTTTCAAGATGAGTTATTTTAAGACAGTGTGGTCGCAGACTACCTGGTGGGATTTCTCACTCGGGTGTGCGATGTTTTTCTATCTCATTCTCGTTCTCTGTTTGGGGATTCACCTAATGTGAAATCAATCCCAAGTGAGTGTTCACACTCACTTGGGCTTTTTTATTGTAAAAAACTTTGGTAGAATAAATCTATGAAAGCATTAATTATTGCAAATTGGAAATGCAATCCTACAACCCAAAAAGAAGCAAAGGAAATTTTTGATGCGGTAAAAAAAGGAGCAAGGACAGTAAAAGATGCGGAAATTGTAATTTGTCCGCCCTTTTTGTATTTGCCATTATTAAAAGGATTAACCCTGGGTGCGCAAAATATTTTTTGGGAAGACAAAGGAGCTTTTACGGGTGAAATTTCTGGAGTAATGTTAAAAGATTTTAAAGTGGAGTATGTTATTATTGGGCATTCTGAGCGTAGAAAATATTTTAATGAAACAGACCAGGTAATTAATAAAAAATTAAAAATCGCAATATCTGCAAATCTAAAACCAATTTTTTGTGTTGGCGAAACTTTAGAAGAAATGCAAGGAGAAAAAAAATCTGAAGTTTTAGAAAGACAAATTACGGAGGGTTTAAAAAATATTTCTCGTGAAAATGTAAAAAATATTATTATTGCCTATGAACCGGTTTGGGCAATTGGAACAGGGCAAAATTGTTCAGTTGACCAAACAATGAGTTCTATTTTACTTATAAGAAAAATTATTTTTAAATTATACAATAGGGAATTAGCAGACAATATTAAAATTATTTATGGTGGAAGCGTTAATAGTAAAAATTCAGGAGAATATATTAAAAATGCCGGAGTCAATGGTTTATTGGTTGGTGGAGCATCATTGAATGCCGAGGAATTTATAAAAATTGTAAAATCGGCGGGATAATTTTAAAAAACCGCGCCAAAAATTGAAGTGTACCCCATTTAGTGGACACGAATAAAAAACACTTTTACGCGGCGG
>Ga0209515_10005421_pt1 | contig 16502 bp, 16 predicted proteins | sample Subgroupgradi54m_FD_187454 | JGI IMG/M metagenome (GOLD analysis project Ga0209515, IMG submission 187454) | Subsurface groundwater microbial communities from S. Glens Falls, New York, USA - GMW60B uncontaminated upgradient, 5.4 m (SPAdes)... ...
GGTGTCGTTGTCGCAGTGGCTGACATTCTCTCCCGCCAAAAGGCTTCGGGCGGCGGCTTCCGGATTTTTAAGAAGATGCGGAGTTGCATGCAGGGCGATTGTTTCTTTATTCCAGAGGGTCGTGGATAGGCCAAGCGTCTCAAATTTTCCTTGGGCCTCTTCCCAGTTCAACAATTCTTGCGGCGTTAATTTAAGAAGAATGGGCGTCAAAAGCTGTTGCACCTCGATTGTGCCGTTCTCCAACTGGGCCTTGAGGCGTTCAAACATAATTCGTTCCTGGGCCGCGTGCTGGTCGACGATGAAAAGCGAAGTTCCCGTTTCAAAGAAAAGATATTTTTTCAGGAATGTTCCAATGGTGCGGGCTTGGGATAGTTTGGAGGCCAGGCTGTCGGGATTTTGGGTAAAAAGATTTTTTGAAATAGGCGTTTCTAAGAGTTCTTGATTTTGAAAAGCGTAGTGTTGAGCGGCGTATTTGCTTTTGTTGAAGGGTTCGGGGATCGTAATAGGGCTGTCGTAGGAGTCATCCTGACCCCGCTGCTTTCGCAGAAGCGGGGGAAGGATCTCATGAGATCCTTCGTCACTACGTTCCTCAGGATGACGGTTCAGAAAATTTCTAGACCCTTCCGTCACTTGTTTCGCCTTGCCTTCCCGCATAAGCGTTTGTTCACACACCGAGCGGATCAGCGATGATAAATGCTGCTCGTCTTTAATTTTGACTTCGCGTTTGGCGGGGTGGATGTTGACATCGACGTCCTCAGGAGGAATTTGAATATACAAAGAGAAGAAAGGATAGATGTGCGGCGGAACGATGAGACGGTAAATCTGATTCATCTGAAAGCCGAGGCCCCGATTTTGCACCGGACGGTCATTGATGAAGATGAATTGTAAATCCCGACGGGCCCTTTGAATGTTGATATCGCCTAAAATCATGCGCAGCGAAATCTGATCCGAGGGAAAATCCTGCCCAGCTTCCAGTAAATGTTTTTCTTCCAGATTCAAGGCATGAGCTACACGGCTTTTAAGATCATTTGCAAAAGGAAGATCGATGAGAATTTTTTCTTGATGCGATAAAAGAAAACGGCAGTGAGGATAGAGCAGCGTATAAGGAAGAAACACGTTAAGGATTTGATGGACTTCGGTCGTGTTGGTTTTTAAAAATTTTTTGCGCGCCGGAGTATTGAAAAAAAGTTCTTTGACCTCGATTGTGGTGCCGTTATTCATCGTGACGGGACGAATGCCCATCTTCTTGCCGCCGCGTAGATGAATCTCCCAGCCGGTGTCGTGGTTTTTGGTTTTACTGCGCAAGACGACGTCGGCGATGGATCCAATCGAGTACAGGGCTTCTCCTCGGAATCCTAAGGATTGGATGTGATCTAAATCGTCCAGTGTTTCAATTTTGCTCGTGGAATGCCGGAGGAAAATTTTTTTCAGGTCGTCGGGCTCAATGCCGCTGCCGGTGTCTTTGATATGGATCAGCGTTTTGCCGGCGTCTTTGAGGTGGATTTCAATTGAGGAAGTTTTCGCATCGAGGGAATTTTCCATCAATTCTTTAATGACGGAGGCCGGGCGCTCAATGACCTCACCGGCGGCGATTTTGCTGATGATTTCGGGGGGGAGGATGTGGACTTTGTTCATATTAGAATTCCTCAACCATCTCCTTCAATTCCTGCAATTTATTCAGCGCTGCCAATGGAGTGAGGGAATTGATGTCCATCGATTCGATGATGGATCTGATTTTTAGGACAAGGGAATCTTCGGCGTTATTGTTAAAAAGCAACAATTGATTTTCTCCCGACGGATTGAAACGGATCTTTTCTTTCAAATTATTCTGTAATTCCAACTGCGTCAGGATCTGGCGGGAACGGCGGATCACCGAAAGCGGAATTCCGGCGAGCTGGGCCACATAAATTCCGTAGCTCTCATCGGTCGATCCCGGCACGATTTTGTGCAAGAAAACAATCTCCTCTTTCCATTCCTTGACCGCCACATTGTAATTCTTCGTGCCTTTATTATCGTCGGCCAAAGCGGTGAGTTCGTGAAAATGCGTGGCAAAAAGTGTTCGAACCTTTTCTTTTTGTAAATGTTCCGCCAAGGCCCACGCGAGACTCAACCCGTCGTAGGTACTGGTTCCTCGTCCGATTTCATCCAGGATCACTAAACTTCTGGGCGTTAGATTGTTGAGGATGTCCGCGGTCTCATTCATCTCCACCATAAAAGTACTTTGGCCTTTATTGATATCGTCGTGGGCGCCGATCCGCGTAAAAATTTTATCCACGATTCCAATTTCGGCAGACTCCGCCGGGATCGCGCTTCCCATCTGCGCCAAGATCACCAGAACCGCGATCTGACGGATGTAGGTTGATTTCCCGGCCATATTCGGGCCGGTCAAAATGATCAAATGATTTTCATTACAATCCAAAAGCGTGTCATTGGCGACGAAGGTCCCCTGTAAATTTTTTTCCACCACCGGATGCCGTCCGGCTTTGATGTCGATCGTTGTTTCATCGCTGAGGTGCGGAAGGATGTAATGGGGCGAGTGCGCTACGACACTTAAGGAAAAAAGGACGTCCAGGACAGCAATCCTCGAGGCGTATTCGTGCAGGAGAATCGAATGGTCCAGGATTTCCCGGCGCAGTTCTTGCAGAATTTCGTTTTCGATTTTTAGAATTTTTTCCTCGGCGCTTAGGGCTTTTTCTTCGAATTCTTTTAAGGCTGTGGTGATGTAGCGCTCGCTGTTCACCAGCGTTTGTTTGCGGATGTAATCCGTGGGAATCGCGTTCAAATGGGCTTTGGTGATTTCAATGTAATAACCAAAGACCTGGTTGTATCCGATTTTTAAAGAATTGATGCCGGTGCGTTTGATTTCCTGCGTCTGAAGATTTTGCAGCCATTTTTGTCCGTGTTCTTGAATGTCTCGAAGAGAATCAAGTTCGGCAGAAAAACCCTTTTGAATGACTTTGCCTTCGCTGTGCGACAACGGAATGTCGGGATTGACGGCGCGTGTTAAGAGGTCGCGCAACTCTTTGATGTCTTCTAAAATAAACAAAGGATTACAAACGCTAAGGCAAGAAATCGTCTTTTGAATGTCCGGCAGACGGCTTAGGGCGTTTCGGACACAAAGAAAATCTTTCGGCGAAAGATAGCCGCAGCTCAGACGAGAAATATTTTTTTCGATATCAGGAAAATGGCGCAGGCATCTTTCCAATTCTTGACGGATGTGCGAAGTGTCTTTACTGGCTTTTTCTTTACCAAATCGTGTTGTGGAAGCCAGTATCTCGACGATTGTTTTCTGTTCAATTGTTGTTTTAGTGGAACAATCGTCAATAAGAAGTGTCAGCGCGTGCTGGCGCTCTTCGATCATTTTTCGATGTTTCAAAGGATGATACAGCCAGTGGCGCAATTTTCGTTTGCCCAAAGAGGTGAGGGTGTGATCCAGGGTTTTTAAAAGCTCCTCCAATTCCAGACCGTAACAGGCCGCGGGAGAGATAAAAACATAATCGCCGTCGGTATAAAGCGAAATCTTGTCGATGTGCTTGAGCGGCTGTTTGTTCATGGCCTTGAGATATTCTAAGAGCGCGCCGGAGGCCGCCTGCGCCAAAGGATCATCGTCGATGCCGAAACCTTCAAGATTGTGGATTTGAAAATGTTCGCACAATGTTTTTCGGGCGATTTGGGGATTGAACGACCAGTCCTCAAAGGGGCTCAGTGTGATATTTTTCAGACGGAGAAGTGGGTGACGTAAGATTTTTTTCACCTGATCCTTTTGGCTGTCGGGGAAAATACATTCACAGATTGGAAGTTTGGAAATGATTTCTAAAATTTTATGCTGATTGGTGTATTGATTCGTTTGGATCGCGCCGCTGTTGGATTCGAAAAAGGCCAGGCCAAAGCCCTTTGGATTTAGGGTTAGAGATAAAAGATAGCGGGCATCACTGCTCGTCTCATCGAGAAATGTGCCGGAGGTGATGGTGCGGATGACGTCGCGCTTGACGATCGCGCCTTCGGCTTGGGCAGGGTTTTCAAGTTGTTCGCAGATCGCGACTTTGAGTCCGGCTTTGATGAGTTTGGCGATATAGGAATCCGCGGCATGGGTAGGAATCCCGCACATCGGGACTTTGGCGGATTTGCCGTTACTGCGCGAGGTCAAGACGAGATCGAGTACGTTAGCGGCGATCTTCGCGTCGTCGTAAAACATTTCATAAAAATCCCCCAGACGGAAAAACAGGATGCCCTCTGTGTGTTTGGCCTTGATCTCCTGATACTGCTTGAGCATCGGGGTGGTTGTGGTTGGTTCAATTGTGCTTGAAGGGGAATCCATGGGCGAGGATATTTATAGCAGATTTCCATCGACCTTGACAATCTCTTTTTTAAAATGTTATACTTCCCTCGCAGTCTTTTCCTATCAACAATTTTTTTTAAGAGGCCCACATGATGAGATCGAAATTTTATTCTGCAACCACAGGGTTTTTGTTTCTATTTCTATTTTTATGCAGGACCGGTGAAATCCGAGCGGAAGGTCGTAATATGGTCGCTGAATTTTTGTGTGATCGTGCGCAAACGTTTTATGAACAAGGCGAAAAGAAAGAAGCCCTTCAAGAATTCAGTAAGGCCCTGCTGATCGATCCCGGCAATCCAACCGCCCATGAATATTTGGCAAGGTTAGGAGTTCCGGATGGGCTTTATCGGCCTTTGAAGACCGTCTCCATTCACCGTCGAGATAGGGAAGGGCAGGACACATCTATCATGAGTGAACAAAAGACAGCCTTGCCGACTCCTGGCGAAGCCCTTGAGGAGAAGAGCAGTAAAGATCAAGATGATTTAAAGCAACTGATTAAAGCAAGAGACGAAGACATTACCCGCTTGAAAGAAGAATTAGCGCTGGCCAGAAAAAATACCCTTTCCCTTCCCAAGAATGCCAGTATCAAAACATCTTCTCCCACAGCGGCGGAGGATTTATCTCCCGAATCGTCTGATTTAAAATCGCAGATCAGAAACGTTCAGCTGGAATTAACCGAAACACAGATGTCTTTAAAAGAAAAAGACAAGACTCTGACGGAACTCAAAAAACAACTGGATGAAATCACCCAACGTAACAATCTCTCCCAAAAGATCATTCAAGAAAAAGATAGTCAGATCAAAAAGCTCGTTGAAGACATGCAGTCCCCGCACTAGAAATTTTGCGGTTATTCTGCTTCGCCGAATACCCCACAGCTTGCTGCGGGGAGGTTCATTGGACGGTATGTGCGCCGTAATTCCATGAAAGGCAAATTTTTGTTTTCCCGCCGGACAAATTGGCCGTTGAATGCTAATGGGCTTTCTCATGCCTTATCTTCCTTACGTGAAAAAAATATTCCGGTCATCGATTTAACTGAATCAAATCCCACCCGCTGCGGCTTTCCATATCCAACGGAAAAAATTTTATCTTCCTTGGCTGATCCGCAAAATATGTTTTATACTCCCTCTGCCAGCGGTTCTCCCGAGGCCAGAGATGCCCTCAGCCGCTATTACCGGCGAAAAGGTTTTGAGGTCAAACCACAGCGCATTTTGTTGACAGCCTCAACGAGCGAGGCGTATTCCACTCTCTTGCGGCTTTTATTAAATCCCGGCGAACACGTTCTGGTTGGCCAGCCGAGTTATCCGTTGTTCGAATTTTTGATTGAATTAAACGACGCCCGGATGAAAAACTATCCTTTGATTTATAAGAAAGACCAGAAAGAATGGCGTATCGACCTAAAGGCCTTGGAGAAAGCACTCTGCAGCCAGACGCGCGTGATTGTTTTGGTCAATCCGAATAATCCGACGGGCTCGTTTGTCAATCAGGGCGAATTGGCCGCGATCAACCAGCTTTGTTTAAAACATCATCTTGCGCTGATCTGCGATGAGGTTTTTAGCGATTATGCGTTTCAAGCAAGCCCGCAGAGAGTTTTGAGTTTAGTTTCCAACCCAGATACACTTACCTTTTCGCTCGGAGGAATTTCAAAATGCCTGGGACTTCCTCAGATGAAATTGGGATGGATTGTGGCCAGCGGGCCGAAAGAACTGGTGGATGAGGCCTTGGCCCGGTTGGAGGTGATTGCGGATACGTATTTATCCGTCAATACCCCGGTCCAAAATGCCTTAAGCCCGTGGCTGGCTTGGCAGGAGGATATTTCAAAGGAAATTCGAAATCGTTTAAAACAAAACCTGGCATCGTTGGAAAAAGCCGTCCGGGCTTTCGGATCGGAAGACCTGCACGATCTTAACTGCGAAGGAGGCTGGTATGTTGTTTTGAAATTACCATCGGGGAAATACAGTGAAGAAAAGTGGGCGATGGAGTTTTTGCAGAAAGATCACGTCTTTGTCCATCCGGGATATTTTTTCGATTTCCAAGAAGAGCCGTTTATCGTTTTAAGTCTTTTGCCGAAGGAAGAAACCTTTAAGCTGGGGCTTGAGCGGATATTGCGCAGAATAAGAAGCGTCCAACTTTAATGCGTTTGGGAATAAATGGTAGACATAATGTCTGATATATGTTAGACTTTATAGAGGAGGTGAGAGATATGGTTGCTGTTAATGTTCGCGAACTTACTCATAATTTCGCCGGCTACTTAAAAAGAGTTGAAAAAGGGGACCGGGTTGTCGTCATGGTCCGCAATAAACCCGTGGCGGAAATCATTCCCAGAAATGAAAACATTGAAATGCCTTCATGGAAAATAGTCGCCCCTAAAGTGCGTTTGAAAGGAGGCGTCCTGGCCTCGAAACAGATTGTCAAATACCGGGACGAGGAACGGGAATGAAACTTTTTCTGGACACCTCGGTTCTTGTTAAAAAGTATATTATTGAAGAGCAAGGGGCGGCACGGCTGGCAACATTACTGGCAAAAGCCAGCACAGTCATTGTTTCTCCGGTCACATGGATTGAAATCCATCATGCATTTTATAGAATCAAACGAGAGGGGCTTCTGGATGCTTCCGCATTAAAGATGGTTCAAAAGATGCTTAAAGAGGATTATATCTTTTTTCATGTCGTGGCCTGGAACAGCGCATTGGAAGAAATTGCCGTTAAAATTTTAGAAGAGTCTCCATTGAGGTCGCAAGATTCCATTCAATTAGCCGCGGCCGTGACTTCCGCGTCAGATGTTTTTTGCACAGCCGATCGAAAACTTTATCTTGCGGCTAAAAAACATTTTCGGACGATTGAATTTATGGCATGAAATATAAGGAAGGGAGGTCATTTGTGAATCGTTTATTTCAAAGAATGTTTTGCTTCGGGTTTCTCTTTATTTTTATCCCTGTCCTACCTGCAAATGCAGAGAGTATAGAAGTGCTGTCGCAGGTTTATACCGTGGACCAGATCTACCGGTCGATGAAAGGGCCGCAGGGCCAGCGCAGGGAAATTACGGAGAGGACATCGCGCCTCAAACGGGTCACGACCGGACATGTCTTGTCGGTACGAACGCCGCCGGCCATCAGTATATCGATCCGCATGGCCGGGTCTTCTCCGGCCACTGGGTCGTCAAGCCCGGCCGGGAAGAAAACCATCCCCGGGTGACCAACATCATGAGCCTGCCCTATGACACCACGATTCATTATATCGCCGTTCACCTTCATCCCTTCGCCGAGTCGCTGGAACTGCGCGATCTGACGGAAAACAAGACCCTCTTCAAAAGCCTGGCCCGGAATTATAAAGATAAAATCGGTCTGGAGCACGTGGATGTTTATTCCAGCGTTAAGGGCATTCCCGTCTTCTTGAATCATGAATATGAAATCGTCAGCATTTACAATAATACGACGAAAGAGGATCAGGATTCGATGGCCGTGATGTATCTGTACCTGCTGGCCAAGGATTTTCACAAACCCGAACTGAGACCGAAGTAAACGGGAATTACGGGGACGCATTCCTAATCCTTAAAAAACTTCAGCCCGTTTGTGATTGATCCTTCGAAAATAAATTCTGACAGAGTCCACAGCATCAATATTTTTTGACCACAGAAATATTCTATTTGACACGGGCGGGTTTAGTGCTTGTGTCCCGTTGATAGATATGGTACACTTTTTTCCGTAAAACGAAATTCTTATCGATGGAGGGTTTATGATAACAGTTACTTTATCCACGAAATACCAGGTCGTTATTCCCCTTAAGGTCAGGCAACATTTGCGCCTGCGTCCCGGTAAAAAATACCAAGTCCTCCATTATGGAAACTGTATTGAATTCGTCCCAGTCCGTAAAATGAGGGAAATGAAAGGGGCTTTAAAAGGGCTGGATACGGATATTGAGCGGGAAAAGGACAGGCTATGAATTTAGTGGACTCTTCGGGGTGGATGGAATATTTTACCGACGGCCCGCAGGCCGCTTTATTCGGCCCTCCGATCGAAGATACAAGGCGCTTGATAGTTCCCACTATCTGTATTTATGAAGTATTTAAGAAGGCATTGCAACTTTTCGATGAGAAAAAAGCTTTAGAAATAACAGCTGTTATGAGAATGGGGGAAATGGTTCCTTTGGACGACCAAATGGCTTTTGCGGCAGCCTCCTTAAGTCATAAACTCAAACTGCCTATGGCTGACAGTATCATTTTGGCCACGGCCCGGCAGCATCAAGCCGTTTTATGGACACAGGATGCTGATTTCCAAAACCTTGCCGGTGTAAAATATATTTCCAAGATTTAGTAATTTCTGTAAGAGTCATTAAACCTGGAGAATTTTCCGATGACGATTTTGTTGCTTGTTTTGGGTGTTTTGAACTTTGTCGGCTTGCTGTTTATTTTTTTGCGCCGTCCTTCGCTGGATATTGGGCCGTTTAAAAGTTGTTTTGAATCGCTGGAAAAAAATCAGGAACGGCTTGGGCGCCTCGTCGGCGAAGAGATCGCTCAGAACCGGCAGGAAACCGGTGCAGCCACTCAGCGCTCCCGCGAAGAATTGCAGCAAAGCTTGAGTGTCTTCAGCCACTCGGTACTTTCGCGCATGACGGAAATTTCTACCTTACAAAAAAATCAACTCGAAATTTTCACCAATCAACTCGCCGCTTTGACGCAGGTGAACGAACAGAAATTAGAGAAGATACGATCCGTCGTGGAGGAGCGTCTTAAATCTTTGCAGGATGAAAACAGCCAGAAACTGGAAAAGATGCGCGAGACCGTCGATGAAAAATTACATTCGACGTTAGAAAAGCGCCTCGGCGAATCTTTTCAGCTGGTCAGCGAACGCCTCGAGAAAGTTCATCAGGGTTTGGGCGAGATGCAGAATTTGGCCTCGGGGGTCGGGGATTTGAAAAAGATTCTGGCCAATGTGAAAACGCGCGGTATGTGGGGAGAAGTTCAATTGGGAAATTTATTGGAACAGATTTTAACCCCCGAACAGTTCGAGCGAAACTTCATTACCAAAAAAGGCAGCCGTGATCCGGTTGAATTTGCCATTAAACTTCCCGGACAAAATGATCACGCGGTGTATTTGCCCATTGACGCTAAATTTCCTACCCAGGATTACGAACGTCTGCAGGATGCCCAGGACGCGGCCAACTCCCTTCTTATAGAGGAAGCCGGCAAAGCGATTGAGCAGAGACTTAAATTCGAAGCCAAGAATATCCGTGATAAGTACATCGATCCGCCCAACACGACCGATTTTGGAATTTTGTTTCTCCCGACCGAAGGGCTTTATGCCGAGGTCTTGCGCCGCCCCGGGTTATGTGATATTCTTCGACGAGATTTTCGGGTTATTGTTGCTGGGCCCACCACACTGGCCGCGCTTTTAAATAGTTTACAAATGGGCTTTCGAACACTGGCCGTTGAGAAACGGGCGAGTGAAGTGTGGAGTTTGCTGGGGGCGGTCAAAACAGAATTTGGAAAATTCGCGACCATTCTGGAAAATACTCAAACGAAATTACGTCAGGCGAGCGACACCATCGAAGACGCCGCCCGCAAATCCCGGACAATCGAACGAAAATTAAAAGACGTTCAAGAATTGCCCTTAAGTGCTAAAGAAACAGAGACTTCCTTGATTGAGGCCCAAGAATCCGATGCTGTCGTTGAGTGAATTTTTTGAGGATGAACGTGTGGTGGCGCTGGTTTCCAATCGAGATGTCGATTTTACCCTCCATGGAAGAATTTCTTCGCTGACCGACGAGCAGAAAGATTTTTTCCGTCATAAAGCCGGTATCACGATTGAGCGCGCGGCCTCAACCAAACAAGTTCATGGCACAAAGATTTTGAATATTTCTAAGGAGTTTTTAAAACACGAAGAACTTTTGGAAGCGGATGGTTTATGGACAAGGGATATTCATTTGCCGATTGCGGTTCGTACCGCGGATTGTTTGTCTGTTTTTATTTTTGATCCGCGGAAGAAAACGATTGGCCTCGTACACGCCGGCTGGCGGGGAAGCCTTGAGGGAATCCTTCGAGGCGCGATCGAATGCATGATGCAGTCCGGGGGTTCCAACGCCGAAGATTTTAAAATCGCCTTTGGGCCGTCGATCAGGCCGTGTTGTTATCAGGTGGGAAAACAATTCAAAGGATATTTTCCCGGGGAAGTTCAAAGAAAAAAAAACGGATACTATCTGGATTTGGTTTTAGTGAATCGCAAGCAACTGCGTCCATTGGGAGTGAGGGATCAAAATATTTTCGACTGCAATATTTGTACTTGCTGCGACTCAAGATTTTTTTCTTACCGGCGCGAAGGAGAAAAAGCCGGACGCATGCTTTCGGTGATGATGTTGAAAGGAAAAATTACATGAACATTGTTGTTTTCATTACGGCGAAAGATATAGTGGAGGCAAAAAAAATCAGCGATCAATTGCTCGAAAAAAAATTGATTGCCTGTGCCAATATCATCGAGGGAGTTCAGTCGGTTTTTTGGTGGCAGGGCAAAATCGATCAGGCGAAGGAAACGCTGATGATCTTAAAAAGTAAACAGAGTCTTTTTAAAAAGATCGTGAAGACGGTTAAGGCTCATCACAGCTATGCGGTGCCGGAGGTGATCGCTTTGCCGATTGTCGATGGGAATCCGGATTATTTAAAGTGGATCGATGAATCTATCGGGTAATTTATTGGATTATTTTATTGTTTTTTGGGCCGGGGTGCTGGTGAGTTTTTCTCCTTGCGTCTATCCCGTGATGCCCTTGACTGCCAGCATTATCGCGGGCTTAAACACCACGGGCACAAAGTTAAGAGGTTTGATTCTCTCGCTGGTTTATGTGTTGGGCGTGGCGATCACCTACTCGGCGCTGGGGGCGTTTGCGGCGCTGACGGGCAAATTTTTTGGACAGATTCAAAATAACCCCGTCACGTTTTTGATTGTGGGAAACGTTCTGATCCTTTTTTCTTTGGCGTTGTTTGACGTGATCCCGATGCCGGCGTTGGGGGTTGATGTCCAGCATAAAATCAAGATCAAGAATTTGTGGATGGTGCTTTTTTTGGGAATGGCCGCGGGGCTGGTCGTCGGCCCATGCACGGCGCCGGTTTTGGGGACGCTTCTTTTTTATGTCGGATCGCGCCAGAATGTTTTTTATGGGGTGAGTCTTTTGTTTGTTTTCTCGTATGGCGTCGGGGCTTCATTGATTTTGATCGGGACATTTAGCAGTATACTCAGCCGTTTACCCAAATCCGGGGCGTGGCTGGTGTGGATTAAAAGAATTTGTGGTATTATTTTATTGGGCTTTGGAGAATATTTTCTGATTAAAGCAGGGAGGTTGATGTGAAAAAAATAAATTTTCAATTGTGTCTGATTATTGTATTCCTTTGCGCGTTGGTTTTCTTCATCCCGTCCCCATCGGCTAGGGCGCAGTCTTTCTTTATAGAAAATCCTTTGGTCGGTCAAATGGCGCCGGATTTTACGCTCAAGACGTTTAACGGAGAGAAAGTGAATATGACGAAATTCCGGGACAATAAAAGCGCGATCCTTTTTTTCTGGGCCACGTGGTGTCCGCATTGCCGTGAGGCTTTAAAAGATTTGAATAAAAATCGCGCCCAGATTGAGGGTAAAGGGATTAAAGTGATTCTGGTGGATGTGGGGGAGGGGGAAAAAGAAGTCAGGCGTTATATGGAAAGAAATAAAATTGGCGTGACGGTATTTTTAGACCAAGAATCTTCGCTGGCGGATCCGTATGGAATTATCGGCGTTCCAACGTTTGTGTTCGTGGATCCCAAAGGAATTGTGAAGGCGGTGGAACATGCTTTACCGGATAATTATGAAGAGATTTTAGCGGTGAAGAATACTACTAAAAAATAATTTTTTTAGCGATATTGTCTTGGATATTTGCCTTGATTCTTAATACCGATAGATATTCGTTAATGGCCTCGCTTCTTTTTTCCGTAAGAAGATTTTGCGTGAATTGTTCTTTTCCTTTAAGGAAGTCCTCCGGTTTGGCCTGCTCCCGTCCTTGGAAATAAAGAATGCAGAACCCTTTGGGCGTTTCCACCACGTCGCTTAATTTATTTTGTTCGTTTAAGCTGAAGGCCGCGTCCTGGAAATCGCGGGATACCCCGATCGTGGAGAGGTATTCTCCTTTACCGAAAAGCGGAGTCTGGGCGGCACTTAAGCCCACGGTGTCGGCCAGTTCGTTGAATTTTTTATCCGGTGTCTGCCGCAAAATTTCTTTCATGGTTTTTAAAATTTCCGCCGCTTTCGTTGCGGCAATCTGTTTAGCTTTCTCCCCCAGAACAGCGTCTTTTATTTTTTCCTGAATTTCTAAGAACTCCGGGATATAGCTGCTGCGTCTTTCTTTGAGTTTCAGAATATAATAACCTTCGGTCGTTTCGATGGGAGGGCTGATCGCTCCTTTCGTCAGTTCGAAGGCTTTTTTAAGAAGCTCATACGACCAGCCTATTTTGAGATTGGGCTGTTCCTGGCTGAAAAAGCCGCTTTCCTGAATGTCCACGCCGTATTTCGTCCCAGTGCTTTTAAGGTCGGGATTCTTCTTTAATTCTTCGGAAATTTGATTGATTTTCTCCTCAATCTTGGCCTTTTCTTCTTTAGGAATATTTTCCGCAAACGGCAGGGTTAAATATTCCACGTTGATCGTGGGCGGGACGCGGAAGCTTTTTTTGTTGTGTTCATAAAACTCTTTGAGTTCTTTTTCCTCGAAGGAAGCATCCTTTTTATAATTTTCCACGTTCAGAAGGACGTAGCTCACCTGAATTTTTTCTTTTTGTTTCTTATAGTAATCCAGAACCTCATCGTCGGAGACTTGGATGGAGGCGGTTTCTTTTTGGAATAATTTAGAGATCAGGATGGTTTCACGGATCCCTTCTTCAAAGGTTCGGGGTTTGCATTGAAAGAAATAGCGCAGGATATCATTATAGAGAAGCGAATCAAACTTGCCATCGCGCTGGAAGACGGGAAGTGCTTCGATCGATTCAACTACCTCTTGATCCCCGACCTTAATCTTTTGCCGTTTGGCTTCGGAAACCAGAATCAGTCTATTCCAGGCCTCTTCCTCTAAATTAAGGAACGGGCTGATTTTGAAGAATTGCTCGCCGTAACGCAGCAACGCCTGATGCCGGGCATGAATCCGACTTTCCTCGAATTGTTCGAAAGAAATTCTCTTTCCAAAAATTTTGCCGGCGTAATCGAGACGACCGTTTGGGGTATTGACTCGCGCGGTCGTTCCCCAGAATCCAAAGGAAATAATAATAACGAAGGTCAATATCCATAATACTTTTTTGACGAACCCTTTTTTCCGGATGATTTTTAGCATCATGGCTCCTTGAAATTTTTAGCATTATTGACCTACGCACAACTAATGGAATGAGTGCGGAAGTCAGTATAGCTATTCACAACGTCTTTGGCAATAGGAACAATTTTATGGTAAACTTTATATGAGAACAAAGGAAAGGCTTTACATTAAAAAAACCCAACGGTATAATGCACCTTCATTTGCGTCTTTGCAGAACATAACTTATTGACGATTGTTCCACTAAAACAACAATTGAACAGAGAACAATCGTCGAGATACTGGCTTCCCTACACGATTTGGTAAAGAAAAGGCCAGTACGGAAAATATGGGGAATAAAATAATGAAAAAGCTTAAATTAGGATTGCCCAAAGGCAGTCTCCAAGAAGCCACCGTGAAAGTCTTTGAGCGCGCCGGTTTTAAGATTTATGTCTCGGGCCGTTCCTATTTTCCCTCTATCGACGATCAAGAGATTGAACCGGTCCTCCTGCGGGCCCAGGAGATGTCACGATATGTCGAGGACGGGGCATTGGATTGCGGCATCACCGGGGCCGATTGGGTTTTGGAAAATGGTTCGAAGGTGACGGTTTTGGCTGATTTGGCTTATGCGAAACAAAGTGCGCTGAAGGTGCGCTGGGTTCTGGCTGTTCCGGAGGCTTCAGAGATTCAATCGGTTAAAGGTTTGGAAGGAAAAAAGATTGCCACCGAACTGGTGGCTGTGACCAAGAATTATCTAAAAGAAAATAAGGTGAACGCGGATGTGGAATTTTCCTGGGGCGCCACCGAAGCGAAAGTGGCTTCAGGGCTGGTCGATGCGGTGGTGGAATTGACGGAAACCGGCAGCAGTCTCAAGGCGCATAAATTAAGGATCGTTGCCACCATCTGTGAATCCACCACACAGTTTATTTCTAACGAAAAAGCTACTCAGGATCCATGGAAAAAAGAAAAGATGCAGCAGCTCGTCATGCTTTTAAAAGGGGCTATCGACGCCAGCAGTATGGTTGGTTTAAAGTTGAATGTGGAAAAGAAGAATTTAGAAAAAATTTTGCATCAGCTGACGTCCTTGAAGAATCCGACGATATCGCCTTTAAGTCAGCCGGATTGGGTGGCTGTCGAGACCGTGATTGATGAAGGCACGGTGCGGGTTTTGATCCCCCATTTAAAAGCCGCCGGGGCGCAGGGGATTATTGAATATTCTTTGAACAAGTTGATTTATTAGAATTTTTAGGAATCTGTCATTCCCGAATGCTTTAGAAACATTCGGGGGTGACATTTTGAGAAGAGTATTAATAAAAAGGTTAAGGGGTGCTATGCCTTGTGGAAGAAAAAGAAAGTTGCGCAAGATTCGGACGCATAAACGCAAGAAGTTGAGAAAGTTGTTGCGTCATCTCAAAAAGCGCGCGACGCGGTAATTTTAGTAAAAAGAAGGTGAATCAAATGCAGCCATCTGTGCTGATGAGATTTGTTCTGTGCGCAGGGCTTGTTCTGGGCGCTGTGGGAGGCTGGTCTTTGTCATTCGTGTTTGCCAGCGAGGATCAAGAAATTTTAGCGAAAAGCTTTGCCCATTATACCGAAGGGATGATGGATGATCTGTTGGGAGAAAACGAAGCGGCAATTGAGGAATATAAACAAGCGATTCATTTCGATCCAAAGAGTTATTCCGCTCATTTACATCTCGGGATCGACTACACTCGTTTAGGACGATTAGCGATGTCCGTCGATGAATTGACCGTTGCCTCAAAACTTAATCCTGAGGATTTGAAAACGCATTATTTCTTAGCTCTTGTCTATTCTACCCGGAATGAATTTGACAAGGCCGCGGGTGAATACGAACTCATCTTAAAACATTTTTCACAGGCTGATCCAGAAAATATTGAAATTTACGGTTATTTAGGCCAGCTATACTATTCTCAAAAGAAATATCAAAAGGCCGTAGACCAGTTTGAGAAAATTTTATCTTTAGATCCCCAGAATTCCGAGGTGATGTATTTATTAGGTTCTCTTTATCTCGAGCTGGACAAACGCCCAAAGGCGCTGGAATTGTTTAAACAATCCATCGCCGCGGATTCGATGAATGATGGAAGCCTGAACTCTCTGGGCTACGTTTATGCGGAAGACGGGATTAATTTAGAAGAGGCCTTGACTTTAGTGAAGCGGGCCTTGGAGATCAAGCCCAACAGCGGGGCCTATTTCGACAGTCTGGGATGGGTCTATTACAAAAAAGAAATGTATCCGCAAGCTTTGGAATCTTTGCAAAAAGCAAATGCGCTTCTGGAAGATCCGGTGATTTACGATCACTTGGGGGATGTTTATTTTAAATTGAATGAAATTGAAAACGCAAAAAAATATTGGAACCTATCTTTAAAATTACTGCCGGCCCAAACCAATATTATCAAGAAACTCGACGCGTTAGGAAATTCTGCGTCCAGAAAAGAAACTCTTTCCAGTCAGACACACCACTAGAATGAGAAGTCTTTCCCTCCGATCTTACGCCAAACTTAATCTTTTCCTTCAAGTCATTAATAAAAGGCCCGATGGCTATCATAATCTGGTGACTCTCTTTGAGCGTATTGATCTTTTTGATGACCTGGAATTGACGCTCAATCCAACGGGGGATATCCGTGTTTTTTGTGATCATCCCGACGTTCCAACGGATTCTCGTAATTTGGTTTTTAAGGCGGCACAGCTTTTAAAAGACGATTTTGCCCTGCAGGAGGGCGTGGATTTTGTTATAAAAAAAAGAATTCCGGTTGCCGCCGGATTAGCCGGGGGTTCCAGCAATGCCGCAACCGCCCTTTTAGGCTTAAGCCGTCTGTGGAAACTTGATTTAACCCGCAGGGAATTATTGGCTTATGCCCGCA
>Ga0209515_10005422_pt1 | contig 16502 bp, 14 predicted proteins | sample Subgroupgradi54m_FD_187454 | JGI IMG/M metagenome (GOLD analysis project Ga0209515, IMG submission 187454) | Subsurface groundwater microbial communities from S. Glens Falls, New York, USA - GMW60B uncontaminated upgradient, 5.4 m (SPAdes)... ...
TAATTCCCCTTGCCCAAATTGCAGATATTTTTGGTGGTTATGCGTTTAAAAGCGGTGATTTTGGCGAAATTGGGTATCCGGTTGTAAAGATCGCTAGCATAGAGCCCCCGCGAGTTAACATTCAAAACGCCCAAAAAGTCCCTGCCGAGAAAGTGGTCGGGCTCGATAAATTTAGAATTCAAAATGGAGATATTCTTTGATTCCTCTTACTCCGTCCAAGTGAAACATAGGTCATATGGAATCCACGAACATACGCGGCGTTGCCAAATCTTGGGTGAGTCAGTCAACTCTTGAGGGGGCCGGGGTTCATTTAAGGCGCGCGTTTGGTTTTCCCGAGATGGGACAACTCGACCCATTTCTGCTCCTTGATGCTTTCAAATCCGAAAATCCGAATGATTATAAGCGGGGCTTTCCCTGGCATCCGCACCGAGGCATCGAAACCATTACTTACATTCTTGATGGTGACGTGGAGCATCAAGATAGTCTTGGCAATGGAGGAGTGATCTCTTCCGGCGACGTTCAATGGATGACGGCCGGCGGCGGCATCCTGCATCAGGAAATGCCCAGAGGAGACCGTAAAGGGCAAATGTGGGGATTTCAGCTTTGGGCCAATTTACCCGCGAAAAACAAGATGATGGACTCGCGCTATCAGGAAATCAAAGCGCAAACGATCCCGCAGGTTAAAACTTTAGAGGGGGTTTTGGTGCGAGTTATTTGCGGGGAGGTCCTGGGAACAAGAGGGCCGGTTAAGGGGCTTTCGATTGATCCTGAATTTCTTGATGTAACCTTACCCGCGGATAAAACGTTTACGCATCCGGCTCAAGCCGGGCGCACTATTTTTGCCTACGTTATCGAAGGTGAGGGGTATTTTGATGGGGCCAAGACTAGCGCTTTTTCTGAAAACAGCCTTGTTCTTTTTGGCGCGGGGGATATGATTGTTGCCTCAACTTACAAGCGGCCCATGCGCTTTCTTCTGATTTCCGGCAATCCGATTCAAGAGCCCATCGCTTGGTACGGCCCCGTCGTCATGAACACCAAAGAAGAGCTCAAGCGCACCTTTGAAGAAATCGAGAAAGGAACCTTCATCAAAAGCCGTTTCGATTAAAATCGGTGAATCAATTTTCCTTCTGGAAAATACAGAAAATAGAAGCCATAATATAGCTATGGATATATCCCCTCGAATTAGCCTTGATAAAAACGTGCGCTTCGGCCGTCCCGTTATTGCGGGTACTCGCATTAGCGTGGACCTGGTCTTGGGACAATTGGCGGGAGGCATGACTTACGAAGAAGTCATAAAAGAGTACGGGTTAAAACATGAGGATATTCTGGCTGTCTTAGATTACGCTTCCAAAACCATATCTTCCGAATCACTGCATTTGCCAGCCTAGGCATGCTCCGCTTTCTTGTAGACGAAGACATGCCGGGATCTTTGAGTCAAAGTTTACGCGTGTTTGGCTTTTCCGAGATGGGACAACTCGACCCATTTTTACTGCTTAATGCTTTCAAGTCAGAAAAACCGGATCAGGTGGTACTTTTGCCGAATGTGTATTCGTAGGAGCTGTGGTGGGCGGAAATTTTGCCCGCGTATTCTAGAAACCGGCTGTAGAAGGGGTGTCGGCCGATTGTAGCGCTATCGCCGATAACAATTAGCAGGCGTCTGGCGCGTGTCATGCCGACGTTCATGCGCCGAATGTCCGATAGAAAACCAACCTCGCCTTTTTCATTGCTGCGCACCAAAGAAAGAATTACGGCTTCTTTCTCGCGGCCCTGGAATCCATCGATGCTGCCGATTTCTAAACCGGGCTCTCTTCCAAGACTTTTTAAGAGACGAACTTGAGCCACGTAGGGCGCTAAAATCCCTACCTGAGAAGGGGAGACACCCAGGCGGCGAAGTTCCCTGAAAAAATAAAGGGCCAATTCGGCTTCTCCTTGGTTTTCCCTGCTATCTAACATCGGGTTCCAGGTTTCCTCGAACCCTGCGCCGGCCGTATCCACAAACAAGAAAGGCTTGGTGGTGAGATCATGGGCTGCTACCTTGGGCAAATCCGATAGTAAATGGTTTTTGACCGTATCATCGGCGATGAGTGATCCCTCGTAGAGTTCGCTCGAGGGAAATCCCATGATCGTTTCATGCATTCGATACTGAACGCGTAATAAAGTTTGCAAGCCCTGGGGTAAGATTTTTTCCAGGCGATCTAAGAGCGTAACCGCTAAGCCTCCCTCGGCTGCTTCTTTGGAGTAAATGGTGGGGGGAAGTTGGCGGGTGTCTCCGGCTAAAACCGCTTTTTTGGCCTTGCACAAGGGAATCCATGAGAGGGGCTCGGTCGCCTGCGAAGCCTCATCCATAACGACGAGATCAAAATCTTGGCGTGCTACCGCTTTGCCTAAGCCGGCATGGGTGGCTAGAATAACCTGAGCGCTTCCCAATATTGAGTCAGTGATCGCGCGCTCGACGGAGCGAATTTCCTTCCAAATCAGGCCTATATCTTTACCCCAACGCCCCTCCGGGGCTCCAAGGGTCCTGGACCTCCGGTCCAGGGCACTGCCTTTTTTCTTGGATATTTTTTCCCGTTCACGGTGCAAGCGTTGTATTTCTTCCTGCATGGGATCTTCGGTGATCAGGGCGTCCAGTGTCGCGTGGCGTAAGGATTCCGATATACGGGCAGGGTGACCTAGCCGCACCACGCGCACACCGTAGTTCAACAGTTTCTCGAGCATATTATCGACGGCGATATTGCTTGGGGCCGAGGCCAAAACGGACATTCTTTTTTTGACGGCCTGGCGAATCACTTCGATTAAAACCGTTGTTTTGCCGGTTCCCGGGGGCCCATGGATGAGGGCAAGTTGGGGCGCCGCCATCGCGGTTGTGACAGCGTGACGTTGAAATTCATTTAAACCCTCGTTCATAAAATTTATTGTGGCCGGTTTACGGCTGATTCTGGTTTTTTTCTTGCCCATGCAAATGTCGCGCAAAAGGGCGATGGAACCGAGCTTGCTTGCTTTCACTTCTTCCAGCGCGCGCGCCATGCGGTAGTAGGTGGCGTCACTGCCTAAAAGATCGATTTGGAAGGGGCCGTTGGCGAGATTTTTTGGCGCCTGCTTATTAAGCGCTACCGTGACCCTCGCGTCCTCGACTCGGTAAAGCGTTCCTTCGATTTTTCCTGAATTGTTTGGCAGAGTGACTAGGACATTGTCTCCGTTGCTCATCGCCTGAAAGGGCGAGATACTTCCTTCGGTTAAATGTTTGGTAAGAATTAAAAGAGGGTATCCGCCCGATCCGATGTCTTCGCCGACTAAAGTCAGTTTGGTCGCGGTTTTGCCCAAGGCTTCGCGCGTGTGAATGGGGTAGCGCTCGAGCTCACGCTTGTTTTCTTCGCGCTCCGCCCGGCGTTCGATTTCGAGGAGTTTGCCTAAGTGTTCAAAATGATTAATTCGCACTATTTAATTCTTGCAAGGCCTCTTGGAGTTTATCGTCATGCTTATGGTTTTCGAGTTTGGAAATCAGGCTATACGCGCAGGGGACCACAAATAAGGTGAGTAGGGTTGAAACGGCTACTCCACCGATAATGACTAACGCCATGGGCACGCGGGTTTCCGCTCCCGGCCCCAAGGCTAAAGCCGGCGGGATGGCGGCTGTGATGGTGGCAACGGATGTCATTAAAATCGGCCTCAAGCGTATGGGGCAAGCTTCAATGAGCGCGTCTTGAACACAAAGTCCTTGCTTACGCCGATCATTGGTAAAATCCACAAGCAGAATGGAATTCTTTTTCACAATACCCATCAACAACACGATACCGATCATGCTAAACATATTGAGCGATTGGTGCCCGATTACCAAAGCTAGCACCGCGCCGGTTAAGCTAAAGGGTAAAGCGATCAGCACTAGCAGCGGATGCACAAAGCTGTTGAACTGAGCGCCCAGAATCATATATGACACCAAAACTCCCAGCACGATAGCCCAGAATAAACCCATGAATGCCTCTTTGAAGGTTTCCGCGGTTCCCGAGAAAACCAGCTTAACGCCTTCCGGCAAAATTTCACGTCCAATTTTTTCTACCGCGGCCAAAGCCTCTGCCTGCGATTTCTTAACAGCAACATTGGCGTAGATGCTGATGGCCCGGGAACGATTTTGCCGGGTGATAGCCAGAAGAGTTTTTTTCTCGGTGACATTTACCACTTGGGAAAGCGGTAATATTTGGCCCCGGTTGTTACGCACCCAAATTTTCCGGATATCTTCCGCGCGAGTTCTGTCTTGAGGAGGGAATCGCAATCGAATGTCGTAGCGGTGTCCGCCCCGAGAAAATTTTCCGGCTCGCACGCCGCCTAAAGTGGCGTTGACGGCGTTTCCGATGGAGGCCACGCTCACGCCGCGCCGCGCGGCCTCGGGACGATTTGGCCAAATTTGAAATTCCGGCATGCCTAGTTTGTAGTCGGAGTTGATATCCACCATAATTCCCGTTGCTTTCATTTTTTCCTGAAATTTACCACTCAGGCTGGCTAGTTGATCCCAATCCCGTCCTTGTAGGGTGAAATCCACGGGAAATCCGCTATCGGCGCCTCCTCCTCCGGTGGAGAGATCCATCAAAATAGCTTTGGACACGCCGTCGATGGCGGCTAAATCCTTTCGAAAGACCTCCATGAGCTCTTGCTGGGAAAAAGGCTTGGCGCGTCCTTGGGGAATGGGGCGGTCTTTGGGCTGCTTTAAAGTTATAAAGGTTAGCCCGGTGTTGATTTCACCTCCCTCAAAACCTCCCACGGCCGAGTAGTAACGCTCTACTTCGCCGTGGGAGACAGCGTAGGCCTCAGTTTTCTTAAATACGTTGTTTGTAAATTCCAGGGAGGAACCCACCGGTGTTTCAATTTGTACTATTAGCACGCTTTGATCCTGCGGCGGCATGAGTTCTTTTTTTACCACGCCAAAAAGGGAGAGTGATCCCACAAAGATTGCTATCGATGTCAGAACTACTCGCCATCGGTGGCGCAAGCAAATGGTTAAAACGCGGCGGTATTTTTCCGTGATTTTGTTCATGGCGGTGTCGACCACAAGGGCAATGCCCCTGCGGCGGTTTACTTGAAGAAATTGTGAGCAACGCATGGGTGCCAAAGTCAATGCTTCTAGTAGTGAAAACGCCACCGCCGCCGAAATGGTGACACCGAACTGAATGAAATATTTTCCCGTGACCCCCTTCACAAAAAGAAGGGGAATAAAAATTGCCAGGATGGCGACGGAAGCGCTCATGGCGGCAAAATAAATTTCTCGCGCGCCTAAAAGCGCCGCCTTGACCTGGGATTGGCCCATCTCTCTGTGGCGCACGATATTCTCTAAGACCATAATCGCGTCATCCACCACGATTCCGATTACCAGGGTCAGTCCTAGCAAGGTAAAAATATTTTGAGTATAGCCCATGAAATAGAGAACGATAAAGGTAGCCAGAATGGAAGTGGGAATAGCCAGCATGACATTTAAAGCTGAGCTCCAAGAGCCCAAAAAAAGCCAGCAAATAAGAGAAGTTAGTATCGCGGCCAAAATCAGATTGAAATTAAGTTCGTGGGTAGCTTGCTCAATGAACGTGGTAGCGTCGAAATTCACGCTTAGCATCATTCCCTTGGGCAAAGTTTTTTGCAGTTCTCGCACTTTCTTTCTGACGAGGCGTCCCACCTCCACGGCGTTGGCGTTTCTTTGTTTGAGAATGCCTAGGCCTACGGCCGGTTTGCCGTTGCTTCTGGAGGAGCTGCGCGGATCGGCCAACGCGTCTTCTATGAGCGCGATATCTTTGAGGTGAAAGGGGGCGTAGATAGGGCGGCCGCTTCTATCGGCAATAATAAGGTTCTTAAGTTCTTCCACGGATCGGGCCTCTCCCATGACCCGCAGGTTCCATTCTTTTTTATCGGTGGAAAGATATCCCGCCGGTACCTCCGTGTGCTGCGAGCGAATAGCGGTTAAAACATCGTCCACGGTAATCTCGTGGGCCAGCATTTTTACGGGATCAAGCCACACGCGCAGGGAAGGTTCAATAAATCCATTAAGGAAAATGTCGCCTACGCCGGGGATGGTAGTGAATTTGTCCTTCATTTCATTTTTAACGTATTCCATGGTTTCCTGGACGGGCCCTTCGCCGGAGATGGCAATCCACATGAAGGGTTGGTCATCCGGATTAAACTTGCTAATGATAGGGGGATCCATATCTTTGGGAAGCGCGTATTGTGTTTGTGAAATCTTGCTTTGTACTTCTTGCAAGGCCGCGTCCACGTCCGTTTTGAGATTAAATTCAATGGTGGTCAAGGCTTGCCCTTGGCGCGTGACAGAGGTAATTTTTTTGACTCCTTTAACGGATGTCATGGCGTTTTCGAGCGCGTCCACGACTTCGGTTTCCATAATTTCCGGCGAGGCGCCTTCCCATTTGGTGGATATAGTTAGGACGGGAAAGTCCACATCGGGTAGGCCGCTTTTACCGATTTGAATAAATCCAATGGTTCCAAAAATGATCATGCCGGCCATGAGCATCCAGGCGAACACCGGATTTTTAATGGATAGTTCAGAAAGTGTCATGCGATTACCGGAGCTTCTCCGTGGCTACGCCAAGTTGGATAAATAGTAGTTTCGCTTGTAAGCGCGAGCGGTCTTGGGCGCTTTTTTGGGATTGCAAAAGGTCCAAGGCTTCCAGAACCTCCAGATTGGTGACTAAGCCAAGTCTGTATTCTTCAATCAACGCGTCGTAACTTTTCTGCGCGGCTTGAGCCGCTTCTTCCAGGGATTGTGTTTCTTCGATGCAAGCCGTGAGTTCCTCGTACGTTTTTCGAACAGAATAAAGAACACCCCGTTCCATTTCCTGCAGTGTTAAAAGTGATTGGCGATAGGCGGACTGGGCTTCTTGCACCTTAGCAGACACGCTGCCTCCGGTAAAAATCGGTACCTCCAAAAACAGTCCCAAATCCCATTTAATTTCATTTAAAAAAGTGGCTCTATGAGTGTAGTAATTTCCCGCCAGATCGAGCGTGGGCCAGTGAAATCCATTTTCGTAGCGGACTCGAAGGTCTTTGGCCATCGTGTCCTCTCGTTGCGCTCGGAGATCCTTGCGCGACTGGGCCTGAGCGAGAGCTTCGTCCAGGGTTCCCATGCTTGGCGGCCCGGGAATTTCATCCACCAGTGTTGCCGCGGAGAGATTTTCTCCGGTGAGATACGACAAATCTTCTCGGTTGGCGACAATGCGGGCTTGGACTTGCCGGAGCGTGGCTTTGATCGCCGCGGCGCGAGCCTGAGCCGCAAATTTCTCGCTTTTCCTGGCCTTACCCAGTCGCAAGAAGGTGTCAAGTTCCCGGACGCGGTCCTGGGCTAGGGCTAAGGTGGTTTTGGTATTTTCCATGTCGGTTTCAGAGGCCAATGTGGCATAAAAAGCGATCGCTGTTTTTTCGAAAAGCTCTTCGGAAATTCTTTCAAGCAACAACGTATCCCGCGCGCTTTCTTTTTTAAATCCGGAGTAAGCGGAAAACTCTCGCAGACCGGAGAATAGGGGCTGTTTGAAGAAAAATTTAGACTCGATCTGATTTTTCTCAACGAATCCCGAGAACCCTTTGCGTTCGAGCGCTTCCACGCCGCCGGGTTGCAGTCGTGTGTTGGTGAAATTCCAGCCCAGGTGGGGAAAGGCGCCGGATAAGGCGGCCCGGGCCCGGGATTGGGACTGCTCGATGTCTTCTTCGTGAATCTTTAGGTTTTCGTTACGCTTTTTGGCCCATTCGTAGCATTGACGGAGAGTAATTTCGTCAACTTTTGGCGCCGCTTGCGCGACAAATTGTCCCGGCAAGATAATCGCGGCTACTAAGAGACAAATTAAATCATTTCTTTTTTTCTTCAGATTTACCCCATACTTTTTCTATGTACTCTTGGCGGCCGGAGGCGTGGTGATAGTATTTATATTGGAGGGGATTTTTCTTGTAATACTTTTGATGGTATTCTTCGCCGGGATAGAAGGTTGTTGCGGGAGTAATTTCGGTGACCAAGGGTCCCTCAAACTTGCCGGAGGTCTCCTGCTTTTTTTTGGATTCCAAAGCGAGCTTTTTTTGCTCTTCATCGTGATAGAAAATTGCCGTTCTGTATTGAGAGCCTTTATCCGCGAATTGCTGGTTGAGCGTTGTCGGATTAATGTTGTGCCAAAAAACGTCAAGCAATTGGGAGTAGGTGGTTTTGGAGCCGTCATAAACGATTTGGACCGCTTCCGCGTGGCCCGTGTTGCCGGCTGAGACCTCCTCGTAAGTCGGATTAGCCCTGGTGCCGCCGGTGTAGCCTACCGTGACTGAGATGACACCTGGCAATTTTTCATAAGGTGGCTGCATGCACCAGAAGCAACCTCCGGCAAAAGTGGCGGTTGTGAGATGGGGTGTTTGTGTTTTCATATTTTTTCCTTGTTTTTGAGCGTAACTTAAATTTGTCACGCCAAGAATAAGCATGGCGGCCGCGGCTAAAGCGAAATTTCTCACGGATTCTATTTAATCATAAATTTAAAATTGTCATACTGTGAAAGTTAGTAAAAAAGCTCAAGGGGGGAAATAAATATGTGCGCAAAGGATTGTAAAAAGTTTGGACTAGCTTCTGTCGTGGCTATCGTAACGACTTCGGTGCTGGGATATGTTGTGCATCATTTGCTCTTGGCTAAGAAATACATGGAGCCGCAGTATGTCTTGCTTTGGAATCCGCAAGAGGCCATGAAATCCAGAATGATTTGGATGTGGTTGGCATATGTTTTGTACGGTGTTGTATTCGTCAAAATTTACGACAAAGGTTATGAAGAGAGTAAGTCCGCTTTGGGTCAGGGTCTTCGCTACGGCTTGCTCATGGGACTTTTGGCGGGGCCTTTTGAAGCCATGATGAGCTATTTTGTGTATCCCGTAAATTCTGATCTAGCGATTGCCTGGGGATTTTTTGGCTTAGCGCAGAGCGTGATTTTGGGCGCGGTAGTTTCTCTAGTTTACCATCCTCATAGCCACAGCGCGTAATTTCTAAGTTGTCGCCCATCTACAGAATCCGGGCGGAGTTCCGGAAATTGGCCGATCCCGCGAAAGCGAGGGCGCTGGCCGGATTTTTTAAGACCGGTAAAGGGGAATATGCCGAGGGAGACCGATTCTACGGTGTCCCGGTGCCCCAAATCCGCATGATCGCCGCAAAGTATAGCGGCGCAATGTCTTTGTCGCGCATTCAATCCCTTCTTAAAATAGGAAAACATGAAGAGCGCTCATGCGCGCTTATCATTTTGGTGGAAAAGTTTAAGAAGGCGAGTGAGGCCGATCGCAACAAAATTTACGGTTTTTATCTTGCCAATACCCGATATATCAATAATTGGGATTTTGTGGATGCCACGGCCTCCTATATTGTGGGAGCTTATCTCGCGGATAAACCTAAAGCGGTTTTAGAAAGATTGGCTCTCTCGAAGAATATGTGGGAACGACGCATTGCTATGGTTTCTACATTTCACTTTATCCGTCAGGGGGAATATGAAACGACACTTAAAATTGCCGACATGCTTATGCGTGATACGCATGATTTAATTCACAAAGCCACCGGATGGATGTTGCGTGAGGTGGGAAAAAGATGCGGCGAGGCGGTACTCGAAAAATTTCTTAAGCCACGCTGTCAAAAGATGCCTCGGACGATGCTTCGCTACGCCATCGAACGCCTCCCCGATTCAAAACGTCATTGGTATTTAACTTTAAAACCTATTGATTTAGGGCGCGGTCTAAGGCATCAAGCGCACGGGTACGCGTGATTTGGCTGCCTCGCGGGCCGTCGTAGGGGCTTGTCTGAATGTCTCCGTGCGAAACATCGGGATCCCCGTGGAGCGTCACCGCGTCTAGTAAAACTTCCGATTCCGGGCTAAATATGACGTCGCTGGTTTGCCCACGTTCATTAGGATTGCCCAGGTAGTGGATGGTTGTTGGAACGCCTTGCGTAGCCTGATACATTTGTAGCGCCGCGCGCGTGTCTAAAGTTTGGGTGGGGATGATTTGTCCCCAGTCCACAAATACGATTCCATATTCTTGCGTGCGTATAGCGGGAACGGAGTGCATTCCATACGTAGTGTCACCCAGGGGATCCGTGGCCCTTGTTTTAACGACACTGATAGGAGCAGCGGTAATGTTAATGCCGCGCAGTCTGCCCCAAGCATTGACCAGTTCGGAAGCAAATTCAGCGGCGCCTATACACACCAAAATGGGATCTTTGTTTTGTGAGATAAAACTTTCTTTCCATCGCTTGTACAATTTTTCTGAGTTATCTACATTGAGAGCACCCTTGTGCTCATCAAAATTATAATCTAGCTGTACTTGGGAGTAAGTTATAACGGCGACAGCGGTAATAATATCTTCCACGCTGTTCGCGTTGATATTTCTAGCGAAGGATTGGAAATCGCGCGATTTTTTAAGATCATTCTTGAGTCTGCCTTCATTGTAGCTCGATGATTGACTGAGGAATGTATCGATGGGAGATCTGGAAGGATATCTGGTATCCTCTTGCGCCAAAACGCGCTGGGCACGAGTCTTCGCGGCAATGTCTGATTTCCCCGGAGTCCAGGCTAAGCCGCCCACCGCTTGAAAGGCGAAATCTCCTCGATCAAAATCCACCGCCTGCTGTTGGATTATCTTGCCTTCCAAACTGATGTCAAAATCTTTCACGGGAACCACTGCTCTGCCACTAACTCCATGGGAGTTTGGAAACCAGACATTGCGGCTTTTAGTTAGTTCCCCTTGAAGGGAGACTGCTCCATTGGAGTTAGACAGGCTGGCTTGTGGGATAAGGCGGTCGTAGGAAGACGCGTGAATCGCATCCACGCCTAAACGCAGTTTATTGCCGCCGATGGTTGTGGTGTAATCCGCGCCCGCTTGCAATTGACCGGGCCTAATTGCGCCATTCCAATGTCCGGATGCTCTCACGTTTTGAAAAGAGTCGGCTTTAGCCAAGAAAGCAGTGCCTTGCAGGGTGAGTCTGAATACGGAGGATTGCCCAACGCGCGTAGCTAAGGCAGAGCCGGCGTTCATTTCCATGCTGTGTTCGGCATTGTCGGCGTGAAATTCCCAAGCTTCTGCTCCTACAAACGCGGCCAAGGCAGCTTTTTCGGCCACGGGAAAAATTCCAATCACATCTCCATACGCGCTTTCCGCTCGGACCATTTGCTGAAACGAACGCGAGCGGACACCCGGCGCTGTTAAAGATTGTTCTGAATTCATCTCCATCGCGCCAAAAGTTAATCGCAGAGTCGTGTCTAGTTTTTTTCCTTGGTAACCTGCTTGCGCGCTTTGCGTGGTGTAAAGACTCGGTTTTAATGTTGCGTAGGGAATCGGAGGGCCTCCCAAAAAACTTCCCGCGGCGGTAACGAATCCGGTTCTCGTGCCAAGGCGCACGGCATTCCACAGCTTGACCCCAATGCCAGCTTCTATTTGATGGTCCTCTAATTTTAAATGAAGATCAGATTCTATGGTTTCTGATGGTTTTGGCGGGGGGACTGTCTTTTTGAGTTCTGGATTGTCAGTTATAAGACTTGTTTGTGATAGCGAATCTTCGGCCCGCAAGCCGATTACCTGGCACAAGAGTAAGCAAAAGACACACAAAACCCCCACACCTAAGCTTACCTCGAGGAGCGTACTATTGCCAGGTGAGGATGTGTACGTATTGGAAATGTTTTAAACTCCTGGAATGAAACTGATCAGCATAGAAATCAAGGCGAGGGTCGAGAATCTTGGGGCGACACGGAAAATTTTGAAGGCCCGTGGCGCTATTTTTAAAGGCGTGGACATTCAAACGGATACTTATTTTAAGGTTGGGCAGGGTAGGCTTAAGTTAAGAGAGGGGAAAATCGAGAACGCGCTCATTTACTACAACCGCGAAAATAAATCGGGACCTAAACAATCCGATGTCAGCTTGATTGCGATCAACCCCCTACTTAAGAAAGCGTTATTCCGGTCTTTGGATGTTCTGGTTATAGTGCGCAAGCGAAGAGAAATATATTTTATTAACAATGTTAAATTTAATTTAGACAAAGTAAGGGGGTTGGGCAATTTTGTTGAGATCGAAGCTATCAGCAAGGACGGGGTCATTGGAAAAAAGAAATTGCGTGAACAGTGCGAGTATTTTCTTGGGTTGCTAAGGATTTCTAAAAAAGATTTGGTTCCTGTTTCTTATAGTGACTTACTGCTGAGAAGATAACTTCTGGTGTTTTCGAATGTAGATAGTTTTTTCGACGTGAGCGTGGATTGTGCCCGTGGCGTCCGTGAGATCGACGGTATATTGGCGCTCAATGGCTCGCGCGCGGGAGAGTTCGTCTTTAATAGCGTCCAATTCCTGCGCGCTTAGATTGAATTTAGCGTAGAGCGTATCTTTGCCCGGCTTTTTAAAGTGTATGGTCGCCGCTTTATCCCAGACAATGTAGCCCGGCCCAAGATTTTTTATCAGCATAAGCATATAGATGGGGTCTACCGCTCCATACATGCTACCGCCAAAGGTGGTTCCCACGTAATTTCGTGTTTGCCAATTGAGCGCCAATGTGAGGTGCAGTTCTCTAAAGTCTTCGGCGAGATAGGCGATTCTGGCGCCTGTGCCAAAGTATGCCGGAATAAGGTTGAATCTCCAGCGCGTGAATTTTGTTTTCCAGCTTTCGCTCATGTTTCCAGGGTTTGCGGAAGTTCGATAGGTTTTGGTTTTTTGATTGGGGAGCGCAAAACAAGATAAACGCCGAGCAAAATCGCGGTCATGCTCAAAAAAGTTTTTCCATTGAAGGGTTCTTTGAGGACCAGAATCCCCAAAATAACCGCCACCATGGGGTTGACATAGGCGTAGGTTGAAACTTTCGTGATGGGCGCGTTGCGAAGAAGCCAAAGATAGACGGTGTAACCCAAAAGAGAACCGATGACGACTAGGTAAAAAAGCGCGAACCAGCCTTGCCAGGACAAATGCGGAGTAGTCCACTGGTTGCTGCCTATGGCAATCGCGGAAAGCGCGATGCCCGCCCAGCACATCTCGTATGCCGTAATCGTGATTACGGAGGTTTTGACGGAATGATATTTGGAATAAAAAGACCCCACCGCCCAGAAAATGGCGGATCCCAAAATAATCAAACAGCCCAAAGTTTGTTCAGATTTGAAGTCGCGCAAACCGGGGCCAATGAGAAGCGCTACTCCGACAAAGCCTAAGAGAAATCCCGCCCAGCCCGAAGGTTTTAGTCTTTCGCCATCGGAGCGCAGCAATTCTAAACAAACCATCCAAAATGGAGTCGTGGCAATGAGAAGCGAAGTAACAGACGAGGAAACATATTTTTCGCCAAGAAAAAGTCCGCCGTTGGCAAAAACAAGCAGAAAGGTGCCGGCAATTAAGGCGTGTTTTAATTCTGAGCGGCTAATGGTTAGTTTGTTCCCTTGGGACCAGCTTATGGCAAGCATGAGCGGCCCTGCTAAGAGGTGGCGTACAGCCGTGAACATAAAAGGGGGCCACTCGCGAACCCCGACGCGGATGGCCAGATATGTGGCGCCCCAAATCAAATAGATAGCTCCGAAGGCAAGCGTAAGCCTATTCTTGGCGGTCATTCGGTGTGGCCGAACTTGATGCCGTAGCTGATGTGGTGTTCTAAACCGGCGTCTTTGGGTAGCTTGACCAGGGCGTAATTTAATTCACTGCTCGACCATCCCCAACCAAAACCGAAATGAAAGCTTGCCGCGGAGCCTGTAATTCGGTAGCCCAGGCGCAATGCCGCCCAATTTAAAAATCCGAGCATTTTGGTTTTGGCAAGCTCAAAGCCGTACGCGTAGGAGGCGTCTTCTTTTTTTGTTTGAGAGTAATCGCCGGCGAGTAACAACTGATATTTTCCTTGCTCATCTTCGAAGTCAGCGTCGGGATGGATCCCTAATTCTTTTTGCCAAACCGCTCCAATGGAGCTTTTGGTGGGAATGGGATCCGCTTGCCGGTACAAAGTGATATTTTGGCCAATATTCAATATGGAAGTGCCAATAGAAAGATGCCCTAATTTTTGATTGAGGGGAACTTTCATTATTGCTCCGCCGTCGAAAGCGGTGGCGTTAGCTTTAAATTCTTGAGCCAAGTCTAGGTGGCAATATTTAAGTGTTGCGCCCAGGGACAGATAGGGCAGTGGTTCAAATGCGAGGGACCCCATGGTCAATAGATCTTGCTCGGCTTTTCTAGTCTCACGGATGCCATTGCTCAGATTTAAATTAATATTGCCGGCGTCATAATAGGAAACACCTAGCGCGGTTTTAAAGGGTGCTAAAGCCGGCGTTCCGAAAACAATGACCCCAAAGTTGTCCGATCCGCTAAAGCCGTTTATGTAGTTGGTCATTAAAGAGTTTTTTTCAACTGAAGTTAAGCCGGCGGGGTTGTACCCTAGCGATTCAAGTTGAGCGGATAACGCCGTTCCCACGCCGGCCAAACCCAAAACGCGCGTGCCGATATCACGGCGCAAGAATTGCGCGGTGGTTAGGCCGAATTCTCCGCAGAGGGCGTGAGTAGTAAGTAGTGAGTAGTAAGTAGTTATTAAAAATAAAAATATAAATTTCTTCAAAGCTACTAACGACTTACGACTCACGACTGACGTTCTCTCATTTGACTACAATAATCTTATCGACCCGATTTAATTTGGCGCCTTTGGAACGCAAATAGTAAAGCCCGCTGGCCACCGTGTTACCGCCGTCGGTGTCGCCGTTCCAGAAAACACTGAAAGTGCCCGCGCTTTTGGACTCATCGAGCACGGTTTTAACCGGCATACCGTTGATGGTGAATATTCGTAAAGTGACAACGGAATCATTGTAGATGGTTACATCGATCCTCGCCCGGCCGCCTTCTTTGGGCTTAAACAAATTGTCCGTGATCTGAATATCCCCCGAGGGGAAGTCTATGGTCACGGCGCCCTCCACGGATGTGCTTTGGCCGTCATCATTGGTGATAACGAGCTGCCAGGAGCCCAGGGGTTGATTGAGTGTGGTTAAAGAGCCCGTGATCGTTTGATCATCCAGGCGGGTGATCCCCGTTGCCGCAATATCCGAAGCCCCCGCCCTGGTCAATCGTACGGTGGGTGTGGATGAGAAAACTTCGCCTTTAATAGTAAAACCGGTCCCGTTTTGAGTTTTATACATTCTAGCCGGATCGATGCTATCGAAGGAGGGAGTCTGGGTTAAATCCGAATAAACGTTGGGCGTAGTTGAGCCGTTGACCGTAAAGCCCGTGTAAGCTCTCCATCTGAAATTTTCAGTGCTTCGATAAACCAAGAGCGAAGCATAACTGCCTTTGGTGGAATCGGTGGATAGCCGCGCGGAGGATTCCGGGGTAAACGTCGTTCCATCGGATGAAGTTTGGGAGAGAACTTGAGAGTAAGTGGTTTGATTGGCCAATGGGGCTAAATAAAGAAGGCGGGTTTTGGCGTTAGTTAGCGTAATGGCGCTAAAGGGTCCCACCGGCGCTGAGATTCTTTTACCTTCCGTGCTCCAGGTGACTCCTTCGTTTGTGGAGAGGGCGCTGCGCAATTCATAATTTTGAGGATTGTTGCCGCCGGTAGAATCTTGAAGGTAGTACATGCGCCAGCGCCCATCAGAGAGTTCTTGAAGCCGGATAGAGCCGATAAATGTCGTTGAGGTACTGGCTTGAAAGCGCACGCCGGACTCTTTGGCCCAGCCCAAGCCGTCCGTGGAAGTCGCGGAAAGAACGTGATAACTGTTTGTCGAGCTTAGCGCGGTGTAGAGCATTCGATATCCGGTGGTGTCCAAAGGCAAAATGGCGCAAGCGGTGATGGAGCTCGCGTCGAGGGTGTTTAATATCGTTGAGGTTGAAAGTCGAAAGCCCGGTTCTTCGCTCCAGTTTAGGCCATCCGTCGAGGTGGATGTTCGTATTTGCGCGTTATCTCGTATAAAATACATTCTGAAGGTGGAACCAAATTCGAGTATAGTTTGGGCGGAGGCGCTCGATAGGCGTATTGCCGTTTCTTGGGTAAAATTAGGCGCAGCCCACGAAGAAGTGAGTAGTGAGGAGTAAGTAGTGAGGAGTAAAAAGAAAAACCAAAATTTCCTTTTTTTATTCATAACTTCGTACTTTGACACTTTGACACTTCGGCACTTGTTTTTAATTCTACCCATTTTTCTTAGCAACATGTCCTTGGTCCGCGCCGCTAGCGATGCCGCCACTTTTGGCGTAACCGCCGAGGCCATTCCCGGGGGAACCGTTCTTCGTTTTAATATAGATCCCCGGTTACGCCGCCAAATTGAAAGCTTTTATGTGGCACGTTCGAGCGTGCCCATGATGATTACTGATTTATCGACCGCCGCTTATACCCAAATGCCCTATTATCACGACTGGTATAAGGATTATTTCTATCGCGACGACGTGGGCAAAACAGTTTATTACCACGTTGAGGCTTGGGACAAACATGGAGTAATCGCCTACTCTTGGCCCTTGTGGGTCAGTTGGAAAGTGCGTATGCAGCCTCCCACGGGAATCATGCTTACACCCTCGGCCTATCGCA
>Ga0209515_10005424_pt1 | contig 16500 bp, 13 predicted proteins | sample Subgroupgradi54m_FD_187454 | JGI IMG/M metagenome (GOLD analysis project Ga0209515, IMG submission 187454) | Subsurface groundwater microbial communities from S. Glens Falls, New York, USA - GMW60B uncontaminated upgradient, 5.4 m (SPAdes)... ...
AAAGCTTCTCAAAGATGTGAGTACAAAAAGAAGAATAAGCAACACCAAGAAAGCCTTCCGCATAATTTTATCGTACATCGGTGTCTGTGTTGGGTCAAGAAGGGTGCCCCTGAGCGACTTTCTTTTGAACTCTTTTTGCCTTGGATTCACAATCTAATGCTTGCCTACCAAGAACAAAAAGATATTGAATCTGATGAATTTACGCTCAAGGAGAGTACATTCTCTACTGCCTATTATACAAGAAAAGTGAATTAAAGGGAAAATTTTACTACAGAAAGCCTTAATTTTCTAAAGGAAGTTTTATTTTTATCTCTAACGCTCGAGCAATCTTATTTAAGATATCCCCTCTGGCTACTACTTCCCCTCGTTCAACGCGAGCATAGTAGTTGCCATTAATTTTTGCTTTTTGTGCAACTTCAAATTGGGTAAGACCGGCTTTCTCCCGAGCTTCTTTGAAAATTGCTGCTATTTCGTCTTGAAATCCCATAAAGATCTATGTGAACTAATTTAGATTTTTTTAAGTGCAGAGTGTATTTCCTCAATTTGCTTTTTTGTTTCCGGTAAATGTTTTGTGATAATTTCCCATACTTCTTCTAAATTTACTTCGTCGTACGTATGGGTAATAATATTGCGGAGACCAATAATGCTTTTCCAGGGAATGAGTGGATACTGTAGACGAATGTCTACGGGCAATTTTTTAGCTGCCTCTGCAATAATTTCCAGTCGACGTAAGACTTTGTCTTGTACATCATAGCTTTCATCAAACGTTGAAAACGCAAGTCCTGCAATGTATTGTTCGATAAGGGTAATAGAAAATAAAATATCGTTTAAATAAACAAGCGGATCTTTTTGCATGATAGTTACAAAATTTGTATATTTGTAGGCAGAATATACTGTTTTAAGTCTGGCTTGATTAAATTGTACTCAACAACATCCACATCTCTTCCCAGCGTATTTTTAAGATCTTCTTGTAAGTCTACTTTTAAAGACACATAGTCAAATCCGTGTACATTTTTGGGGAGTTCAACCAGTACATCAATATCGCTGGTATCCGTCATTTCTCCCCGTGCTGCTGATCCGAAGATTCCGGCACGAGTAACACCGTGTTTTAATAATACGGGAACAACTTTTTGCTTAATAATTTGAATATCCATATGGTAGTAGTATATCACGATCACTTTGGACGATACTCAGAGGGAGGGTTCTGTTTCTTGGTATGGACTGCATGGAGGGGAAAGAACTCAAAATAGTCCTTTTCATCAAACCAGGCACAGACAAAAAGCTTTAAGGGTAGTCTGGTTCTCGAAGCCAGGGCCAGGGTGTATACAAGCAATTGATTGGTCGGATTTATCTTCCTGGCATCCGGTTTGTAGTCAAGAATATAAATCAGTCCATTTCTGATTTGTAAGATATCAATGTGTCCGGTAATGGGCTGTTTCGATTCCTTCACCGGAAGATAAAATCCTCTACGCTGAAAGTACGTCATTTCATTCTGGGTGAGATACACGGGTATCTCTGTGGCCACGGTTGCCCCATCAACAGCTAACATAAAGTCTTCAATCATGGAATGACGTTCCACTGACCGCTTGGCAAGGTACAGTCCAAACGTAGCTAAATCATTGGCAGTATTCTGTTTTGACCGTGTTGTAAACGGCAGTGTTTCAAAGGAGACTTCAGAAGAACGCTGTTGTGAATTTTGGAACATGCTGTGAGGAAAAGATGGTTCTGTTACTGTTTGGAGGTATGTTGACAAACGCTGTCCATCTGCTCCGAGTGTTTTGGAGAGCTCCTGTACTTTGGCTTCATGTTTTTTAAACACATAGATCTGTGTGTGCTCAAAAGAATATGTGGTGATCAATTTCTCCTTTGAGAATACCGTGAGGGCCTTCCTGCGTTGTGGATGAAAGGTACAAATATGTTTGTAGTTGGCAATCCATCTGCCAAGCGTGCGGCGGGAAAGCCGGACTTTGTGTTTTGATCTCAAGATTTTCATAATCTCTTCTTCAGTATTTCCTTGATAGAAAAGCAGGAGAACTTTTGCGATAAGTTCGGGTGAATATTTCGTTTTGATACCGCTTAACGGAGTAAAGTACTTCCTGCAATTCGCGCAGCGGTACAGCTGAAGTTGTCTGGTAGTATTGTTACGGACTCCCTTTTTGTTAATGTGACGGCTATCACAATAGGGACAACTGGTGATTTTTGTTTGAATCATACGATCCGGACAGGAGAACTAGAGTATAAATCCAAATCTTTAGTGATGCAAATGGCACACAGGATTACGGCATGAAGGTGATGGAGATGGCGCGTGAATGTACCACATTGAAAGTGGTGAGAAAGGCCGGGAAAGCAAAGTGATGAGAATGCCCATGAATATTTAGCCATAAAATGAGCGTGATAAGAGGATTTGTGTGTGAGCGAGGTTTTGCAACTTGGGTGAGCTGCCCTAAGGCAGCATACTTAGTGGGCTGCGACACCGATGGTGAAGGTGGGAAGTTCGTTGTAGTTGTCCCCGGTGTCTTTCACTGAGACCGTCACATCGTAGGAGTTGCCAATCTTGAAGGCTTTCGGAACAGTGATCCGGAACGTGGAATCCGGCTTGACGGTTGTTTGGTACGTCGTGGTACACGGCGGTGCAGAGGCTGAGGTCAGACACGCTGAGGAGGCTGCCAGCATGTCATCAGTAACGGCAATGGTGACGGTGGATCCGGCCATTGCGATGCCCGCAAAGGTGGGCGCAAACTTCGGATGTTGGGCCGTGAGCGTTAGCGTTTTTGGTGCGGTATCGGGATGAGATGTGGAAATATCAAAATATCCGGGAACTCCACTGATGGCATAGATTGACAGAGGGAAGTAGGGTCGGGAGGTTACTACCTGCCGGGTTCCAATGCGGAGGGTTCTGGGGTCGGTCTCCTGGATTTGCCCGGCATGGTCTTCGGCCTGGATTTTCCATTGGTAGGTCGCGTTAGAAAGTAACTTCCCGCCGTTTTCGAGATATTTGTCGCTTGAGTTCCCCATACTGTCAACGGATTTAGGTTGAACGGTGAATACGCTATTGTCCTCTGCATAGGTTACGGTCTTGAATTTATCCTCATAGGTTCCGTTCATGGTCGTTACTTGGTTGGGTCTCAGGTTATCTCCTGAAAGTCTCACCGAATCGTAGTCAACAGGAATGAAGTCTACATACGGCTGCCAGCTTGCCTCGCCAAAGCCTCTGGCGTCAGCGGGTCTTATCATCACCCGAAAATGATCAAGGTTGTCCTTCAAGTCTGAAAACCGGAGCTTCTGGACAGAAAAGGTGAATGAAGGCAGACGATTGAGCGTAAACGTGTTGTTGACTGGGCTGTTGGCAAGGAATGGCTCAAAGTACAAGGTGGCTTTTGACGTGTCAATGTCGTTATTGTGGGTTGACCGGATTTTCACGGTGTAGCCGCTGCCTTGACTCGCCGAAGCCTCTGGCGAAGGCGGTGAGGCCATCGTATTGATATGTGGATCAAAGTCAAAGTAGTAATTCTCAGTGGCGCTGTCGAATTTGCCATCTGTGGGGAATCCGCCAGTCCACGTGCCGCCATTCACTGAATATTCAATCTGTTTGACGATTTCATTGGTGACATTGGTGGAGGCTGTGCCGGAAAAACGCAAGAGGCCGTTCGGTTGACCAGTGATCGTTCGGGAGAGAGAAACATCCGGAAGTTGGTTATTGAAGATGAGGATGCGATGTCCAGCTTTGTCATTCACAAAGAGTTTGTTGTTGGAAGCAACAATACGTGTTAACGTGAGAAAATTGTTTGCCTGTGCGCTGGATGGAAACGAACCGCTAGTTAAGTCTGGTTGTCCAAGAGCAATATCTGCTCTGGCCCCATTTGAAGAAGGAATGTTGTTGTAGATGAGGACGCGATCATTTAAAACATCTGTAATAAATAGTCTTCGTCCATCAGAATAAACACTATCAGGATCATTCAACGTGTTAGCCGCGACAGTATCTGTTACACCATCACCATCACTATCATTTCCTGCCTTAATAGTGAAACTCTGTTGACCTAAAACGAGGTCAGCAGGCTGACCATTTCGTGAAGGCATGGAGGTCCAAATCAACACTCGATGATTAGAAGAATCAGCCACAAAAAGTCGAGTCCCATCTGAATATACTCCACTAGGACCATTCAACGTATTAGCTGCCACAGTATCTGTCACACCATCACCATTGCTATCATTTGCTGCCTTAGTAGTAAAACTCTGCTGACCCAACACCACATCCGCCGGTGCTCCATTGGAAGTAGGAATAGAATTCCAGATTAGTACTCTATGGTCTGCGCCTGACGCAATAAAAAGTCTTTGTCCATCTGTTGCGACCGCACCAAACCCTAGAGATCCAGTTGTTTGTGTTGTCGTGTTTGTCGCATCAGTAAAGCTTGTCTTCATTACAACCACGTCTGCCGCCTTATTGTTTGTTGTGGGTAGTGAATTGTAAATCAGCACTCGACTGTTATCTTTATCAAAGACGAAAAGCTTATTATTTTTTAATTCAACTGAAAGTGGAGTAAAAATGCTACTCGCACTTAAACCACCATAATTTGCCACACCGGTCGTAAAATTTGGTTGTCCAAGCACAACATCGGCACTCGCACCATTTGATGAAGGAATCTTGTTATAGATAAGAATACGTGAATTACTGCGATCGGAAACAATCAAATTGTTTCCTTCGGCTGCTACTCCATAGGGTGAATTAGAGCTAGAAAAATTTGACGCAGAAAGACCTCCTGAGGAAGATGTGAAATCCGTTTGTCCTACAACAACCGATGCCGGCATGTTAGTGTAATAGCCGAATACCGTCGAAGGTCGAACGACGAACGTCGAAAGAAGAACAATTCCAAGGAAAAGGAGTTTCGGGATTAGAGTTTTGAGTTTAGAGTTTAGAATTTGCATAGATATTTATGACCCAATGGTTATTTGGAATGGTGACAACTCGTTGTAGTTGTCTCCAGTATCTTTCACTGACACTGTAACCTCATAGGTTTCCCCCACTTTTAACGCTTTGGGAATGGTTTTTCTGAATGTTGAATCGGGTTTAATTACGGTGTCATAGGTTTTAACGCAAGATGGAAGGTCGGACCTTTCGAAAGGTCCGACCTTATTGCAGCTGGTATCTTTCAGACTAAAGGTCACCGTGGTTCCTGCCATGGCAATCCCAGCAAAAGTGGGCCATCTGGTAGTAAGTGATATTGGGTTTAGAGCTTCGGAATTGGAGTTTTGGTTTTCTGTGGACAAGTTAAAGGCGCCATTTTTACCTCCAATTCCGGTAATCGTTATTGGAAAAAATTTACGAGATGTAACCACTTGCCTAGTTCCAATCCGTAACACCTTTGGATCCGTATACTGAATTTGTCCTGCATGATCCTCGACTTCTACTCTCCAATAATATGTACCATTGGCCAGTTGTTTTCCTCCGTTGTTAATGTCTTTGTCTAAAAAATTCCCAAAACTGTCAACACTCTTCTGAGTAACGGTAATCACTGAGTTATCCTGATCATATTGAACAGTCTTAAATTTGTCTTCATATATTCCATTCATCGTATCAACTGGGTTTGGTCTAAGGTTGTCCGAATGCTGCCGTACTGATTCATAGTCAACCGGGATGTTATCGATGTATGATGTCCAGCTTTGCCTCGCCGGAGTCTCTGACGAAGGCGGGTCGGTGAAGATCATGATTCTAAAGTGGTCAAGATTCTCTTTCAGATCGGCAAATCGTACTTTTTGAATAGTGAAGTTGAATGTTGGTAGTCTGTTTAAAGTAAAAGTGTTATTGTCAGGACTATTTGCAACGAATGGTTCAAAGAATAATGTGGCCTTAGATGTGTCAATATCATTTCCGTGTGAAGATCTAATCTTAACTGTATACCCTTGTTGATCGGCCATTTCATTCACCTTAGGGTCAAAATCAAAATAATACTGTTCCGAAGCACTATCAAACTTTCCATCGGTGGGGAATCCCCCGGTCCAGGTGTGACCATTCACCGAATACTCAATCTGCTTTACAATCTCGTTCGTGACATTGGTAGAGGCTGTACCGGAAAAACGCAGACTTCCGTTCGGCTGACCGGTTACAGTACGGGAGAGGGAAACATCGGGAAGAGCGTTATTAAAAATCAATACTCTATGATTACCTTCTTCTGTCACATAGAGCGAGTTTTCTATAATTAAAGCCTGAGTGGGCCCATTTAGAGATGTAGCGGATGTCCCCGCTGTTACCGAAAAAAAGGTTGGCTGACCTAAAACGATGTCTGCCGTCGGATCATTTCTACTGGGTAATGAGTTAAAAATAAGAACTCTTTGATTAGACCAATCTGCTACATAAATTCTTCCACTACATATCGTAATACCTGTAGGACCCGATAGAGTCGATGCAGTTGGAATACCGCCTTTATTTGCGTTACCGGATGAAAAGTCATTCTGACCTAGGACAAAAGTGGGGGGCTGGTTGATAGAAATTGGAATTTGATTCCAAAACAATACACGATTATTCGTCCAGTCACTGACAGCCAGGACTGATCGCTCTACAGCTAGTTTTATTGGGTAAGTCATTGACGTAGGACCTAATCCTCCATTGTTTGCTGCGCTGCTTATAAAGTCCGGTTGACCCAATACCACATCCGCGGAAGCGTTCATTGTCGTTGGTATATGGTTAAAAACAAGAACACGATTATTAGAAGAATCAGCAACAAACATTCGGTTTTCTGAAACAGTAACACCTTCAGGTCTATTCATAGTATTGGCAGATGGAAAAGCATTCCCTTGATTTAATAAACCGGAAGAAAAATCAGGCTGGCCGATTACCATATTTGCAGATGCAAAATTTTGATTCGGAACCTCATTCCAAACTAAAATTCGACTATTATTTCTATCGGCCACAAATAGCCTTGTACCATCAGTAGCGACACCGGTCGGATTATCCAAACTTCTGGAGCTCCGGCCTCCATTATTTGCAATGTTTGAAGAAAAATTTGGTTGACCTAATACAATATCTGCTGGAACATTTGGAGAGGTGGGAATAGAGTTCCAGATAAGGACTCTGTGTCTGGTTACCTGATCAACAATGATAAGTTTTCCCCGAATTTCTACTGCATCCTGTGGTGAAAGTAAACTTTTCTCTGTTAACAAAGAGCCAGAAGAGGTAAAATTTGATTGCCCTAACACATTTGCTGCCGGCATATTGGTGTAATAACCGAATACCGTCGAAGGTCGAACGACGAACGTCGAAAGAAGCACAACGCCGAGAAACATGAGTTTCGAGGTTAGAGTTTTGAGTTTAGGATTGAGAATTTTCATATTATTGTGCCTGAATTGTGATTAAAAACTCTGGTAATTCGTTATAGTTATCTCCCGTGTCTTTAACCGAAACGGTTACCCCATAGGTTTCGCCAACTTTTAAGGCTTTAGAAATGGTTTTTCTGAATGTTGAATCGGGTTTAACTGTCGTTTCATATGTTTTTACACAAAGCAACGAGTCAGAGAGTGTACAGTTGGTATCTTTCAGGCTAAGCGTCACGGTTGTTCCGGCCATGGCGATCCCGGCAAAAGTGGGCCATCTGGTTAGTACGCTAACCGGGGACCGGTCACCGTTAACCGATGATAAATTTTCTGTCGAGTGGTTAAAGGCTCCGTTTTTACCTCCGATACCCGTAATTGTAATTGGGAAAAACTTGCGGGAGGTGACTACTTGTCTGGTTCCAATCCGTAATACTTTCGGATCGGTATATTGAATCTGGCCAGCATGATCCTCTGCCTCTACTCTCCAGTAATACGTGGCATTAGCGAGTTGTTTACCTCCATTATTTATATCTTTATCCGAACTATTCCCTTGTGAATCTACTGATTTTGGTGAAACAGTGATCACAGAGTTATCTTGTTCGTATTGAACAATTTTGAACTTGTCCTCATAGGTTCCGTTCATGGTATCAACGGGATTAGGCTTCAGATTATCACTACTTTGCCTGACTGAGTTGTAATCTACTGGTATATTGTCAATGTATGGTGTCCAGTTTTGATTATCAGTTGAGATCATAATCCGAAAGTGATCCAGATTCTCTTTAAGATCAGAAAATCGTTGCTTCTGAATGGAAAATGAGAATGTTGGGAGCCTGTTCAATCTAAACGTATTATCTTCCGGACTATTCGCTATGAACGGTTCAAAATACATCGTGTCTTTGGAAGTGTCTATGTCATTCCCATGACTGGATCGAATTTTAACCGTATACCCTTGATTGTCAGCCATAGTATTAGCCTTGGGATCAAAATCGAAATAATATTGCTCCGAAGCACTATCAAATTTTCCATCAGTGGGGAACCCTCCCGTCCATGTTCCTCCGTTTACTGAGTATTCAATCTGTTTCACGATCTCGTTGGTGACATTGGTCGATGCCGTGCCGGAAAAACGTAACAAACCGTTCGGCTGACCCGTGATCGTGCGGGTCAGGGATACATCAGGAAGGTCATTGCTGAAAATGAGAACCCGGTTGTTAAGTGCCTCAGTCACAAACAACTGGTGATTAAAAATTGTCGCCTGAACTGGCCCACTCAATGTATTTTGATTTGGCGATCCTCCTTGATTGGCATTGTTTTGTATGAAGTCGGGTTGACCAATTACGATATCGGCTGCAGCATCGTTCGATGTTGGGATATTATTAAAAATTAATACCCGATTGTTACCAAAGTCTGGTAAGAAAAGTCGCCTTCCATCATACCCCGAATCGCCAGGATTCTTTAGGGTATTTGGCCCTGGGGTAGTTCCTTGGTTTGCAGAATTGTTACTGAAATTAATTTGACCAATCACTACATCAGCTGAAGTACCATTGCTGGTTGGAATAGTATTGTAAATTAGAACACGATGATTGCTGGTATCCGCGATGATAATTCTGTGCCAGTCGGTATATGCTCTTGCACTTTTGAATTTATCTGCCGTTGTAGACTGATTTCTGGTCGTAAAATTCGATGCACCTATGACTACATCGGCAGAAGCGTTATTTGTGGTTGGAAGGTGATTAAAAATAAGGACACGAGCGTTGCCGTCATCGCTAATCATTAACCGAGTGCCATCAGTTGTTATACGGCTAGGACCAAATAAGCTATTATCTTTTGGGCCTAAACAGCCACACTGATTAATGCTACTTGAAGAGAAATCAGGTTGTCCGATCACCACATCGGCAGAAGCATTATTTGTGGTTGGAATATGATTGAATATAAGAACGCGACTATTGCCAAAATCGGCAATAAATAACCTGTGCCCATCTGAATATGTAGCAGCCGATCCATTCAACGTATTCGCTCCCGGACTTCCTCCCTGATTGGCACTCCCACCAGTAAAGCTTGATTGACCAATCACCACATCGGCAGAAGCGTTATTTGTGGTTGGAATATGATTGAAAATAAGGACACGACCACCATTCCCTTCGCTGACGAACAATCGTTGACCATCTGTGCTCCCCTCTGCAGGCCAGTTTAATACATTTGCGCTAACCTCACCCGGCCAATAAACATGAGTAAAATCACTTTGACCGATTACAACGCTCGCTGGCATGTTAGTGTAGTAGGCATGGGCTTGGGGGATCAGGAGAAATAACGCGGCAACAGCCGCTACAAAGAGCGATCCAAAACGTCGGATGGTGGGCCAAGCCAGGTGCATAATATTTATACAACAATCCATACTAAACTCTACGATGTTTGTATTAGCACTACAAGTGGGAATGGTGCGTGAAATCATGCTAAACAACTAATAATCTTTTCACGGAAAGAGGGTTGTTTTTACTCTTGGGGTTTAATTCTTTTTAAGAGTTGTTCTGACAAGGTAGTAAAATATTGTTTCATTTTTATTTGATCTAATTGCTTAAGCATTACAGGAAAAATGGTCAGTTTTTCCACCTGCGCTAATGCATTGGCAAAGTAAAATTCATTAAGTCCCAGGTCCTTCTGTTTTGCATACCCAAATAATTCATCAAAGGTGAGTTTTGTTTCATGTAAAATCCAGTACAGATCAATAAAATCCTTGGCCTCGGTTCTTCCTAAGATGGCCGTAATTTTATTTGAGCCAATATTTTCCAACGCATCAATACGTATTGAGTCTTTTAATATGATGTCACCAATATGAACCGAAATATCTTTGACCACATCAATTTTCATATTCTCACCACTGGGATCGGTAAAAATATATTGTAAAAATGTTGGTGTTTGAACTTTATTTATCAGTTTAAATTGACCTTCGGTAGCCAGCGCCGTGATTATCCATCTATCACACTTAGATCTACCGTTTGGTTGTTGGTAAAAAAATCCAAATCAATACTTTCACGATGGGAAAAATAGAATCGTGCCAAAGCCGTGCCACCGGTTAAATAAAAATCGTTTACCAGGAGTGAAGCAAAAAAAAATGCTGAACCCACCAGTCTTGAAGTTTGATATTTGTTTGCATATGTCGTTACTGCCAAGCCACCAATGCACGCTGCCAGGCTTCTTTAATAACCGGTTTCATTCGCAACTTAGGAAACCACTCCCGGACTTCAGCCAAGGTTGTGTACTTCCACACATCATTAAATCGTGCACTTTCCAGAATGCGGGATAAAAGCCATTGTTTTTCCAGTTCATTGTTCCCACGCAAAATATCTTTTACCTGGTCCTCTGAAAGATCATAGTCCCAGAGAAAATATGGTCGGGATGAGGAAGTGTTCATACAGTTGTTATTTTACCATGAAGCAAAAGTAAGAAAAACAGCCGTTTTATGGTGCCGGAGTTGAGGCTGCAATAGTTACCATAAACTCCGGCAGTTCGTTGTAGTTATCGCCTGTATCCCTCACTGATACCGTTATATCGTAGGAGTTCCCAATCCTGAAGGCTTTCGGAATGGTTTTTCTGTAGGTTGAATCAGCCTTCACAGTCGTTTCATACGCCACGTCACATCCGCTACTGTCATGCCGGACCTGATCCGGCATCCGGTTCATAGGAGGATCACTACAATTTGTATCCCGAATCGTAAATGCTACTACCGACCCGGCAGTGGCAATTCCGGCAAAGGTGGGGGCAAACTTTGGATAGTCAGTAGTGAGAGTTAATGTTTTTGGTGCGTTATCGGGATGAGACGTGGAAATATCAAAATATCCCGGAATTCCGCTGATAGCATAGATGGACAGCGGAAAATATGGCCTTGAAGTGACTACCTGCCGGGTTCCAATCCTCAGAGTTCTGGGGTCGGTTTCCTGGATTTGTCCGGCATGATCCTCAGCTTGGATTTTCCATTGATAGGTGGCGTTACTGAGTAACTTGCCACCATTTTCCCAATATTTATCTGATAGGTTCCCCTGGCTGTCCACGGCTTTGGGCTGTACGGTGATGACGCTGTTTTCCTGGGCATACGTGACGGTCTTGGATTTGTCTTCATAGGTTCCGTTCATGGTCGTCACTGGATTGGGTCTCAAGTTATCTCCTGAAAGTCTCACGGAGTTGTAGTCCACCGGAATGTTGTTGATGTAGGGCCGCCAATCCTGGCCGTCTGGCCTGACCATCACCCGAAAGTGGTCAAGGTTTTCTTTGAGATCCGAAAATCGCTGTTTCTGAATGGAAAATGAGAACGTCGGAAGTCTGTTCAAAGAAAAACTATTATTCTCCGGACTAATAGTTAAAAATGGTTCAAAGTACAAGGTGACTTTGGAAGTATCAATGTCATTATTGTGTGTTGACCGGATTTTGACGGTATATCCTTGCTGATCGGCCATTGTGTTGGCTCCGGGATCAAAGTCAAAGTAATACTGCTCTGAAGCACTGTCAAATGTGCCGTCGGTGGGGAATCCACCAGTCCATGTACTCCCATTGACCGAATATTCAATCTGCTTGACGATCTCATTGGTGACATTGGTGGAAGCTGTGCCGGAAAAACGGAGTTTGCCGTTCGGCTGGCCGGTGATAGTGCGGGTGAGGGAGACATCGGGAAGTTGGTTGGAGAAAATAAGGACACGGTTATTAAAAAAATCACTTACAATCAGTTGGTTATTTAAAATTGTTGCTCCATCAGGCGTAGAAAATGTATTGCTATTTGGGAAACTTGCTCCTTGGTTGACACTACTACTTGTAAAATTAGGTTGACCCAGGACGATATCGGCAGAGGCGTTATTAGACGTAGGGATAGAGTTAAAAATTAATACGCGATTATTTGCACCATCAGGTATATAAAGACGCTTTCCATTAATTTTCATTGCACCTTGGTATAAGGTATTGGCTCGCGGAGATGAGAATCCTTGATTAGCGCTGTTATGAGTAAAATCAGTTTGTCCAATGACCACATCAGCAGAAGCATTGTTCGTGGTAGGAACTGAGTTATAGATAAGTATTCGATTATTAACTGTATCACCAACAATGAGCTTTCCATCAACTAAGGAAACTCGGGTAGGTGTGAACAAAGAACTTGCAGAAACACCACCATTGTTTGGCGCAAAACTGGTAAAGTCCGGTTGCCCCAGAACCACATCCGCCGGAGCGCCGTTGGTTGTGGGAACCTGATTATAAATGAGTACACGATTATTTCCCCTATCACAGATTAATAATTTCCCCGTCTGTGGATCAAGAAAAATTCCATCGGGGTTAACAAATCCACCGTTGCGGCTAACAGCAGAACTCACAGTTGTAAAGTCTGGCTGTCCGATGACTATATCTGCTGATGCATTATTAGCGGTTGGTATTGAATTGAAAACAAGGACACGATTATTACCATAATCAGAAATAAACAAACGTTTCCCATCAGTAAAAGATGACGCAGTCTGAGCCAACGTATTAGGCCCAACTGCTCCTCCCTGGTTTGCAGCATTATGCGTAAAATCAACTTGTCCAATCACAACATCAGCCGAAGCGTTATTGGCCGTTGGTATTTTGTTGAAAATCAAAATGCGTTTATTGTTAAGATCTGGGATAAACAGTTTTGTTCCGTCAGTAAAAACCTCATCAGGAAGGCTTAACCCTCTTCCTGTTACGCTTCCGCCTTGATTGCCACTGCCATGAGTAAAGTCCACCTGTCCTATCACCACTACCGCGGGCATATTGTTGTAGTAGGCATGGGCCTGGGGGATCAGGAGAAAAAGCGCGACAACAGCCACTATGAAGAGCGATCTAAAACGCCGGATGATGTGCCAAGCCAGGTGCAGTTTTTTCATATAATAATCCATACTAAACTCTACGATTTTTCTCTTAGCACTACAAGTGGGAATGGTGCGTGAAATCCTTCTAAATACCCAATAAGCTTTTCACAGAAAAGCATCATTCGTAGTCATTAGAGGAAACATCTATCCATCCTGTGGGTTTAGTTTTGTCTTGTTGCCTCTTGTATAACTGGTTACGGGTGGCAAAATGAAAGATAATTTCCTGACCTGAGTACCGCTCAAAAAATGAAGTTAGAAGTCGTCTGAGATATACAATAATCATGTGATTCGGACAAACAAAATAGAATTGAAGAGACGCAATCGATTCATCTTCCCAATATTCTTCCTCAAGTGTTGTAAATATATTTGTGAGCATATATCGAAGCATCATCCTGGGGAAATATGCATCAAGTGTGTATATGCAGGTATGCACTATTCCTTTTGAAATACGTTTATATACATAGGCATCAGGTTTTAACTTGGGAAGAAGGACAAACTCCAGCTCATGATAGTATGCAGAAGTAAAGAATTGGAGGTGGTTATACTTGAGTTCTACCCCACCACGTACCCTTTCATTCAGTTCTTTGACAAACTTAGCTCTTTCATCATCTGGAAAGAGAAGGAGGTAACAATCGGCAATAAGTTGACACTTAATACGAAATCCTTTGGATCTCTTTTTGTCATCCCGTAATCTCCCGAGATATTTTCTGTTTGTATCATGAAACATATTCCGAATATATGCTCTTCCTGTTTGAGCCAGGAAAAATACAGCCGGTTTGGTTGATGTTCCAAAACGAGGAATAAAATCCCGTTCAAGATACCCTTTGGTTACCAAGTCCTTTAACCACGCGTTACTTCTTCTGTGATCCTTGTGATTTAAGAATGCTTGTACTTGTTTACTATTAATGAACCTGAAACTATACAGCAGTGTGAGTATTGATTCTTGTTTTTTTGTTACTATTCTTTTTGCCATGGTGATATATTTATTTGTGTAGTTGTTGTTTGATTATTTATTATTGAGATTATTATTTATTCTTATTTTTATCTTTTTATTATTTTTTACTTTTTCACTTGTTACTGTTATTACTTCTTCTATTGCCTGGGACCCCCACTCATATATTAGTAAGGGATAATAGCACAGCCTTTGAACATAATTCAAGTTCAAACTAGTTCAAAATCTGTCCCAGAAGGGTGGGACAAATATTAACTCAAATATAATGACAGTAACCTAGAAAAAATATATAAATTATCCTTCATTTGAGTTAGGTTTCTTTAAAAAATAGTGGGGTTAATATGTCCCTCTTCTCTCAAGATATTTGTCCATTTAGTTAAGTGTTGTAGCTTGACAACTATCTCGTTCAGGATATATACTATCTCTATCGAGATAGATATGGAAGCTGTTAATTTATCACTTTATTTAACACAAAAGCCTACATTTAATTTTCAACCCAGTGAGGTTTCTCACGTCAATCCATATATTAATGCGTCTAATCCACAATCTTCGACTGAAAGCGTCATTAATTCTATTTTCCCCAATCAAGCCGAAGAAGACAAAATCACCCGGACCAGAAGGTATTTAGGTGAAACTGCCAAAATTTTATCAGATGAGCAGATAGAGCGCACTACTACGGAGTTTCAGTTCCTAATCGATTCCTGGCTGGATGAATATGAAAAAGAGATTTTCAGCGGAAAGACATTAAAAGAAGTTCTCAACAATGAATAGATATGGAACTTTTAAAAAATGACAGCAGTACAAAAAATGCAGTAGTGTACCTTCGAGTCTCAACAGAAGAGCAAGTTGAAAATTTTTCCTTAGAAACTCAGGAAAAAATATGTGGACAAGAAGCAGAACGTCGGGGGATTCAGATAGTTCAAGTCTTCAAAGAGGAAGGACGTTCGGCTAAAACTATTATCGGTAGACCAGTCCTCATTGAACTGTTGGAGTTCTGTAGGAAAAATAAAAGAAATATTGACGCGCTTATTGTCTACAGATTGGATCGGCTTTCCAGGCAAACCGGAGATTTTTTAGCAATTAGAAAAAGACTTGCCGAATATCAAATAATCCTTATTTCTGCGTCTGAACCTACAGGAAATAGCCCAACAGAAAGATTTGTAGAAACCATGCTCGCAAGCTTTGCTCAGATGGATAACGATGTAAAAAGTGAGCGGACAAAAAATGGGTTACGGGCGCGGTTTTTAGCGGGATTAGCTAGCGGCGTTCCCCCACTGGGCTATATAAGTCAAAATGGATATGTCGTAAAAGACCCTAAGACGTGGGATAAAGTAAAAGCTGCCTGGGAATTAATGAGCACAGGGACCAAAACATTACGGGAGATGGCAGTACTTATGAATGAATGGGGTTTAAAGCAGCGCTTTCATGGTAAGGAGCATATTATTCGACCACAGGCAATTGGAGTTATGTTCCGAAATAAGTTTTATATTGGGATATTAACGTCAGAGCGGTATCCGGAAGAAGTGCGTGGACAACATCTCCCTATGGTTTCAGAAGCGCTTTTTTATCGAGTACAAGCTACTATTGATGGGAGAAACACAAATATTCATGTGCCTATCGCTAGAAGAAATAAAGATAATAAGGAGTTTCCGTTAAGAAGGCTCGTTAAGTGTAATGTCTGTGGAACTGCACTAACGGCCGGATGGAGTAAAGGAAAGTCTAAACGATACGCATATTATCGTTGTCAGGGTCCATGCAAAGCGCCCTCTATTCCTGCTAATAAGGTTCATGATGGGGCAGCAGACTACTTAACTACCATTAGCCCTACTAAAGACGGTTTAGACGCTTTTATTGCACTGTTACGGAGAACATACTATCAACGAGTTGCCAGGCTCCAGAAACGAAAAGATGAAGCAGATACAGAATTAAAACGATTATATGAACTACGCCAAGCGCTGATTCAGAAGAATTTAAGCGGAGTTTATTCTGACGAGATATTCAAAGAACAAAACAAACTTATTGAAAATCAAATTGTTGCTGTTCAGATGGCAAAAGATGATGCGTTAATCGCAAAGTATAACCTCGAATCTATTGTGACATTTATGAGAGGTAAATTTGAAAATTTAGGAGTAACCTATCAAATGTCGAACTTAAGCCAGGTACGAGTATTGTTGAGTTCAATATTCCCGTCTGGAATGATTTGGAGCTATCCTGGCTATTTGAACACCAAAATTAGCCCGATATATCAATCTATTCGTATGTTTGACGCCAACAGCGTCTGCTTGGGTGCCGCAGAGAGGATTTGAACCTCTAAGCCTTTCGGCACAGGTTCCTAAAACCTGCGTGTCTACCAAGTTTCACCACTGCGGCATGAACCTTATT
>Ga0209515_10005425_pt1 | contig 16500 bp, 21 predicted proteins | sample Subgroupgradi54m_FD_187454 | JGI IMG/M metagenome (GOLD analysis project Ga0209515, IMG submission 187454) | Subsurface groundwater microbial communities from S. Glens Falls, New York, USA - GMW60B uncontaminated upgradient, 5.4 m (SPAdes)... ...
AACTGTGTCATCTCCATCTTTTGTTTGCTTTATTATGTCATCTGTACATGATGTCTGCTTTACTACGATGATCTTGCCAGGTGGTACTTTATGGGTTATCGTTATCTTTACATCCTTGATGACTTGTACATCGTTATCTGGATACGGACCTGTTAGTGTGCCATCTGGCTGTGTAATCATTACACCACCACTATCAACAAACGTGGTGATTGGAATCCTTTCGATGGTCCCACCTACATATCCACCTGGTATAGAAAGTGTACCAGATGCAACTACATTTTTATTTTTATCAGTAAGCAAGCAATTAATCATTATATCGCATGTTTGACTTGATGAAGGACAGTTGGAGTGATTTTTCCCTTTGCATGTAATGTCATCTCCACCTGATTTGTGGTGATTAAATATCACGTCATCTCCATTTTTGGTGTTAAACTCTATTGTGTCCTCTCCATTCTTTGTGTGTCTTACTATGTCCGGTTTACCTGTGTGGCTTTCTGTAATCTCAGATCCTTTTACTTTGATATGATCTCCGTCTTGGGTGTCAAACTCTACTGTGTCATCTCCACTCTTTGTTTTCTTTGTTATGTCTTTTCCATCATCTTTGTTTTGTGTTTCTCCTCCATCTGTCTGAAGTTTCCATGACTGAGGACTTTTGAAGATGCATGCATCTATCACGTTTACCAAATATTCATCACCACTATGGAGTTTGCCATCTGGGTCTATACCCTTTGCTTGTATGTCAAACTCCACATTAGCCGTAGTTACTACAGTTGGTGGCGGATTATTTCCACCACTGTTATCATTTCCACCACTGTTATCATTTCCACCACTGTTATCATTTCCACCACTGTTATCCTTTCCACCACTGTTATCCTTTCCACCACTGTTATCCTTTCCACTAAGACTGTTGGCAAAAGCTGTAAACCAATCAACGTCACCATGTTTTGAGTCTGTATTTGTTGCAAATGCATAGCCACCACTTGTTCCTATTAAGAGAATTATTATTCCTATTACTAAGACAACTACAAGTTGTTTCAATACTAATGATGTTCACATTTTCTTTGTTAAATGCTTTAAGTAAGATGTGGTATAGATTTTGTAATACAGAGAATATACTCCATCTCATCCATTCTCTCATAATAAAGATTAGTGCTAAAATAATTACCTAAAGATAATGTAAGTATTGCCGTCTTTGAAAATGAGAAATTTCGTTATTGTAGTTAGTTTGCTTGGGCGTGACTTATTTTTTCTTTAATGGATTGAGCTTTTTTTCTCAAATTATTTTTTATCTGTCTTGACAAAAGAGTTTTTTTCTTTTTAAAAATTACAAAAGACACTGTTGCTACACCTGGAATGATAACAAACAATGGGTTGACACCAAATATGTTAAACGTGTTTGTCTTTGAGGTATTACCTAGGATCTTTGTGATAGTTCCTAAAGGAGGGTTTATGCTGATCACCTTTTCTACATTTTTAGTCCCAAACATTCCTCCTGATACAGTAGCTTGGATGTCTATCATTTTTGGATCTTGGGACAGTAATGAAATTACTGCATAGCCATTCGGGTCTGTCACAGCAGCCTGACTTAGAATTTCAGCACCTTTTACATTCCAATCAACCTGAAGTCCGCCTAAGGGAACATTATTATATTGTGCACTCAACGAGGCATAAAAAATCTGCTTTTTGTCTACAGAATCTGTTGAAGTTATGGTTAGACTTGGATTTAGGCTTGTTACTGTAAGGTCAGATTTTAACAACGGTAGACCATCTGATATCATTGAAAGTTCCGTATTGCCATCTTTCAGAGAGATGGGACTAAACAGTGCATAATACTCTCCTTTCTTTATTGTAACACTTGCGGGTAAATCAATTACAGTTTTGTCATTTGGAATAAGAGTAATTGTTTTATCCTCTTCTGCAATGGCTGGAAGTCCATTTCCATCTAAGAGCTCCATGGAAAATGTATCTGGTAATTTAGATATGATAGAGTCAGGGGATGATAAACGCAGTTGTGTTGCTTTAGGAGGAAGTATCGTTATGGTTGGATCACTTTCAAAACTTCCTGCAATAATTGAAGGTGTAGCGTCTCCTGCCTTTAATGCCTTTGTGTCCAATAATAAAGGACCTTGACCCTTTGTAATCATTTTAGATTCTATCTGCATAAGATCAGTATTGGAGATGGAAAGGGATAATGTGTCTGGAAAATAACTCGAACTATTTGTGTTATCTAGCATGTAAAGTAATAAGGGTGATTCAATGCCTGGAACCAATTGTGGGATTAGTGGATCTGCAACAAGAGACATACCTCCTTCCTTTGGTCCAAATATCTTTGGAGTTAACAATTTACTATTGTCAGTAGTATCATATAGTTGTAATGAACTTGGTGCTGTAATACCTGTTTGCGCAAATACAAGACCGGTAGATAATCCTTTATTAATTTTAACTTCCTTTACAGAAAATAAACTCTTATCTGTGGAATCCACATTGACTATAAGATTATCACTTGCCACTAGAGGGTTTCCGTCAGAGTCCATAAGGTGTAATACACCGATTAATTCCTCCTGTCCTGTAACAAGAACTGGTAAAGTATCAAATTCAAAAGGCTTTGGAGCGGTAAGTTCCACCTTTACGACCTCTAGTTGTTGCGATTTAGAACTAGGATAATTGTTTGCAGCTATACTAGTATCATACAAACCTTCAATTCCGGCTAGTGTAGAAAGTGTAGAATAACCCCAGTAGCTACCTTTCTTAATTACCAAATTGCTTGCTGAAAGGTTGGTAGCTATTGGGCTGCTACTTTGTATCACTTGTTGAGATGCGCCCGTAACCTTTACAGAAACAAAGACATCTTCTTGTGCTTTTACAGGAACACCATTGGCATTTTGGAGTTGAACTATTACATATGACTGTGAACCCTGAAAACTGCTTATTTTGTTAGGATAAACATATAGTTGAAGGTGTGATGTTGCAGCATCTGGGTCTATTGTTATATTGCTGCTTACTTTTTTCATAGATGGAGCATTTGCAGATACAGTAGCAATTCCAGATTTCTTAACCTCAAACTCGGCAGTTGCAAAATAATCTCCTTTCTTTATCACAAGTTGGTTATTTTTTAAATCTAATAAGCTGTCATCGTTAATTGATAAGGTTACGGCTGTATCCTTACTTGCGCTAACGGGGTAACCATCCGAATTGGCCATCTCGACAGCAACATAACCCTTGTGGGGTCCATTTAATGAAAAAGAATTTGGAGTAATTTTGAAAAGAATTTGTTTTGGATTGTCTTGATTGCTATATGTCGTAATAGGAAATTCATCTGATGAGAATCCTGGAGCAATTAGCGCTATGCGGGCAGTACCTGCACTTATTGCTTTAATCTTCACATTAGTTATGATGCCATTTTCGTTTTTTTCAACTCCAATTACGTCAATCACTGTAGGATCCGATGATCTAACCGTCAAATCTTTAATTGGTTGAGGAATGATACTACTATCCTGTACTGCATATACCTCTAAAAGCCCTTCAGTGTTTTCTAACATTTTTTCAGGAAGCAGTCGATGACCAAAGTTGGCAGTATTATTCCCATATGCTGTAGTAAAAATACTGAAGCTCATAACCAGGATAAGTACTAGTATAAAACCCGCATCATGTGTTGAAAAATTCATTTGTGCCATGTTTAAACCCTAATTTCTTTTTGTGGTTCAAATAAAGCGGATTTATACTCTGTTGGATTGAGATCATATCTTGAAACTCCCTTTTCAAGCTTTGTGTAAAGTTGGTGGATTTCATCCTTTAGTATGTTGATTTTCAAATGCAAATTATCAATTGGAGTATCTAATGCTCTTGTTATCTCGATTAGAAGATTTTCAATTATTACGAAATTTAGTTCAGTCTCTTTTGGAACATGTTTTGTGTTCTTTATTGCATTCTCTACTTGGTTTATTATGGTTTCAATTTCTCTATGTTGGTAAGGATAGTTTTGATCCATGTGTTTTGTGTCAAAGATATTGATGACATTCCACGCATCAGACCATACTTTTGAATCGTCTATTAGAGATTGTCTATTTTGGAACAATCCTCTGCCTCTCTTCATCTTTCTTTAATGTTTTTTCAAATCGCTCTCTTATCTCTTGGTGGATTAGCAAAAGCCAGTCTCGGCGCTCTCCATATCTTTGGTCATTATACAATTTATAATAATAATAGGCCAGGATTTTATCTGAATACTCTTTTATTAATGCAGGAATGAATGGAGGAAAGTTTTCTTTATCTTGGATTTCTTTAACCTGTTGGTGTTTACCTACCACCATGTCTTCATATTCATCTCGTAGTTTATCTCGATAAATCTCATTAGCTACTGTCACCTCGTCTCCATCGGTTGGTGGTGGAACAATTTTACGTGGCATTATTATATCTGCCCCTTTTTTCTTTGTCTTTCGATATACTACCAAACCTGCAGCGCCGACCCCTGAAATTATAATGCTGTTCATTATAGCGGGGGTATAATCAGCTCTCCACTCTGCGCTAACAGTTTTTGGCGCATCCATTATGACCGACCCCACGATAGAGTTTCCTTGATAGTCTCCACTCCATCCATCAAACATATATCTCACCCAGATACCGGGGGGTGCAGATGGCTGTTTGACTGTGATTTTTGCGGGTTGACCCTCATCATACCATCCTGAACCAGAAGCCGAACCTTGTTTAGAAGTAACATCAATGTAGTATTGATTTTTCCAGTTTGCAACAAACGTCATTGGTTTATCAACATTTACCGTAATTTTTGGGGCAGATGATTGATCAGGGCTCAATTGACTATTAGAAGTTCCGCCTTGATTAGCTGAATTAGGTTGGGTAGCTGCGTTACTCCATCCAGTAAAAACAACTTTGTGCACTTTGTCTGCGATTATTACTTCTGTTGTTGACACTGAAATATTTGCCGTACTACCATCATCATAAAATCCGCTCCCTGATGTGTCACCATTTGGACTGGAAACACTTACGTAGTAAGATTTTTTCCAATCGGCCTCGATAGTTTGTGGCCCATTTATTGTGAGTACTGCGACATTAGATTCCGGTTTATCTATTATTGAAAGGTTATCTCCCTTAGCTAACCATTTGCCAAACACATATTTTGCATCATTGCTTATTTTAGATCCTGTATCAGTGACTAGTGGCACCTGCGCACCCTTATCGTACCAGCCACTACCTGGAATTTCAATTCCAGCAACAGAGCTTGTCAATTGAAGGTAGTATTGATCTTTCCAATTTGCATTAATCGTTAGTGGATGGTCAACTGTTATCGAGTTCTTACTTGACTTTTTGTCGTTTCCATCACTCCATCCATCAAATATGTGTTGTTGTAAATTATTACTATCAACTATCTTATTTTGTAAAATACTAATCTGTGCTATCGAGCCGTCATCATACCATCCTTCTCCCTTAACTTTTCCAAAATCTGAATTTATCTTCAAATAATTTTGTACCTTGAAAATAGCTTTATAGCTAATATCATTTTTGACGGTGACAGTTTGGGTTGGATCAGTAGTTTGGTCGGTCCACGTATCAAAATGGTATCTGCTTCCAACTCCATTTTTGACTATTGTATCACTGAGTTCAATTGTATGTTTAGAACCCACTTTCCAATTGAATTGTAGTGGTATGTCAGATGGAAGATAGAGTGTGTCGTCTACCAGAACACTTGCAACTCTTGGAACAGTATCAATCTTTATTGTTTTTATTTGGAGAGGAACATCTGCATTTGCCACCTGATAAAAACTCAAGATTCCTATGATGGATACTATCAATACGATTAGAGACGTCCTTAACATAATCACACCTTGATCTTATTTTGTTGTCCCCATTCTTGGGCTTGGACTGATCTCTACACCAACTAGGTCCAAGAAGGTTCTTCCCTTGTCCGTAATGCCAAATGCACGATGTGGTTTTGTTAACTCTTCTATCAAACCCATATTTAGGAGTGAAGAAAGATATTTCTTTAATTGGCTATAACTAAGGTTTGTTCTGTATAACAAGTGTGTGGATCGCATAGGTTGAAGCATGTTGCCCATCAAGTCAGTCATGATTTTTAGCTCGTCTCTTCTGCCGGATATCTTGTCAGTTATTTCCATTGCGCATATAATAGATAGTCTGGTTAAGAACATTGTGATTGTTAAACAGTGATTATTAGTTACATGTTAATGTACACTAATTTCTGATAATAATTATATCATCGGTATTTGATATTCAAGATTAGAAAATCCTTGTTTTATGAAACATAATTGGAAATATTACTGCCACTTAGTTTCCGAATTTCTGTTCTGAAGATAATTCTTGATTCAATGGCCTAAATAATAATGAATTACTTAATTTTACTGTCTGATTGCGTGAATTGTATTCCATAAACTTGAATTTGATTAGAAAGTCAAGAACCAATTTGAATCTTTTATGGTCAACATTTGATAATTCTTCTAATAAATTCACATTCATTCGTGAATTTTTTCTTTCTACGAGTGTTATAATGTTATCCGCTATAGCTCCTAAAGGGTTTATTTCTGCCATTATTGAATCATATATTGACAAAAAAACCATGTATTTTTGTCTTACGCGTAACTTCTATGTATCTTCTAATATTGAAACTTAACTCTGTTTTTCAAACACGTGTTTAACACATGGGTTTGACCTGCGGAATATATTTATCAAAAAAGTATTAATTTTAATTCTTGGCTCAACTTGTTAAGAATCCTAAAAGAAGTGAGTTAACGTTGATGATGGAAATTTTGCAAAACACTGTAATTCCTGTAAAAAAAACAAATCTCTTGTATAAGACTAGAATTAATTTTCAACAACTTGAAAAGTATCTTGATTTGCTGATGTCAAAAGGTTTATTGGAATTTATTTCAGATCCGTTTAACGGTTACCAGATCACTCAAAAAGGTGTGCAATTAATGGAACTTTTAGATGATGCAAAGGTAAATACGCCATTAACATTAGTTGTAAAACCCAAAATTGAAAAAAAGTCAAACATTAAGATTTACAAATTTAATTAGTTCATAGTATTGCTCTAAGAAGTCTCGGCCCTTTTCTGTAATGATAAAGTATGAAGGATCTTTACTAGATTTGGTAACTAGCTGAAGTTTTTCTAATGTTTGAACATATTTTGAAGCTAAACGAGAATCAAGATTTGCTCTGTACGTTAGATGTGTTTTTTTTAATTGGCCTTCAGATAAACTTGTGAGAATGTTTTCGAAAATATCTAACGTACTTCGTTTTCCACCAATCAACATTAGAATATTTTTTTGAATTGCATGATATTTAACTTTTGTTAATTAATAATTTAACAAAATCAAATTACCAAAAATGGAAATAGATATTGACATGTGGCCTCATTACAGTGAAGAAGGGTTGGGAAAGGATACACGATCACAAGTACAACTGAAAATAAAAAAATTTTGGAAAAGAGATAAACATAACTATACACCAAATCGATTAAGAGTATTTAGTGCATAGCAAATACCAGAACAGTCTTTCACTTTGGCTTTTTGTATGAACACTGAACCCACCTTTAAGAAGCTGCCCTTATCGATAATGAAATATTAATAGACAGAATTGTTTCATATCATCATGCCACGAACAGCAAGGGACATTCGCAGGGCAATCGAATCAAACTGGAGGGAATATTTATCACGATATGGCAATCTTTTTTCTTCTAATTTTATAAGTGGTTCCAGTCCGCCTTCTGTATTTGTGGGCTCTTACGGTTACCCAAAGGTTTCGGTAGGTCCAATGCTGCCTCCAATACACGGAGACACCACGATACTTGATTCACCTGAAGACTGGCTAGGCAAAAGCCTAGAAGAAATTGTAAACTATCGACTAAGCTTGGTAAGAGGAATAAGGAATATTCCAGTTTCAAATCCAGATGGAAGATACATTGAAAGTCTCCAAGAGGTAGCTATGGCGTCAAGACCCATAGATTCTGACATTGAATTTTTAAAAAACACTACTCCTGTGACATCGATTGATGGAGAAAGCCCACCTTTTGGACCAATAGGTGAAGTCAAGAGCGCTAAATTTTCCAATTCTACCTCTGATAAGAACATACAAAAAATTTTCTATGATAAAGACTTGTTGACCCACGATTCTGTTTTAGAGCTTTACAATAAAGGGATCGAAATAACAAGAATTCAAAAATGTTTTAGTATAGGAATGTTTGGTAAAAATAGAAAGCTAGTTCCCACTAGGTGGAGTATAACTGCTACAGATGATATAATATCAAAATCTCTAATATCAGAAATAATGCAGTTTGATATAATTGATAGTTATGAAGTGTTTTCTTTTAATCACATTGGAAACTTTTTCTCCGTAATAATTTTTCCATGCAGATGGATGTTTGAGATGCAAGAAGCTTGGTATGATCAACAAGGAAACATTGGATTTGGCTCTGACTTTGAAGATGGCAGAGGTCTTAATCATTATCCAGTTACAGCAGGGGCTCATTTTGCTTCAAGGCTTGGCGTTGCAGAATATCTTTTTCACAATAAGGTACAGGCCGCAGCTTTAGTACTACGAGAGATAAGGCCTGAATATGCCGTTCCTGTAGGAGTATGGCAAGTGCGAGAGGGAATAAGAATGGCATTAAAACAAAAACCAACTTTAGTTTCAAGTTTTGAGGAAGGTCTTGATGTAGCCTGCAAACGATTGAGTATTGATAAAAAAGAATGGCTTGCAAAAAGTAATTTACAAAAGGCGCTAAAGCAAAAATCGATCTTAGACTTTTTCTAGTTACTAGAGTTTTTATTTACCGCAAATTGCTACTTATTTAATGCAGAACAAAAGTGTGATCATTGCAATTTTACTAATTGCAAGCCCCACAATATTTGCTTTAGCTGCTTTTCCAGACTCGTTTAGTTTGAGCTGGAACCAAGGTAGAGGAGGATTTCTTTTTGCAATGGCATTTATTGCCGCAGAACTTGTAGGTCTAAAGCTAGTAATTCCAAAAAAAAGATTAATAGCAATTATTCCTCTTGTAGCAATTACAATCATCTATCTTGTAAGTTTAGAAGCTGGACTGCGAAATTACCTAATTTCTATTGCGCCAAACTATCATGTTCAGTTAATCTACTCTTGGACATGGATGTGGGACTTTATTGTTATGGCAATTTTCTTTGTTGCATCCATGACAATTTTGTTTGGAAAGAGATGGATAAGAATATCACCAGCAGGTCCAATATACACAGTTGGTACTGCTATCATTTTATCACTTGATGCATTATTTCCTTATGATACCTTGGGACCGCTACAATACGTCGTTCCATACTTGGTGAAACTTAATACCTATTTGATTACTGCTCTTCATCTGGGAATAGCAACCGCACACAATAACATCATGTTTCTTAGTGGCGATCATGGACCATTTGCTCTACAAGTTTTCTGGCCATCTGCTGGGGTGCATAGCATTATAATTTATTCACTTGTGATGATGGCATTTTTATTAAAAATGAATATTCCACCAAAACGAAAAGCAATGTACTTTGTTCTTGGTGTTATAGGTACAATTGGAGTAAACGTGATTAGAATATTTTCTTTGTCCCTTTTTGTACTAAAGGTATCTACAAATGTTAGTGACTTTGAATCATTTCATTCTGTTGCTGGTGAAATTATGTTCCTACCATGGTTGTTTATTTTCTTGCTAGTTGTGACATATATAGAAACAAGACGCCTCAAAAAACTTGTGATAACAAAACAAGAACATGATAAAAATAAATAGAAACGTCACTCCTGGTTCTTATACTCTTGCTAAAATTTTTGATGGCTTGATAGAAGTACCTATTCTAAGTAAGGTTTTCAAAACAAAAAAAGAACTTGATGATGTCTTTTCTAAAACTAGAGTAATTGTTGAAGAAAGTGATCATTACATGTATGTGAAAAATGATGATGCATCAATCATAATAGGGATAAAACATTTAAAAAATTCTGATTCAAAAATTTTGCATCTTGATATTATTCATGAACTTGTACATGTAATGCAACAAAGAAAGGGTCTTGATCTATATGACAAATCATTTGCATACGTTGATAGGCCAACAGAGATTGAAGCATATGAGATAGCAGTAATGGAAGCAAAAAACCTTGGTATGAGTAACAAAGAAATTTTGGATTATCTATTTGTAGAATGGATTTCACCTGGAGAACACAAAAGATTGGCGTCTCATGTCGGAATATCCTAGAAATATCTCGTTATGTTATCCTGACCAGAGACTTTGGAAAGATCAGATACTCTGACACCTATTCTACGTATCAAGAGTTTTTGGTCTTCCAAGGCTTCCCTAAGAAGTTGCATAGCGGTCTTTTTGAGTTCTCCAAGACTAGAGGTTGGATTCTTTAGAGTCCTAGATTTAGTTTTGTTTGAAAGATCTGATTGTACAAATTGTATTCCAATTGATTTGAAAATAATATTGTCTTCCATAATTGAAGAATAAATTTCTTCACAAAGTTTTTCCAGATCTTTTGCCAAGAAATTATAATCTTTTGAATCTTCTTTTAATGTGGTTATTCTGCTGTATTGTGTTGCTTCTTGTCTTGGAGAAACGGGTTCATCGTCTATGCCTCTGGCGGCATTGTAAATGTAGGTGCCAATTTTTCTGCCAAACAGGCTATTTAGTGAAAAAACATCCACTTTCTTTAATTGAGAAATAGTTTCAAGACCCATCTCTGAAAACTTTTCTTCTGTCTTTTTACCAATTCCTGGAATTGTTCTAATTGGTAGTGGATCCAAAAAACTTTCGATTCTATCTGGTAGAACTATGGTCAGGCCATCAGGTTTTTTAAAATTTGAGGCAATTTTTGATATTAATTTATTTGATGATACTCCTACAGTGCAAGAAAGTTTTGTTGAATTTCTAACAGCATTTTTTAACTGTTGTGCCAAATGTGAGGCTTTATCAAAATCTCCTTCTGTTCTCTTTGAGACATCAAGATATGCTTCGTCTTTTCCCACATATTCAAAAATGCCTGCAAATTCTTGTATCGTACCCATTGCCTTTTGTGAAATTTCTGAATAGTATTCAAAATCTGTCGGCAAAAAAACTGCATCATGTACTACTAATCTTTTTTTAGCAAACTTTATTGGCATACCAGATTTTACTCCGTAGTTTCTTGCAATGTAATTAGCAGTAGCTATTGCACCGCTATCGCCACCTCTGTCAGAAAACACACAAACAGCTACGGGTTTTGTTTTTAGCTCTGGATTTCGTAACTCTTCACATTGAGCAAAGAAATAATCAAAATCTATGTGAAATACAATTCGTTTTTTCATGTGTTTACTTTGAGTGGAAAAAGCTTATTACACTATCGAAAAACAATCGTCTAAATATATTCTAAGGGTTATAATACCATGGATTATCCTGTTGTTGCAGAACCCGAAGGTGTTAAACTTAAACCAGAGTTAATGGAGATTGAAAAGCTGTATTATTGCATATTCCAAGACAAGGTAATGCTTTTTTTTAAAGATCAAAATGAATTACTAAATTGTTATGAAATTGAAGATAAAGAAATTGTTGAAACTGTAAAAAAGTCCTCTTCCACAGAAGACATTGAAAATATTCTTCAGAAATTTATAGATCAAGAGAATGTTAACCATTAAATAAAACACTACGTGAGAGGCGTTTGTGAGCCGTCCTCCAAACATAATTTTCATTGGCAAAAAACCAATTATGACTTATGTTAATGCTACTCTTACTCTTCTATCAAACGAGCCAGTTGTAACTATCAAAGCTCGTGGAAAAAGTATCACTACGGCTGTTGATGTTTCACAAATGATAGTTAAAAGACTAAACGCGGTAGGGTACAAAGTCAGTGGGGTAAGGACATTTTCAGAAAAGATGACATCCCAAGATGGTAAAGAACGAAACGTTTCCACAATTGAAGTTGACGTTTCCCGTCCATAATATGAAAAGCACTTTTGTCAAACGCGCACTAGTCATTGGTTTAGTAGGAATTGTTGCAATTGTAATTTTGTATGGTTTTGAGGTCACAGACAAATGTCCTATAAAACAAATAAGTGTTCTAAACGATATGAAAAAATATGAAATAACAAAGGATCCAGAACTTTGTGATAATATCAACAATAGAATAATTCAACTGAATAACAAATGCGGAATACAAATGGAAATTCTTGATTGCGGCTAATGTTCTACATGTAAAAGAAAAATTATTCCAAAATATACTAAAATGCCGCTAATTGCAATCATGAAAATTTTATAGTTCTTGTTTGAAATTATCTTCTTGCCTTTTGATGACAAGAAGGCAACTGAACAAAGCCATGCATAATCCATCCATATATGAGATGCAAACATGATGCCAATTCCTAGTAAAGAGTAAAGGATTAACGCATCTGAAATTAACTTGAACCCAATTGTAAACCACCATATGAGAAAAAATGGATTTAATCCACTTAGAATTATTCCAGCAAGAAAGGGACCATGTTTTCCTTCAAAAATAGTTGATGGTTTTTTTATAGTTGATTTTATTTGAATTCCTGCAAAAACAAAAAGGCTGAGTGCACCAAGAATTGCTATGATTTCTCTAAACTGGGGCACTGTTGTAAGGGAGATGGCGCCAATCCCAAGTAGACCTACTAGTGGTAATTCAACAACAGTATGACCATACGCCATTTTCAGTCCAGTTTTAATTCCTCCTTTTAGTCCATAAGCAACATTGCCTGCAAAAAGGGGGCCTGGTGACATTACTCCAGATACTGAAATAGTGATTACTGTTATAGCAAATTCTGCAAGTGTTACCATTCCATATCAGACATTAATTTTTGATTTAAGCTTTAGTAGGAAAATATTGTGGATGTCTTTTCAATCTTTTCGTTTAAAAAATCAAGAACGTCTCTTACATTATCACGGTAAAAAAATTCCTCATTACCTTGAGTGGATATGTTTACGCAGTATCGTTTTGCTGATCTATTAAGGAAGATCATGTTAGATTTGTTTTCTATTCTTATTCCCTCATCTAGATCAAGCGTTTGAAGGATTTTCTCAAGTTGATTTTTTGATATTTCTCTTTCTTGATAAGTCATCCATACATTGCATCCTTTAGAGGAGTTGCTTCTTCTTCAGTTTGCCTGAGGCTCTGTTCTATTATTTCAGCTTCATGTAAAAGCGTGGGTAAATCGCAAGCCGTTCCTGGTACTAGTTTGGATAGTGCCATGCAAATTTCAGCGCCAGATCTAAAGTCAGGTCCAGAGTCTTGTCCTTTTACTAAAAGCACAATTACATTTGTTTTTGATAAAGCTCCTTCATTTAATAAAATTCCTGGGATTCCAGGAACCGTACCATCTCGTAAAATAGGTATATTTGCATCATTTAGTTTCTTTTTAGCTTCAGTTGTACTCCCTACACCCATAATGGATTTATTATCATTTCCTGATTTGATCAAAGAACTACTAAGGATTAGAGAACTACTAAGGATTAGAGAACATTTATGTTGATTTGCCCAATTTAGCATTGTTTTTGCTACATCTCTATGAAGAGATTCATGTGGTGTTAGATATGATGAAAAAACTGCGACCTTGAGCATAGTATTTACAAATATTCTTGCAGGGAAATTAGGATCCTCATCTTTGATTATACTTATTGGTGGAAAAAGATCTGAATCTAGTACTCCAGCTAATTCGAAATCTGTTGTACTTGTCAAAGATTCTGTTGCAATTGCATTAGCTAATCCAGCATATGGGAAACCGTCTATCAGATAGCCGCCCTCTATGTTTATTGGTTTAATTTCTCTTACCGTTATTTCAGAACCCAACGTCTTGACTTACAATTACATCCTTTTAAATCAAGATATTTTCATTAATAAAAGAAAAATTTTTGGAGTCACAGTTGTAATTAAGTTGACAGGCCTGTGTTGCCAGATGTTGGGTTTGTGTTTCCAGATGGAGTTTGTTGTGAGTTCCACGCTGAGTGGTAACCCTTATGACATCCCATTCCAAAGGCTCCAAAATTCATTGATTGGCCAGGTGATTTGTACAATACCTTACCGTCTCCTGCATCTACAATCACGGAATAGACCAAGTTTTTGTCGTCAATAACTTTGAAGCTGTATACCACAGATCCCTGCATTACAGTCAAAGATCCTCCTATGATTTTACCATTGGTTACCGCTGATGCGGCTGTTTGTTCTGCAGTGGAGAACGGTATCTTCACATTGGACATGAGGGTCTGTTGAAGATTTATGGAACCTTGGATTTGTGGTGGTTGCTGGCTTTGTGTAGGATCAGAACTAGTCGCTGCATATACTACCGATAATCCCGCTGTAGCAAAAACTGCAACACCAATGATTATGGCAAGCAGACCTCGGTTCTTGATTAGGTCTTTAGGGTTCATTTCATCCTTATTGCTTTAAAGAGGTTATAAAGAATTGTGAAACATTGTTACTTAAACTAGATGTCATACATAATTTATTGAATATACTTTAATTGGATTTAAATCACTGATATCGTTTTATTTGGTTAGTCAAGCCCTTACAGGGCTAGAATCTAATTTGTGAAACTAAACTAATTGACTAGGTCTCTTTATATTATGACTAGTTTGAACCCAATTTATGAATAAAAACCAAATGCTTGCCTTCACATTACTGGGTTTACTTTTCATATCACCATATCTAAAACCAATTCAAGCAGACAAAACAAACAATGTAGAGATTCTCAATCCTCAAGTGCAACCGGCTACAATCAAAGTTGGGGACACATTTGTAATTAATGCAACTCTAGTCAACAATTCTCCAAATACTATAAATGTGCATAATGGTTGTGGAGGGCCATTTTCTGTAGTCTTTGATAATCATGCCACAGTTGACGTGAAAAAAGTATGTAACTGGATGGCTATCCAAATAATACTAAAACCTGGTGAAAATATTACTGGAACAAGTCTAGCTTCAAACCTTGCTTACAGTGCAACAGCACCTGGAACTGCAAATGCAACTGTAACATTCTCGTATATCGTAGGTAACCAAACAGGTCCTAATTTGTCATTTGATAAGAACGCCACTATCATTTCAAAATCATTCTTGTTTACAATATTAAATGAAACTGCACAAACATCCTCTACGCCCCTTTTCCCACTAAAACAATTCAAATCAGGAATTGCAGCAAAGGATGTAAAATGTGAACCTGGTCTCCAATTAGTTATCAAGGCAGAAGACGGTTCTCCTGCATGTATAAAACCAAATGATGCAATCATGTTGGTAAAAAGAGGATGGGCAAACCCATTCTAGAAAATAAAAACTCTACAACTTTCAAACAGAATTGAACTGTTAAAAAGATAGTTTTATAATGCTTTTATTTGGTTAAAATGAACCCTTTCTTGTGGAAACATTATACATACTCATAAACTGTGACCTAGGCTCTGAAGTCGATATCATAAATGAGTTAGTGAAAATTCCAGAAATAAAGGAAGTAAGAGGCACATATGGCGTTTATGACATCTTTGTTAAACTACAAGGTGATTCAAGTGCAATTTTGGAAAACATCATAACTCACAAGATTAGAAGGATATCCAAAATACGTTCCACAGTAACCCTGACTCCAATTCTTACTCAAGGTGGACGATAGGTCCAAAAATGCTCAAGATTTTCAATACCTTTTCTTTAAAGAAAGAAGATTTTGAGCCATTTGATAAACCTGATGTAAAAATATTCATCTGTGGTCCTACACTATACGATTATACCCATCTAGGTCACGCAAGAATTTTTCTTACATATGATTTACTGTGTAGATTTCTACAATCTAAAGGCTTCAAAACAGACGTTCTTGTAAATATGACTGACATAAATCAGAATGTCTTTAACAAAGCCCTGGAACAATCTACTGATTATAGAACCTTGACACGATTCTATTCTGATCAATTCATAAAAGACCTAAAATTGTTAAACATAACTACTATCACAAGGCTTGCCCATGTTTCAGATTATGTAAAAAACATAATCCAACACATATCTGTTTTAATGGAAAACAAAAATGCATATTCTGTAAATGGAAATATCTATTTTGACACAAAAACTGTAAATGATTATGGAGCAATTTCTAAACAATCAAGAAAACAACTAAACCTGCATAGAATGGATATTGGTCCTAATAAAAAAAATCAAGAGGATATTATGCTGTGGAATTGCTCAGAAGATTTTGGATTTTCGTGGGAAGTAGATTTTGGAGATGGCATTCCATGGTGGCACATCCAAGATACTACGGTAGCTTTTGAAAATTTTGGTACACATTATGACATTCATGGAGGTGCCAACGAACTTGCGTACCCACATCATGAAGCACATTTTGCTCAATACAAAGCACTCACTGGATTAGAAAACCCTGTAAAACTTTGGATGCATGTAGGTCTTGTACTTTCCAATGGTGAAAAAATGTCAAAATCACTTGGAAACATGGTTCTTTCACGAGATATAGCTGAAAAATATGGCCAGAATTTACTACGCCTTTACATTTTT
>Ga0209515_10005426_pt1 | contig 16497 bp, 12 predicted proteins | sample Subgroupgradi54m_FD_187454 | JGI IMG/M metagenome (GOLD analysis project Ga0209515, IMG submission 187454) | Subsurface groundwater microbial communities from S. Glens Falls, New York, USA - GMW60B uncontaminated upgradient, 5.4 m (SPAdes)... ...
CGCGCTGCTGCCGAAGATCAACGCGAGCTTGCGCAGCCACAGGATTTCGTACAGCAGGCCGACCGCGCCGGAGACGACGAACAGCGCGTGGGCGGCGAGATCGTCAACGCCGATCGGCGAGACTGGGTGGGAGCGATCCGCACTCATGTGTGAGCCGCGCACCGTCGCGAGAAGAGCGCCACAAGACTGCGGGGCGAAGGAATCAGAAGCGTGCGGTCCGTTGTCGCGGAGAGCGCGGCATCACCGGCTTGCGGGGCGCCCGACCACGCCTTCGGTCGGACTCGACGCCGACGCGTACGCCTTGCGCGGAATGCGGCCGGCTTCGAACGCCGCGCGCCCAGCCTCGACGGCGAGCCGCATCGCGCGAGCCATCTTCACCGGATCAGCGGCGCCTGCGATCGCGGTGTTCATCAACACACCATCGACCCCCAGCTCCATCGCGACCGCCGCGTCCGAGGCGGTCCCGACACCCGCGTCGACGATCACGGGCACCGACACCGATTCGAGGATGAAGCGAATGTTGAGCGGGTTGAGAATGCCCTGACCGGACCCGATCGGTGCCGCCAGCGGCATGACGCACGCCGCCCCGGCATCGACGAGTTTCTTGGCGACGATCGGATCATCGGTCGTGTACGGCATCACGATGAAGCCCTCGCGCACGAGCACGCGCGTGGCCTCAAGGAGCGCTTCCGTGTCCGGCAGCAACGTTTTCTGGTCGCCGATGACTTCGACCTTCACCAGCTCCGACAGCCCCGCCTCGCGCCCGAGCCGGGCGACGCGGATCGCGTCCTCGGCCGTGTAGCAGCCGGCGGTGTTCGGCAGCAGTGTCACGCGCGAGCGGTCGAGCGCGTCGAGCAAGTTCGGCTCGTCGCGGCGGTCGAGGTTCAACCGGCGCACGGCGACCGTCACGAGGTCCGCACCCGAGGCCTCGATCGCCTCGCGCATCAGTTCGACCGACGCGTACTTGCCCGTACCGACGATCAGCCGCGAGCGGAACGCGTACGTGCCCACGCGCCACGTCGGTTCCTGTGCCGGCGCGTTGCCGTTGACTGCCCGCGTTGTCGACGTCGTGCTCGGCTCGCTCATTCCCGTCCGCCCGATTCCACCAGCGACTCGTTGTGCTTCGGCTCTTCGATGACGGTGCCCTTCGCCACGACCACGATGCCCTGCTCGGTCACGTGGAAGCGTCGGTGGTCGTCTTCCGCGTTGTAGCCGATCTGCGCGTGGCGCGGGATCACCACATCCTTGTCGATGATCGCGCGCCGGACCTTCGCATACCGCCCGACCTCGACACCTTCCATGAGGATCGAATCGTAAATCTCGGAATAGCTGTTGATGCGCACGTTGGGCGAGAGCACGCAGCGCTGCACGCGCCCACCGCTGATGATGCACCCATTGGTCACGAGCGAATCGAGCACCGTGCCGAGCCGGCCGGTCGCCTCGTCGGCGAACACGGTCTTCGCCGGCGGCCACTGCTCGTGGTACGTGCGCACGGGCCACGTCGCGTCATACAAATTAAACTGCGGCGTGACTTGCACGAGGTCCATGTTCGCCTCGTAGTACGCGTCGAGGGTGCCGATGTCGCGCCAGTAGCGCGCTTCGTCCTTTTGCTCGTCCTTGAAGTTGTACGCGCACACGCGATAGCGCGTGAGCATCGACGGGATCACGTCGCGACCGAAGTCGTGCGTGCTCGTCCCACTGCCCGCGTCGTCGGTCAACGCTTCTTCGAGTTCGATACGGTTGAACAGATAAATCCCCATCGACACGTAGCAGTGGTCCGGCTGGCCGGGAATCGGCTTCGGATTCTTCGGCTTCTCTTCGAAGCCGATAATACGATTGTGGTCGTCGACCTCGACGATGCCGAAGCCCTTGGCCTGCGCGCGCTCCATCTTCAGCAGGCTCACCGTCACGTCGGCGCCGCAACGCTCGTGCGCTTGCAGCATGTGCGCGTAGTCCATCTTGTAGACGTGGTCGCCCGCGAGGATCAGCACGTGCTCCGGCCGTTCCTTCTCGATGTTGTAGATATTCTGGTAGACCGCGTCGGCGGTGCCGACATACCAGTGCGAATCGACGCGCTGCTGCGCCGGGATCACGTCGATATATTCGCCCAGCTCGCTGTGGAAGATCGTCCACCCCAGGCGGACGTGCCGCTGCAACGAAAACGACTTGTACTGAATGAGCACGTGGATCTTGCGGATGCCGGAGTTGATGCAGTTTGAGAGCGTGAAGTCGACGATGCGGTACGTGCCGCCGAAGGGCACAGCCGGCTTGGCGCGGTCTTTGGTCAGCGGATAGAGCCGCTCACCTTTGCCCCCGGCCATCACGAACGTCAGCACATGTCGCATCCCCGCTCCGATCATGGCATGGGCCAAAACGCCGCGAGCCCGTGCCGGATCAACATCACGGCGTATGACGCCAGCACCAGGCTGGAAATTTTCGAGAGCACTCGCGCGCTTTGCCGGCCCATGAGCTTGACGATCCACTCAGCTCCCAGCAATCCGACCCACGCCAGCAGCAAATTGAGGTTGAATGCCGACCACGTCAGCCAGACGCCGTAGCGCTGGCGCACGAGCAGCAGCGTGGCCAGCACCGCGGGCCCGATGATCAGCGGCACGGCCAGCGGCACAACACCCATTTGCTCGTCGCCCGTGTGGCGCACCATATCGGGATGCAGCAAATCGTTCAATGCCAGCACGAACAAGATGGCACCACCGGCGATCATCATGTCGGCGATCTTCAGGCCGAGCGCATCGAGCGCCCACTGGCTCACGAGCAGGAACAACGGGCCGATGAACGCGCCGACTAGGATCGCTTGGTGCACCGCCTGCCGGCGCTGGTCGCGCGTCAACCCTTCGGACAAATTCCAAAACAGCGGCAGGAGAGCCAAGACATCGAAGGCCACGAACAGCGGAATGAACGCCAACCAGAATCGTTCCAGCAGCAGGCTATCCTTGTGTGACCGTCGCGCGACGCATGACTGCCTTCATTATATGGGCCGATCGATGCGCATGACAAGGCGAGTGTCGCCGTAGTAGTGTCTCAATTTGCGCAAGGGGCGGGTCCTGCCGCTGCGCGCACCCCACGGCGGTGCTCGTCCGCCGGACTGGTCGCGTGATCAGCATCGCGCGACACTTCCTCGCCACCCCGCTCCGCGGGGTCCCCGGCTCGGTCGCTGTCCAGCAGTCCGGAGCCTGTGGGCTCCGGCCGGCAGACTGCGCTCCGGCGTGGGGCCCCGCGCTCCGCGTCACCCGCCCAAACTGAGACACCGTCGGCGCCGTAGTCTCTTAATTGCAGCCCTTGCAGTGAGGCGAGGGGTCATGCGGAGCGGGCGTATGCCGCCGCGCGCGGCCAGGGTGTCGCCCCAGTGCTTGCGGGAGGCGACGACCGAGCCCGCCCATCCCTGCGGGCGAGGAAGTGCCGCAGACCGCGGGGTCTGCGGCCGCCCCGCGGAGCATGATCCCGAGCCGAACTCCGCTAGGAGACACTGCCGACGTCGCGCGTCAATCTTCTTTCTGCGACAGGTCGGTCGACAAGTCCAGAGAGGCGCAGCGCAGCAGCAGTTGCGTATAGGGATGATTCGGCTGCTCGATGAGCTTTGCGGTCGGCCCTTGCTCAACGAGCTTTCCTCGCGACATGACCGCGATCGTCTCGCACAGGTACGCGACCGCGCGCAGGTCGTGGGAGATCATCAGCAGCGCCAGCCCGCGATGCACGCGCAGCTGCCCGAGCAGCTCGAGGATCTGCGCGCCGACGGACACGTCGAGCGAGGCGATCGGCTCGTCGCAGACCAGCAGCTTCGGGTCCGTCGCGAGGGCGCGCGCGATGCCCACGCGCTGCCGCTCACCGCCGGAGAGCTCGCGCGGGCGTCGACGGCGGAACCGCGGGCTCAATCGCACCGTCTCGAGCAGCGCATCGATGCGCGAATCCAGCGCGCGGCCCGTCGCGAGCCGATGGATCCGCAACGGCTCGGCCACGATCGCTTCCACGCGCTGCCGCGGGTCGAGGCTGTTGGTCGGGTCTTGGAAGATCATCGCGACGTGGCGATGGAACGCGCGCCGCGCATCGCCGCGCAGGCCGGCCAGCGGCGCACCCTGCGCGAGCACCTCGCCGCCGGTCGGCGCCATCAGGCCGATCATGATGCGCGCCAGCGTCGACTTGCCCGAGCCGGATTCACCGACGAGCCCGACCGTCCCGCCCGCAGAGACCGCGAGGTCGACGCCATCGACCGCGCGCACTTCGCCGACCGCGCGCCGCAGCAGGCCCGCGCGAATCGGAAACGACTTGGTTACGCGCCGGGCTTCGAGAATGGTTTCACGCATCGCACTCGTCGTCCTTCAGCGGTGGTGTCCAATGTTGGCAGCCTCTCGCGGCAGCGCGGCTCGACCAGCGGGCAGCGCGGCACGAACGCGCATCCCGGCGGCAGCTTCGCGAGGTCCGGGCTCTGCCCCGGCATCGTCGAGAGTTGTCGACCCACAGCACCCCACGCTGGGCGGCACGCCAGCAGCCCGCGCGTGTACGGATGCGCGGGGTTCGCGAATACGTCCGCGACCGCGCCTTCCTCGACGAGCCGGCCCGCGTACATCACCGCCACACGCGCGCACGTCCGCTCGACGATCGTCAGGTCGTGCGTGATCAGCAGCATCGACAGGCCGAGGTCACGCTGCAGCTCGACGAGCAGCCGCAAGATCTGCACTTGCACGGTGACATCGAGCGCCGTTGTCGGCTCGTCGGCGATGAGCAGCTTCGGGCGCGTGGCGATGGCCATCGCGATCATGACACGCTGCCGCATGCCGCCGGAGAGCTCGTGCGGATACGCGTCGTAGCGCTGCGGCGCGGCGCGGATGCCTACGCGCTCGAGCAGCTCGACGCCATACGCGCGGGCGCGCTCCGCTCGACGGTCCGTGTGCAGCTCGATCGCCTCGCTCAGTTGCTCGCCAACGGTCAGCACCGGGTTCAGCGATGTCGCGGGGTCTTGGAAGACGTAGCTGATCCGCCCGCCGCGCACGCGGCGCAGCTCGTCGGCCCGCAGCGCGAACAGGTCGCGGCCTTCGAACAACGCGCGCCCCGCGACCACGGACCCCGGCGGTTGGATGAGCCGCGTGACCGCGAGTGCCAGCGTCGTCTTGCCCGAGCCGGATTCGCCGACGATCGCCAGCGACTCGCCGGTTTCGACCGAGAGCGTGACGTCATCGACCGCGCGCACGACTTCGCCATCGCCTCGATACTCCACCGTCAGCGAGTCGAGCTGCAGCAGCGGCATCACCGATCGATCCATTCGCGGATGCCCTCGCCCGCGAGGTTGAACGCGAGCACCGTCAGCAAAATGCACAGGCCCGGGCTCATCGTCAGCCACCACGCGACACCGAGCGCCACGCGGCCCTCGTTGAGCATGTTGCCCCAGCTCGGTGTGGGCGGCATCACGCCCAGCCCGAGATAGCTCAGCACGGACTCGGTGAGAATCGCGCCACCGACGCCGAGTGTAGCACTCACGAGCACGGGCGCCATCGCGTTGGGGATCAGATGGCGCGTGAGGATGCGCCACGGCGAGGCACCCGCCACGCGCGCGGCGAGCACGAACTCGCGTTCTTTGAGCGTCATGATTTCCGCGCGCACGAGCCGCGCGACACCCATCCAACTCATGGCACCGATGGCGATCATCAGCACCATGATGCGCGGATCGATCCATCGAAACAACAGCTTCACCGACGGGCCGATCACCGGCCAGCCGGCGAGTGCCAACAATTGCTGCGCCGGGTCCATCGCGACGATCGCCAGCAGCAGGAACATCAGCGGCACCGACAGGAGCGTGTCGACGAGCCGCATGAGCACGCTGTCGACCCAGCCGCCGAAGAATCCCGCGATCGCCCCGATGAATGTGCCGAGCACGACGGCCACGCTGACGGAGAGCAGCCCGATGGTCAGCGAAATGCGCGTGCCATACAGCAAGCGGCTGAGCACGTCGCGGCCGAGCTGGTCGGTGCCGAGCCAATGCGCGGCCGACGGCGGCAGCAGCGCGTCGACGATGCGCGTCTCGAGCGGATCATACGGAGCGATCCATGGTGCGAGCGACGCGACGATCGCCAGCATGGCAATTGTGCCAAGTGCGACCCACGCGACGCGGTTTTTCATGATGCCGCCTGCCCCACGCGGATGCGCGGGTCCGCCCACGCATACGCGAGGTCGGCGAGCAAGTTGCCCAGCAGGGTCAGCACGGCACCGATCGTCACGAGCGCCATGATCACCGGGTAGTCGCGCGCCATGACCGCCTCGTAGAACAGCCGCCCCATGCCGGGGATGGAAAAGATCGTCTCGGAGATGACGCTGCCGCCGATGAGGTCCGGAATCGACAAGCCGAGGATCGTGATGATCGGCAGCAGCGCGTTGCGCAGCCCGTGATGGAAGACCACGCGGCTCTCGGACAATCCTTTGGCGCGCGCGGTGCGGATGTAGTCTTGCCGCAGCACCTCGAGCATGCTCGAGCGCGCGAAGCGCGACAGGCCCGCGAGGCTCACGAACGCCGCGACGAACACCGGCAGGATCAAATGTTTCGCCGCGTCGAGCTGCCGGGCGAGCCAGCCCATCGAATCCGCGTCGAGCGCGTGCAGGCCCGAGATCGGCAGCCAGTGCAGCTGCACGCCGAAGACCGCCATGCACATGAGGGCGAGCCAGAACGACGGCATCGAGTAGCCGATGAACACACCGACGGTCGTGGCGCGGTCGAAGAGCGAGTGCGGCCGCAGCGCCGCGAGCGCGCCGAGCGGGATCGCGATCAGCAGCACGAGGGCCAGCGAGAGGACGTTGATCGTCAGCGTCACCGGCAACCGCTCACCGATCTTCTCGATCACCGGCCGGTCATCGAGGAACGAGCGGCCGAAGTCGAGGCGCGCGAGCTGCCCGAGCCAGCGCGCGTATTGCCGGTGGAGCGGCTGGTCGAGGCCGTAGAGCTTTTCGAGCCGCTGCCGCGCTTCGAGCGAGACTTTCGGGTTGAAGCCAGCACCGGTGTCCGTCGGCTTGCCCGGTGCGAGATGGATGATACCGAATGAAAGGACCGTGATCCACAACAGGATCGGGATCAGCCCGAGCACGCGATTCAGGAGGTAGCGCGTCATTACTGTTGCAGCGTCGGCCGGCTGCGGTAGCGCTGCTCGCCCGGCGGCACGTACCAGTCGATCATGTTGTAGCCGATGCCGATGGGCGAGGACACGACATTCCGGATGCGCCGATGGATGATCGGCAACGCGTCCGCCACGTAGAGAAACGTGTACGGCCGGTCGTGCGCGAGGATGCGGTGCACCTGCCGATAAATGTCCTGGCGCTTGGTCTGATCAAACGTTCTCCGTCCCTCGACGAGCAATCGATCAACTTCGGGGTTCGCGTAGCCGCAAAAGTTGTACTCTCCTTCCTTCGTCTTCGATGAGTGAAACAAATCGTACAAGTCCGGGTCGCGCGCCAAGCTCCACGCCAGCAGCACCGCCTCGAACCGTCGCTTGTCGATGAACTCGTGCACGAACGTGCTCCACTCGATGATCTTGATATCGACCTGGATGCCGACACCCTTGAGCTGCTGCTGCACGAGCTCCGCGACCTGCTTCCGCACGTCGTTGCCCTGGTTGGTGATCAGCGTGAAGCGGAATGGTTGGCCATCCTTGTCCAACCATCCATCGCCGTCGTGGTCGGTCCAGCCGGCCTCGGCGAGCAATCGCCGCGCCTCGTCGCGGTCCGGCGGCAGCGGCTGCACCGACGGGTCGTACGCCCACGACTCTTTCGGGTACGGCCCGGTCGCGACCGCGCCGAGCCCGAAGAGGATCCCGTTGAGGATCGCTTGCTTGTCGACCGCGCGGTCGATCGCTTCGCGCACGCGCGCGTCGCTGAAGCGCGGGTCTTGCAAGTTGTAGCCGATGTACGTGAAGCCGAACGACGGGTAGCGGAAGCGCTGGTACTCCCGCTCGACGAACGGTGTGTTCGCCTGCCGCGCGTATTGCAGCGGCGTCAGGCCGCTGAGGTCCACACCGCCGGTGAGCAGCTCGAGAAACAGCGTGGCCTCGTCGGGGATGATCCGATAGAGGTAGCGGTCGAGGTACGGCCGGTGCTCGAAATAATTTGGGTTCGCGGCGAGGGCGATCAGCTCGCCCGTTTTCCATTTCGCCAGCGTATACGGCCCGGTGCCGATCGGGTGACGCAGTAGCTTCGTGGTGTTGAGGTCTTCATGCTCGAGCGCGTGCTTCGGGATGATGCCCATCATCCAACTTTCGAGCGCGGGCGCGAAGGGCTCTTTGTAGCGGACGCGGATGGTGAGCGGGTCGAGCACATCGACGCCATCGACGAGCTCGTAGCTGCTCGAGAACGGGGTTTTGACGTTCGGGTCGATGAGCTTGTCGTACGTGAAGCGGACGTCGTCGGCGGTGACGGGCTGGCCGTCGTGCCAGCGGACGTTGGGCCGGAGGTGGAACGTGATCGTCAGCCCGTCGGGGGACACGTCCCACGACTGCGCGAGGTCGGCGGCGACGTGGAGGTGCTCGTCGTACTTCAGCAGGCCGTTGAAGAGGAGGCCGACGATTTCTCCGGACGCGGAGTCGGTCGCGAGGATCGGCAGCAAGCGGCTGGCGTCGCCGATGGAGCCGACGACGAGGGCGTCACCGGTGGCGGGCCGGCCGGTGTCCGTGGTAGAAGACTGCGCGCACACCGCGCCGATGATGCCCAGGCTGCCCAGCAGCCCAAGGCCTACCCGCCGGCGCCAGCGCGTGGCCACAATGTCGTCCTCGCTACGGGGACGAGCTCGATGCGGGTGCTTGGTTGGCTGAGGATGAGGCCGGCGCCGGTTGCGCGGCCGGGGCCGCCGGAGCAACGGGCGCGGGCGATACCGGAGCGGGCGTCACCGTCGACGGGGCGACAGCACTCGATGGCGCCGGCGCGCTATTCGCGGAAGGGGTCGTCACCGGCTGCGGCGCCTTCGGCACCACGGATTCGCCGCCCGGCTCCTTCGGCAACGGAATCGGGACCGCCTGGGAGTTGATGTCCGGCATCCGCTCGATGACCGAGCGCCCTTGCTGCGTTCCCAAATAGGCGAGCGACAAGCAGGTCACGACGAACACCGCCGCGCAGCCGCCGGTGATGCGCGTCAACACGGTCGCGACACCGCTGCCGAAGAGCGACTGCGCCGCCGCACCCCGCATCATATCGGAGGTGCCGCCGCGCCCACCTTGCAGCAGGATCACGATGATCAGGAACAGGCACACGAGCACGTGCACAACGAGGATTAAACCGTACAGCATCTCACCACCGGGTTGCCCGCTCCACAAGGTTGCATCTGATTGCTACGCCGGCACGCGCTTGCTTTGCGCCGCCGTCACGATCGCCGCGAATGAATCGGCCTTCAGGCTGGCGCCGCCAACGAGTGCGCCGTCGATGTCGTCCTGGCCCAACAGATCCGCCGCGTTGTCGGCGGTCACACTGCCACCGTATTGAATTCTCACCTGACCGGAGACATTGGTGCGCGCGCGCAGATAGCTCCGAATCCACGCGTGGACTTCTTGCGCCTGCGACGGGGTCGCGGTCTTGCCCGTCCCGATCGCCCACACCGGCTCATAGGCGAGCACGAGCCGCTCGATCTGCGACACGAGGCGGTCGTTCAACGCGCCGTCCAGCTGCCGCTGAATCACGTCGAAGGTCTGGTTTGCCTCGCGCTGCTGCAGCGTTTCGCCGATGCAGACGATCGGCGTGAGGTTGGCCTCGAGCGCGGCGATCGTCTTGCGCTGCACGTGCTCGTCGGTCTCGCCGAACAGTTGGCGCCGCTCCGAGTGGCCGACGATCACGAACCGGCAGCCGACGTCGACGAGCATCGGCGCGGATACTTCGCCGGTGAACGCTCCGCTCGCCTGCCAATAGAGGTTTTGCGCGCCGAGCGCGATGCGCGAGCCGACGAGCTTCGCGGCGACGCTTGCCAGCGCCGTAAACGGCGGGCAGACGACGATGTCGACACCGTCGACCTGGTCAAGCTTCGCGCGCAGCTGTGCTGCCAGCTCAACCGCCTCGCGCGGCGTCTTGTTGCACTTCCAGTTGCCGGCAATGATCGGCTTGCGCATCAGCAATTCGTCGCTCACTTGTCCTGCAGAATCGCGATCCCGGGCAAGATTTTGCCTTCGAGATATTCGAGCGACGCGCCGCCGCCCGTCGAGATGTGGCTCATCTTGCCGCCCAACCCGAGCTGCTGCACGCACGCCGCCGAGTCGCCGCCGCCGATGATCGTCGTGGCACCCTTCAGGTTCGCCAGCGCCTCGGCGATCTTGCGGCTGCCCTCGCGGAACCGCTCCTGCTCGAACACGCCGACCGGTCCGTTCCAAATCACGGTCTTCGCGTCCGCGAGCGCCGCGGTAAACGCCTTCACCGTTTCCGGGCCGATATCCGCCCCGCCCCAACCATCGGGAATCTGGCCGACCGGGACGGTTTTCACCGGCGTGCCCGGATCGATCGAGGTGGTGATCACGTGGTCGAGCGGCAGGAGCAACTGCACGTTGCGCTGCTTGGCTTTCTCGAGGAGTTGCTTGGCGAGGTCGACCTTGTCGGCCTCGAGCCGCGAGTTGCCGATCGCTTTGCCTTGCGCTTTGAGGAACGTATACGACATGCCGCCGCCGATGAGGAGGCGGTCGACTTTCTCGAGGAGCTTGGTGATGACACCAATCTTATCGGAAACTTTCGCACCGCCGAGGATCGCGACGAACGGCCGCGCGGGGTCGGCCAACGCGGCGCCGAGGTAGCGGATTTCTTTTTCCATCAGCAGCCCCGCCACCGCCGGCAGATACCGGCCGATGCCTTCGGTCGACGCGTGCGCGCGGTGCGCGGTGCCGAAGGCGTCGTTCACGTAGATCTCGCCGAGGCGTGCGAGCGCCTTCGCGAACTCCGGCTCGTTCTTTTCTTCCTCGGCATAGAAGCGCACGTTCTCGAGCAGCAGCACGTCGCCCGGCTTCAGCTCGTGCACGCGCGCTTCCACCGTCGGGCCGATGCAGTCCTCAACGAAGCCGACCGGCGTCTTCAACAGCTCGCCGAGCCGCTGCGCGACCGGCTTCAAGGAATACTTCGGGTTGCGCTTGCCGTCCGGGCGACCAAGATGGCTGAGCAAGATCAGCTTCGCCTGCTGCTGGCGGCACAGCTCGATCGTCGGCAGCGTCTCGCGGATGCGCGTGTCGTCGGTGATGCGGCCCGACTCATCGAGCGGCACGTTGAAATCGGCGCGCATGACCACGCGCTTGCCGCGTAGGTCGACGTCGCGCACCGTCTTCTTCTGCCCCATCGATCCTGTGGCGGGCGCTTTGCCCGCCGCTTGCGCCGTCTCACCCATCGCGTCGCTTACGCGCGGGCCCCGGCGGCCGCCGGTGCCGTCGACGAGCCAAGGCCCTTGTTCACGACGTACTCGATCAGATCCACGACGCGGTTCGAGTAGCCCCACTCGTTGTCGTACCAGCCGAAGACTTTGACCAGCTGCTTGTCGACCACCGCGGTCATCGTCGAGTCGAAGATCGACGAGTGCGGGTTGCCGTTGAAGTCCTTGGACACGAGCGGTGCCGTGTTGTACTCCAGGACGTGCTTCAGCGGGCCCTCGGCCGCGGCCTTGAACGCGGCGTTGACTTCCTCGACGGTCGTTTCCTTCTCGACCTGCGCCGAGAGGTCGACGATCGAGACATTCGGCGTCGGCACGCGGATCGATGTGCCGTCGATCTTGCCCTTCAATTCCGGAAAGACCACACCGACGGTCTTGGCCGCACCCGTGCTGCTCGGGATCAAGCTCAGCGCCGCAGCGCGGGCCCGGCGCAGGTCCTTATGCGCGAGGTCGAGCAGCCGCTGGTCGTTGGTGTACGAGTGGATGGTGGTCATGTACGCGCGGACGATCTTGAACCGCTCGTGGATGATTTTCGCGAGCGGCACGACGCAGTTCGTGGTGCACGAGGCGTTGGAAATGACATGGTGTTTGGCGGGGTCGTACTGCTTTTCGTTGACGCCGAGGACGATGGTGATGTCCTCGCCCTTCGCGGGCGCGCTGATAATGACTTTCTTGACGCTGCCGCGCATGTGCTTCGCGGCCTTTTCCTTGTCCGTGAAGAGGCCGGTGGACTCGACGACGAGGTCGACATTGAGGTCGCCCCACGGAATCTCACCCGGGTCCTTCGCGGTGAACATCTTGACCTTCTTGCCGTTGACGGTGAAACCGTCGGCTTCGGGCTTCACGTCGGCCTGGAAGATGCCGAGGATCGAATCGTACTTGAGCAGGTGGGCGAGCGTTTCGGTGGGCGTGGGCAGGTCGTTGATCGCGACAAATTCGATGCCGGGCCGGTTGAAGCCCGCGCGCAAGACATTCCGGCCGATGCGGCCGAACCCGTTGATTCCGACACGAACCGTCATGGAAAAAGCCTCCTTCGTTCGCGGTCTTGAGACTGGTACAGGCGATATTCGCCGGATCGCCGCGGGCCGCGCCCTGGCGCCGGGACAAGAAGCTCTATGTTAGCGTATTCGCCAGAGAGTCTCAATGGAGTTGTGCGGCAATGTCATGGAGTTGTGAGGCAAGAGCACCTCAACAGACGAGTAAGCGGGCGATCCGGAGGCCGGCGTCGCAGCGTGCATGCAACAGTGGTCCCACGAGGTCTGCGTCAGTGACAAGGAGGGCCTGATTGGGGCGGTGATGACGGATCGGGTGCGTTGGCGATCACATTGACCGTCGTCGACTGAGACAGCATAGAGCCGTCAGAAAAACAGTCTAAGTTGTAGTAGTGTCGGCCAACCTCCTTCGGATGGACCACCTGCGTATGCCAGCCATCGGTCGATGCTTTGAAGCCATTCCACTCCTGATCGGCCGGATACACCTCGGGGACTCTGCAGAAAAGCGCTTCCCGCTGCAGGTACCAACTGATAGTCGATGCTTCGCCTTGCAAGATTGTGGAAGGTTTCGCGGTTAGCAGGAGCGGCAAGGAAGGAACCGCGCTCGCGATAAAATCCGGAACCTGGACGTCCGCGTCGGCCACGTCGATCGTTTGAAGCTCCGGATTGACTGAGTAGCCTTGAAGGACTGGAACGACGTCATAGGAAAAGCCCTTCAACATGTACGGAAAGCGGTAGACACCTGCAGCGTCTGTTTGCATTTCGTTGATGAGACCAACTTGGTGTTTGGCTATCACCACCCGAACGTCAGCCGCCCCAGTGCCGTCCGGATGAACCACTCGTCCCCATACCGTGCGGAAATCGTCCTTTCTTTGGACGTTGACGTCTTCCCAGTCATACGCACTGTTTCCATTGCGATCCGTAGCCTCCGCTCGCAAGCGATGGTTTCCAACAGCATCTTGGGTTGTATCCCATGAGAAGACGTACGGCCGACTTGTCCACGATTGCCGGAGCTGTCCGTCGATCAAGAGAGAGACGCGAGCAATGCCGCTGTCGGCATCGGTTGCCTCGATGGTGACGTTAACGTGATCGGTCACATCAGCCCCAAAGGCTGGTGAACTGATCTTCACCATAGGCGGCACGACGTCGCCGGTTTTGACACCGACTCGCACGTATTGCGCTTCGCCCGTCCCCGCTTCATGTGTCAGGGTGATTCCGGATGAAGGGTCGACGAACGTTTGACCGACGGGTAGCGAAAAGTTGCCCCTGGCCAAATCGACCGCCAAGAGCGTGGGGCCAGGCTGGTTCACCAGCACTCCGACCTGCGCGCGATTCTCCACATAGAGACAATATGAAGCCGTTGCGTCACGGCAGACCTTGAGCGCCTGCACGCTGCTCGTGGGACGTTCGAGCGGTGCGATGGGATACCGCCCGCCTTGTGCAGCGTTCACCGTCAACACGTTGCCAGGGGACAACCATCCGAGCTGCTCTTTGAACACCGCGTTGAAATGGCCGAATCCGCTGACGAAATTCGAGGGCGGAAAAGTACCTTCGCCTCCCATGATGTCATAGGGATTCCCGTACTCTCTCACTTCACAACTACCTTTCCAGCAGTGTATCCCGTGGGCATGCGAGAGTCCAAGATTGTGGCCGAGCTCGTGAGCGATGACCATCCATTCATTGAATTCAACTGTAAGAGCAACCGTGAAACGCGCCGGCCCATCGGCCGTCACATAGGTCTGTTTTCCTGTTATCACTCCTTGTCCTTCCTTGTTTGCACTCCCGCAAGCCGCATTGTATGGGAGCATGATGACGAGACGATCGTAGTTTGTGAAAACGACCTGCGGATCGGCGAGGTTGATGACCTGCTGAACGAAGGTTGCGTCGCTGGGACTGGGACAGCCATCCGGCTCCTTTGGAAGCGTCAGCCAGTCCGTGACAGTGGTGTTGAATGAAACGCGTTGATACGAGTTTTCGCGATAGTACGCGTCGACCTGTTGAAATGAGCTTTGAACATCCTGCTGAGAGAATGGTCGAGAGGGATTGTTCTGGAAATTCACCAGAACCGCGATTGTCCTTTGTTCGCCTTCGGTGTCCGAGCTCGCAGCCGCCGTCCTGATCGTCCGATAAGAGTGGACGGCATCTGACACCGCCATCTCTGAGCCGATCGACACACCGGTGACTTGCAGGCTGTCACCCGGAGAGAGGGCTGGCATCAATTGCGAGGCTAAATGGAGCACCCATGCCGTCCCTCCGGCATTTTGGAGCACATACTCTGTGCGACTCTGATTTCCCGCAAAGTCGTCCGCTACCTGCACCTGAATGATGCCGTTCTCAGTTCGGTACGCTTCGATGTCATTGCGCATCTCCGGCGGAAAATGCGCGACGGTTTCGGCTGGAAGCGCGCTTTTCAAGAAAGCTGCGGGATCCTCGTCCAATAGCGCCGTCAAATGTCCGGCCCGCTCTTTCGCGATGGCGCGCAGTGCGGCGAGCTGCTGAGACCGCTGCGCGGGATCGCTAGCCTTGTACCTCTGAAGGCCTCCGAGCAAGATGCTGGTGAGCCGTGCTATCTGGGTCTGGTGCGTCGTCGTGGCGTCAACGCGAATGTCCGCCGATTTCGTGGATGAGATTCCATTGCTGCCCGTGCACTTGAGTGTGTAGGCATCGGTCGAAGGGGGTGTAATCGTCAGAGTACCGCGCATCGCGCATGCGCCGGGCCAACTCGTGCCTTGCCCACCAAAGCATTCGCAGCTCACCGCTCCGACGCTATTCCACGAGAACGTGACCGACTGGCCGGCTGTCACGGTCGTCGGTATGGCGGAAAAGTTTAGCAGCGGCCCAGCCGACGACCGATTTATTGGCGGCGTTGCTGCTCCATCCGCACTGCAACCGTCGCCCGGACCGGAAGTGGGAGGCGGTGGGACGGTCGTGGTCGCAGCGACCACCAGTGGCGTGCGAGCAGCGGCATTGTAGCCCTGCTTGAACAATCGCAGATCGTAGGCGTGGTGTGTCTCTGAGCCGGTGAGACGCGGGGCGGAGAAGGTCGCCAGGTTGTGTCTCACGTATCCAAACCGGACATAGCGGGTGTTGTTCGACTCCTGTGGCTCGAACAGACCTACCCACGCGCTCGTCGTCAACGTGCCGCAGTTGACAGTCGCGGTCGCTGAAGCACCCGGCGCCACCGTCGCTGGTGCTGTGAGCACACAGCCGGGATCCGATACAGGCGGACTCGTTGGCGGCTTGGCGGGCTGATTGGACGACGGACTGAGCGGTTTGGCGAGGATGTCCCCGACCGGCACCGGCTCAGGCGAGGTTCGGGTGAGTAGCACCACCTGGGACGCCGGCGTAAATGCGACCTGGTCGAGTGTGGGCGTGAGCGTATAACCCGTCAGCGGCACGCCGGGAATCGAGTAGAGGCCGCCGTTGGCGGTCCTCACGGTATGCGTGGGCACCGGCGCGGCCGAAGCTTGCAGCGTAATGGTGACCCCGTCAAGACCCTTACCGGCGTTGGGCGTCCCCAGCGCCCAGAGCACGCGGCCGGTGAGCGTCCGCGTGCTGGCAAGCACGGTGATGGCTCGGGACGCGGTCGCGGTCTTTTGGTTCGCATCGGTGACGGTGAGCGTAAGGTCATACGGATCCACGCGCGAGGTCGGATACGTGCATGCCGCCTTGACGCCGGTCGCCGTGGTGCCGTTGCCGCAGTCCCACGCGTAGGTCAGTGTCTTGCCCGTCGAGGCGCTGGCGTATACTTGCACGGTCAGCGGCGAGAATCCAGCCGTCCGATTCACGGTGAAGCGCGCCGTCGGGAGTGGGTCGGTGGGCGGTGCTACCGGGACCGTCACACTTGCCGAGGTTTTCTGATTGAGTTTGTCGATCGCCGTGCACGTGATCGTGTACGGCGTGGTGGCGCTACCTTGGTAGAAGACCGCCCGCCACGTCAGCGGCGGGGGGGTGAGCTTCGACACCGGAAACTCTGTCGGGCCGGCGGCGGCCAGACACCCGACCCTCACTAACGCGGGATCTTCGTCGACGAGCTTGTCCACCGTGATGAGGCTGCTGACGCTCGGACTCACGAAAACCAGGCTCGCGGGGGTCGCGGTGAGGTTAAACGTGGGCGGGTGGTCGACCGGC
>Ga0209515_10005434_pt1 | contig 16487 bp, 14 predicted proteins | sample Subgroupgradi54m_FD_187454 | JGI IMG/M metagenome (GOLD analysis project Ga0209515, IMG submission 187454) | Subsurface groundwater microbial communities from S. Glens Falls, New York, USA - GMW60B uncontaminated upgradient, 5.4 m (SPAdes)... ...
GCCGGAATTGGTATCCAGTACAAAAAAAGCCTTGACCGGAAAAAAGATCAGGACTTTAGTACTTACCTACAGTCTGCCAGGGATGATTATGCTGCAGCCCAAAATTTGCAGAGCCTAAATCCGGCGGAGACCAAAAACAAATTAATTTCATCAAAAGATAATCTGAATAAGGCTTTAAAGCTAAAATCGGGTAACAGTGAGGCTTTGAATTTAAAGAAACAGCTTGACGAAAACTCTGATAAGCTATTGCAGCAGTTTACCTCTGCCAACTTTCCGGAGTTTTTGGACTTGAATCTGGTGAAGAAAGATTTTAAAGCCAGTTGGATGAGTTTATCTGGTAGCAGTTTACTGGTGCTTGATCCCGGCAGTAAAACTCTGGTCAGTATTGACGTGGCCAAAAAAAGCAATAAGGTTTTGGCTGGCCAGGACACTCTGGGGGACGGCACCTTTGCTTCAATCAACGGCAATTTTGCCTTTGTTTATTCCAAAGATAAAGGAGTTATCAGGGTTGATACCACCAATAGTGGTGCTATAGCTAGTAAATCTGCCACTGTTGCCAAAGTTGACAAGGACTTAAGTGGCGTAGCCGATATCGTCGGTTTTTCCAGTAATATCTATTTGCTGGATAAAGGGGGCAACCAGATCTGGAAATATTTGGCCACAGCAGATGGATATTCTGATAAAAAGACTTATCTAAACTCCGGGGTCAAAGCGGATTTTTCTCAAGCCATCAGAATGCAGATTGAATCCTCAATTTATGTTCTCAAAGCAAGCGGTGAGATAGCAAGATACACCAGAGGAGCAGTGGATACCTTCTCCCTATCAGGTTTAGATAAGGGAGTCAAAGACCCGAAAAGTTTCTTTACCTCATCTGATGTGGACAATGTTTATATTTTGGATTCGGGCAATTCTCGTTTGGTGGTGGTTGATAAAAAAGGCGTTTACAAAGCCCAGTATCAGGGGGATAAGTTTGCCGTAGCCTCGGATGTGGTGGCAGATGAGAAAGGAAAGAAAGCATATCTGTTGGATGGTAGCAAAATTTACTCCATGGATTTAAAATAGGTTTCAGTGAGAATTCTTAATAAAAAAGCGCTACATAACTATCATATCCTGGAACACCTTGAGTCTGGAATTGCTTTAACTGGAGCTGAAGTAAAATCTATCAGGGCCGGCCGAGTGGATTTAGGATCAGCCTATGTGCGGATATTAAATGGGCAAGCTTATTTACTAAATGCTAATCTGGCTAAACTTAACGCCACAGCCAGTAGAAGTTATGATCCGAGCCGCTCCCGAAAACTGCTTTTGCACAAAGCTCAAATTCAAACTCTCTTGGGTAAAACTTCCGGCAAAAATATGACTCTGGTACCAGTGGCGCTGTATGAGAAAAACAACCGCTTTAAGCTGGAAATTGGCCTGGCCAAATCTAAAAAAGAGTTTGATAAGCGCCAGGTTATTAAAGAAAGAGATCATTTAAGAAGGATTGAGCAGGAACTCCGTGGGAAAGAATAATCCTTTGGCTACACTCGGGGCAACTTGCTTTCAGCCTTAAGTTGTGGTAATATACAGCCCTGGGGATGTATTGTCTCGACAGGTTAGCTCTTTAAAAACTGCAAGCCGCTAAAGAAATCTTAAGCGTAAAATACGGTTTCAAAATACAAACGCCAATTTTTTTGGTGTTTCCGATAGACGACAAGCTTTAGCTTTCGCTTAAAGGTACTTTAGGGATTATCCTCTTTTTGACGGGAACCTAAGGTAAGTACAAAGTCAGAATGCTGCTTTTTCTGGTGTTGGTTGATCCAAAGAAAGCAAAAGACAACTCAATCATTCATTAGTTTTCCGGCTGACAGGTTACAACTTATGAATAAAAAATTAATCAGCTAAGCTTGTAGAAGTTTTTTTAGAAACTTTCTTGGACTCGGCTTCACCGCCGACATCTCCACAATCCGCGTGGTAAACCACGAAAAAAATCCGCCTCTGGGCGGATTTTTAGTGACCAGTGAGTAGTTATTAGTGATTAGTTGTTCTACTATAAACTATGAACCACCAACGATGAACTTATTGCTGGATCTTTTCTTCCCCAAAAGATGTGTCGGCTGCAGGCAGTTTGGCAGCTATTTTTGTAAGGAGTGTATTACCGAAATTAAACAGGGGGATTTAATTTGTCCTGCTTGCGAAAAATTATCGGTGGGTGGGCAAACTCACCCTATTTGTAAAAAAAGGTTTGGACTGAATGGCCTGTGGAGTCTAGGGCTATACGAGGGCAGCTTGCGATCTGCGATCACTCAACTAAAATATAAATGGGTCAGGGCACTGGCGGAGGAGCTAACCAATATTACTATCGAGTATTGGGCTATTTATCAGCCATTTCTTTTGGATAAGATTAAACAAGATTATGGCCAGGGTTGGGTGATTGTCCCGGTACCTCTTTCTGTCTGGAGACAAAACTGGCGGGGTTTTAACCAGTCATCTCTTATCGGACAAAGTTTATCCAAAAAGTTGGGTTTGGATTACTGCGAAGGCTTAAAACGCATTCGTCATACCAAGCCCCAAGTTAGTCTAAAGGGCTACCAGAGAAAACAAAATATCAAGGGAGCTTTTACTACTCAAGAAGGGATAGATTTTAAAAAATACCCTAAAATTTTACTACTAGATGACGTTTGGACCACCGGTTCCACCATGAGGGAATGTGGCTACGAGTTAAAAAAAGCCGGGGCCAAACAAGTCTGGGCAATTACTTTGGCTAGATGACGCTTTGCGTCATCCTGAGCACTCGCCAAGGAGTGCGAAGGATCTCAGATTCTGCTACAATTACCCTCGTTGGTGGGTTGTCCGAGTGGTTTAAGGAGACGGTTCGCTAAACCGTTGGCGCGAAAGCGTCACACAGGTTCGAATCCTGTACCCACCGCTTCACTAGGAGGCGTGTCCGAGTGGTTTATGGAGATAGTCTTGAAAACTATTGGGGACGCAAGTTCCTCGTAGGTTCGAATCCTACCGCCTCCGCTCTAACTATCAAGAGAGTTCTTATTGTATAATCAAAAGACATGCCCGAGCTGTTTGTCCCAAAAAATCAAGAACCAGAAGAACGCTTAAGCCCAAAAATTGGCGAAGCCGGGGAAGTCAAAACTTTACTGGAATGGGAAGCCTCCTCCCGGCCTTTTAGGCCCAAAGATCGCTCATACTACACCACTGTGGCTATTTTGGTATTTTTACTGGGGCTGATTGCTTTTTTTGCCCAGGAATTTTTGCTGATTGGAGTACTTTTGTCTTTGGGGTTTGTGGCCTATGTCCTGGCATATGTGGCGCCCGGCAATGTCAAGTACCGGATTTCTACCCAGGGGATCACCATCGGGGACCATTTCTATTTTTGGCATGAGCTGGATTCATTTTGGTTTAAAGAAAAAGACGGACATCAGGTTTTATTTGTCCAGACGCTAATGGGTTTTCCTGGACAGTTAATGCTGGTATTGGGTAGTGTTGGCGAGGAGGAAGTAAAAAAGGAGGTGGCCCGTTTCCTGCCGTTTCATGAAATTCCCCGGAGCAGTTTTATGGACCGCTGGGCCGAACGCTTGCAGAAACACTTCCCCCTGGAAAATACTCACCGATAGTCATCAGATAGCAGTCTTCAGCTTTCAGACAACTTCTATGCTAAAATGAGCGTGCAAGTCCCCGTAGGCTAACGGATAAACCTCGAGATTGCGGATCTCGTAATGTGGGTTCGATTCCCGCCGGGGGCGCCAGGAGGCGTGCTTGGAGTGGTTAATCAGCCGGGTTTCGAAAACCCTGGGAGTCGTAAGGCTCACGTAGGTTCGAATCCTACCGCCTCCGCAGGAAGCAGGTTCGTTCATAGTGCAAACGAAGTGCACTATGCTTTGCGAAGCAAACATCCTGCTCCCACCGCTTTTTAACTCCAGGAAATTTGTTGTACTGCAGCAGCGGTTATAGGAATTTGAAAATAACGCAACACTTCCTGGATTGCTTTCTCCCGGTTGTAAGGTTTGCAGGAAAAAATATCTATCAGGGCTTGATTGAATTTGGTGAAGGTGTGCACGGAAATATGGGAATAATCAATGATCACAAAGCCGGAAAGGCCGAGATTTTCTGGCCTGCCTTTTGCTATTATTGGCCCTTTTAGTATATGCATGCCAATAGCATTGGTAATACTCACCAGAAACCGTTTCAATCCCTGTTGGTTGGATAAAGTTTGGTGAGGGCACCGTGATGCGCCAATGATGATATGAAAACGTCCGGCAGGCATAGCAGTTCCAGTATATTTAAGCTTGATGCAATCTGGTTTTTTTGTCAAATATTGTCTAAAATGAGGCATAGGTTTATGAAAAGAGAATTTTCTGCCGGTGGAATTGTTTTTAACTCTAAAGGGCAAGTTTTAGTGACCCAGCATTCTCAAAATAAACATTGGAGTTTTCCTAAAGGTTTAATTGATCAGGGGCAAACAACTGAAGAAGCAGCTATCCGTGAGGTTAAAGAAGAGGGTGGAGTGGAGGCTGAAATTGTGCAGAAAATAGGTTACAGCAAGTATATCTATACTTTAAATGGAGAAAAGATATTTAAAGTAGTAACTTACTTTTTGATGAAATATTTATCCGGTAGTCCAGAGGACCATGATTGGGAAGTATCAGAGGCAGGTTGGTATGAGCCGGAAGAGGCTTTAAAGCAACTCACATTTTCTCAAGACAAAGAGCTGTTAAAAAAAGCTCTTAAAATGTATGGCAAGTAATCTTTTTGTTTCTCGCGGTGGGGAAAAACTCCAAGCAGCAATTGTCAATTTTCAATTGTCCATTGTCAATTTAATTGTTCTAGATGTTGGTTCATCAACTGGGGGATTTGTTGATTGTTTACTGCAAAACAAGGCCAAAAAAGTTTATGCTCTGGATACCTCATACGGGGAATTGGCTTGGAAGTTAAGAAACGACCCAAAAGTTGTAGTGATGGAGCGGACTAATATCCTTCATTTGGCACACCTTCCAGGAGAAAACGTCCGTTGGAACAAAGCCCACCTGGAAGGTGAGGGAAGAGACACCTCGGATGGTGGCAGGCTGAGTTTACGAAGCCATGACTCCTCCGAGGTGGAGAAGGTGGACTTAATTACTATAGATGCGGGTTGGACCAAACTGGAACTAGTTTTGCCAGTTGTTAAAAAGTTTTTGAAGCCAGGTGGCATAATAATTGCCTTATTAAAGCCTCACTATGAAGGAGGCCAAAAGCATTTAGTAAAAGGTGTTTTGCCTCAACAGATAGCCGAACAAGTGAAGGAGCAAGTCGTAAAAAAGATTTATGATTTAGGATTTATGATTGAAGATCAAATGGAATCACCAATTCTGGGTGGCGCAGGCAATCAGGAGTACCTGCTTCTAATAGGCTTAAGTTGAGGTATAATATCCACACTTGGAGAGGTCGCATAGTGGCCTAGTGCACGATCTTGGAAAGATCGCATATCCGCAAGGGTATCGTGGGTTCAAATCCCACCCTCTCCGCCCTTGTCTTTTCTATTAATTTTAGAGTATAATCCGGCTGCAAGCAGTTATAAGCCTGATGATGCCGCTTTTTTTGGATCATTGGACAAAGCCATGGATGACGTTGAACTGATCAAAGAAAAAATAAATATTGTTGACCTGATTCAAGAGTACCTTCCTTTAAAAAAAGCCGGCATTAACTTTAAAGCTAATTGCCCATTCCACTCCGAGAAAACCCCTTCTTTTGTAGTTTCACCAGAGCGGCAAATCTGGCATTGTTTTGGCTGCCAAAAAGGCGGGGATATCTTCACTTTTTTAATGGAAAAAGAAGGTTTGGAGTTTAAGGAAAGCTTGGAGATTTTAGCCAAAAAAGCCGGAGTGACTTTAAAAAAAGTTTCCTCTTACAAAAAAGATGTCAAGGAAAGATTACTGGAAGCCAACCTAAAAGCCCAGGAATTTTTCCATTATATTTTAACCAAACATCACTTAGGTAAAAATGCCTTGAAATATCTAAAAGACCGGGGAGTCAAGAACGAAACTATAGAGGAGTTTGGCATTGGCTATGCCCCCAATTCTTGGGACTCCTTAACTAAATTTTTACTTAAAAGAGAATTTAGCGCTGGCGAGATTGTGGACAGCGGTTTGGGAGTTACCTCCAAGGTGCCTTATGACCGGTTCCGCGGCCGGATCACTTTTCCTTTAATAGATACCAAAGGGCAAATAATTGGCTTTTCCGGCCGGGTGTTATATCTACAGGAACCAAAATACATTAATTCCCCTCAAACACTACTTTTTGACAAAAGCCGGTATTTATTTGGTTTTAATGTCGCCAAAGCAGAGGTACGAGCCAAAAATGAGGCTATTTTAGTGGAAGGGGAGATGGATGTGATTTTATCTCATCAGGTGGGCATCAAAAATGCGGTGGCTTCCAAAGGGACGGCTTTAACAGAGGGGCAAATAGATTTACTCAAAAAATATACTGAAACTATCAGTTTGTGTTTTGATACGGATCTGGCAGGGGACGTTGCCTCAAGACGCGGTATAGAGCTGGCCGACAAAGCCGGCTTGAACATTAAAGTAATTAGCATAGCGGGTGGCAAGGATCCGGCAGAAGTGGCCTTAAAAAACCCTAAAGCTTGGCAGGAAGCAATTAAGGCAGCCACTCCTATTTATGATTATTATCTAACTTCGGTATCTAAACGCTACGACAGTAAAAAACCGGCAGATCTAAAAAAAATTTCCCAAGAACTGATTCCGATTTGGGCCAAGATTAGTGATGACCTGGTGCGCGAGCACTACATCCAAAAACTGGCGGCGATGCTCCGAACCGAAGAGTCGGTGTTAAGGGCCACTATTGATAAGCAAAGGGTGGGAAGACAAGTGGCGTTTACTAAAATCTTAACAGAGCCACCATCAGACCAGGCCATCAATCCCAATACCAGAAGGCAGCTGCTGGAAGAGTATTTAATGGCCCTGCTGCTGCATATCCCCAAAGACTGCACCTACGTACCGGGTTTTCCGGAAACTTTGTTTACAGCTGAAAAATGGCAACAGTTGTACGTGATGATGGTTTTGTACCTTGATTCAATTTCTTTTAAGGGCCGCTCGTTTAACATTAACGAATTTGTCAAAGATGTCCCTCCCGAACTGGCCAAAGACATAGACAGGTTGTATCTGTCGGAACTGGATATTAAGCTTGATGATAAAGATCATTGGATCAAGGAGCTGGATGGGGTAGTGCTGGAGCTGAAACGCATTTTAGTGAAGGCCTCTTTGGAAAAGTTATCATATGAGATTAAAAATGCCCAGGAATTTGGTAAGATGGAAGTGGTGGAGGCGCTAAGCAGAAGGTTTCGCGACCTCTCGCTAAAACTGAAAAGCCTTTAATGAACGATTATGAGTAAAAATAAACAACCGGTACTGGATGTTAAAAAGTTATTAAAGCTGGGTAAAGACCGGGGCTTTGTGTCCCAGGAGGAGATCTTGCAAGTTTTCCCCAAACCAGAGGAAAGCATTGAGGAGCTGGATAATTTTTTTATTAAACTGATCAGTGACGGCATTGATGTTTTTGAAACTACCGCTGAAGAACTGGAAGCAGACAGCAAAACCTCAACCGAGTTGGAAAAAGAGCTGGAGATATTAAATACCCTGGAAGAGGGAGCAGTGACAGATCCGGTCCGCCAGTATTTGCGGGATATTGGCAAAGTCCATTTGTTAACAGCAGCAGAAGAAGTGGAGCTGGCCAAAAAAGCGGAAAAAGGTGAGAAAAAAGCCCGGGATAAGCTCACCAGTGCTAACTTGCGGTTGGTAGTATCAATTGCCAAAAAATATGTCGGACGCGGTATGAGCCTATTGGATTTGATAGAGGAGGGAAATATCGGTTTGATGCGGGCAGTTGACAAATACGACTGGAGAAGGGGTTACAAATTCTCCACTTATGCTACCTGGTGGATCAGGCAAGCCATTACCCGGGCTATTGCCGATCAGGCCAGGACTATCAGAATCCCGGTTCATATGGTGGAAACCATCAACCGCTTTAACCGGACCCAAAGACAGTTAATGCAGGAGTTGGGCCGTGAGCCAACCGCGGAAGAAGTGGCCAAAACTTTGGGGATAGATGAGACCAAAGCCCGGGAAATTATTAAAGTTTCCCAGGAACCAACCTCGCTGGAAACCCCGGTCGGGGATGAGGAGGATTCTCATTTGGGAGATTTTATTGCCGATCAGGGCTTGCAGCCGGATGAACAAGCCACCCGGGAACTTTTAAAACTGCATTTGGATGAGGTGTTAGATTCACTGTCACCCAGAGAAAAAAGGGTTTTGCAATTAAGGTTTGGGCTTGAGGATGGGAAGCAAAGAACTTTAGAGGAAGTGGGCAAGGAGTTTGGGGTCACCCGGGAAAGGATTAGGCAAATTGAGGCCAAAGCTATTAGAAAACTAAAACATCCCACCAGAGCGAAAAAACTGCGTGATTATCTAGAATAAATCCATTTTTAGTGGTAAAATTGCTCATGTACATTGATAATCCCCTGTAGCTCAATGGTAGAGCGAGATCCTGTTAAGATCGAGGTTCGTGGTTCGAATCCACGCGGGGGAGCCAATTGGACTTCTTATTTTGATTATCTAATGTATAATGTATAATGAAATTAAAGACCTATGAAGCTGTCCACTGCGACTACGCTTACTATAAACAATCAAAAAGGTTTTGCCCATCTTATCTTAGTAATCATTATCGTTGGGGTACTCCTCATAGTAGGAGGTACTTGGTATTATCAGCAATCGGCTAAACAGAATAAATCTGTCCCGGGAACACAATCGGGTCGTGGCGAACAAAATGGTGCCGCACAAAGCGCCCAAAAATTAGCAGCGCATGAACTGCCCAAACTTTTTTATCTTGAAGTTAAAAGCGGTGTGGATGAAACTGAAGCGGCGGAATTTCGTAAAGGCATTAAAATCATGGACTTCTATTTGAACGAGTGGTTCGGCCACAGCATAACAAAGAAAAGCGCCATACGGATTGAAGCTACCAGCGGGGACGATAAACTTTTCGAAGAGAATGGCACTTTTGTATTTTTATTCCGGACGCTAGGTAGGGGCTGGCAGCTACCTAAGCAAACGGAAGGTCTATTCAACAAGGACTGGCGAATCAGGGTGACGACACATGAGTATGTTCACCTCTATCAAATAAATAACGGTGGTTGCGCGCATGTAGGGAGAGTGGCAGAAAAACCAAAGTGGTTTGTGGAAGGAGAGGCCGACTGGCTTTCATACAAAGCTGTGAAAGGGTCCTGGAGCCTTCCTTTTTGGTTTAAATTTGCGATACAGCAAATGGGAGGTCTTAAACCGATTCAAACTTATGACGAAGCGAAAGACGTGGAGAAAATCTATCCTTATTTTGCGTCTGCCGTTGACTTTTTAATGAAAGGCAGAGACATCAAAACTCTTGATGCTTTTTGCGCAAATATTGGCAAAGGACAGGAAGTATCAGCCGCGTTCCAAAACGCATTCGGCGTCCCATTGGAACAGTTTTACTCCGACTTTAAAGCTTATTTTACTAAAACTTTCTCAATACCAGTTGAAGAAGGAGTACCTCCAAAAGGACAAGTACCTTCAAGTGGAGGCGGGGATGAGTCACAAATTCCGCAGGGATACTCTTCTTGGGGAGAATTTTGCAAAGCCCAACCAAAGGACTCCCGTTGCACTGTTAACAAACCATAAATTGATTGCTCTCTAATTGCCCCAATCCTAAGTTATTCGTATGTTGACGCTCCTGGATCTCAAAACTATAACTCCTGCAAGCAGTGCTATCCAAATAAATAGCCCATATTGACGACATAATTTGTAAGGGTTGGGAAGCGCATGCAGTTTTACCCGAAATGTCGGGGGATTAAACTGGAATAGTCAAAAGTTCTTGAGTTTGTTTTAAAGTAAGTTTCGGAAATTCAATCTCACTAACCCAGTCAATTTGTCTAAAATCGTCCCATCTGGCGAGCTCAAGGTATGCCAAATGTACGATATGGGAGCTTCTGATAGATTCTCGACGGGTTGACAATCAATTTTTAATTTTATATACTTTAGTAGTTGAGTAATAAATTAAATAATTTATTCAGTAAGTCATCAGTAATCTGAAATTAACCTATGTTAACATTAGCCTTTCATAATGTTTCTTTGAAACGTGTAGTGACATTTCTTATCTTCATTGCTTTACTTTGGATTGCCTTCTTTGTAATAAAGTCTCCTATTCATGCAGCGCAAGAACCTTCGTATAAAAACTATAAAGACGGCGAAGTGATTATCGGTTTTAAAGCAGACGTGGGTGATCAACAGCAAGAACAAACCGAGCAACGTCATGGGGATAACACGAGTGAAAAACTTCAAGGAATTAACGCCCGCCTTGTCAAACTTGGCAGTGGCCGTTCTGTAACCCAGGCTATCCAAGAGTATCAAGGTGAATCCGCAGTGGCATATGCTGAACCAAATTTCCTTGTTCATAAAACAATTGCACCCAATGATCTATGGTACCCTGAGTTGTGGGGTTTGAAGAATATTGGGCAGACAGTAATCGGTACAACAGGTAAGGCAGGGGCTGATATCAAAGCTGAACCAGCTTGGGCAGTTACAACAGGAAGCTCTGCAGTTGTGGTCGGTGTTGTTGATACTGGTGTTGACTATACCCATCCTGATCTTGCTGCAAATATCTGGAGTAATACTGGTGCTATTGGTGGTTGCCCAACAGGTACCCACGGCTATAATGCCATTACCAGAACGTGTGACCCAGCAGACGACAATGGCCATGGTACTCATGTTTCAGGTACGATCGGTGCTGTTGGCAACAACGGCATTGGTGTTGTTGGGATAAACTGGACAACTCGCATAATTGGTCTTAAGTTTCTGGATGCGAATGGTTCAGGATATATTGCAGATGCTGTCAGCGCCATTGACTTTGCCGTCCAGGCGAAAATCGCCGGAGTCAATATTCGAGCGCTTAATAACTCATGGGGAGGCGGCGGTTTTTCACAAGCGCTTCTTGATGAAATTAATAAAGCCGGCACCAACGGTATACTTTTTGTTGTTGCAGCTGGCAACAGTACCACCAACCTCAATCGTCGCACATTTTACCCATGTAGCTATACCACAGCTGCAAATCTTATCTGCGTTGCCGCCACTGACCAGAGTGACTTGTTAGCTTCATTTTCCAACTATGGTAGTAATACAGTACACTTAGGTGCTCCTGGTACTAATATCTTATCTACATATCCTGGTGGTTACGCTTATGGCAGTGGTACGTCTATGGCAACCCCTCATGTAGTTGGTGCCGCAGCACTTATCTTGTCAGCTCCCGGACAGGGTTCATTTACAGTTGCTCAGCTGAAAAGTAAAATACTCAGTAATGTCGATCTACTCCCAAGTCTGGCCGCTCTTACCACCACAGGAGGACGTCTAAATGTTTGTAAAGCAATTCCCGGATGTGGAGTAACACCATCCCCCACACCAACTCCAACTCCATCGCCTACTCCAACACCCACACCCACCCCATCTCCTACACCTGTGCCTAGTCCGTCGCCGACACCGACACCAAGTCCTACGCCGAGCCCTTCGCCGTCACCTACTCCATCACCTAGCCCAACACCACCTCCATGTACCGGAGAATGTAACGACTAACAATACACCTACCTAAAATAAACCAGCCAGTGGTTTGCATTATTGATGTCAAACCATCTGACCAGGTACTTCGAGATTTTGCTGGTAATCTTTTAGGAGAATTAGATAGCCCCGAAAAATAATAAGTTGAATGTTGTATACAAAGCAGCGAAAGCATTAGTTTACCCGATATGTCGGGGTATTAGACGGTGATAGCTAAAAGGTGTTGTGTTTGCTGTAAGGTAAGTTCTGGGTATTCAATCTCACTTACCCAATCAATTGTTCTAAAATCGTTCCATCACTCGAGCTGGATATAGTTTGGATTATTGCAGTAACTTAGTTTAATTATTGGACTATATAAGTTGTTTCTTTTTCAAACACCCCATTAGTATATACTTTTACTCTATAATTTCCTGCTAAGTGAGTAGCTCCGGGCTTTTTTAATGTCCAGTCAAAACTGACATTGTTGGTGTTAGCTTTTTTCATGGTTAGGTTGCCATTATCTAAAAATTTACCGTTTAAATATCTGGTGTATTCAAACTTAGTCCCTACTTTGGGGTTTTTCAGCGTTAAAACTAAATAAATAGCCTTATCTGTTTTGGAAAATTGAGAAGCGGGGTTTACTGCTTCACCAGTTTTAAGATCTATTCCTCTGGCAGCTACCACTTGAATGACAATACCAGGAGCCTTACTTCTTGGTGGTGTTTTTTGTGGAGTTTGTTGATAAGTATTTTGGGATGGTGTAGTTTTAGTAGTAAATGACTGATACCCTAAGTAGGCTACTCCAGCCATAGCTGCCATTATCAATATTACCAGTATTGGAGTAAATCCTTTTTGACTTTGGGCAGATAAGTTTCTCATTTATTCCTGTTTATTGTCTCCACTTTGTTTAGAACCGTTTTCAGATTTCCCCTCTTGAGACTCTCCGCCTGATTTTGATGCTTGATTACTTTCCTGTTTATTAGAGTTTACAGAAGAGCCTTCACCTTCAGTTTTATTCTCTACCTCTTTAGGTTCAACCGCTTCTTGGTGTTCTACTTGCTCATTTGTCTCAGTGTTCTCGCCTTCCTCTTTACCTTCTGTATTTTCATTTTCTTTAGCACCTTTTTGGTTATTTTGGGCATCAATATCGTTAGCAGTATCTTTTTCTCCATTTTGAACATCTAGAGCATAATCACTGACAACAGTAGTTGGATTAGGAGAAGCTGTCTGAGCTGAAACCTTGGAATTACTAACTAGAGTGGTGCTAGCTACCAGCAGTAAAATAATGGTTGAAACGTAAAGAGTAGTCTTCATTAATACCATCATATCATAATAAAATAGCTTTTTCCATATCCTCCATCAGCTGGAGCAAATACTACCTTACCCGAAATGTCGGAGTACTAAACTATGATGGCCAAAAGTTCTTGGGTTTGTTGAAGTATCAGCTCTGGATATTCTAGATTTAAAAGTTGCCCAATTTCTAGCCAATGCTATTCAAAACTGTAACCAAAAAAGTCCTAAAAGCTCTAAAATCCTTTTTATTCAACTAACAGGCTAGCTTTCATGGTAGTAGCATGGGGAGAACAGTGATAAGGATAAATCCCAGGATCAGCAAAGATAACAGAATATGACTCTCCTTGTTTTAGATTTCTGGAGTTTTGGCCTAAATAGTAAGTATGACCCGGATGAGGATCGGTATTGACTGTATGGACAACACTGTCTTGATTTACCCAAGTAACTTTAGTTCCTTTTGAAACCTTTATTTTGGCCGGGGAAAAAGACAATTTCGCTAAATTAATCATAACTTCTTTTTTGTGGGTCTGGTCAACAAAATCTTTGGAAAGGGATTTATCAATTTTAAATTGGAATTCTCCGTCATGACAGCTACCATCTGCCCAGCAAGCTTTATAAGTGACTAAATAAAGTCCATCTAGTGAGTTAGGGTCCATTTTCCTTCTCATGGATAGTTTACTGGGGTCAATAGTAGTTTCTCCTAAACTGTAGTTTTTACCATCTTTGGTAATTTGAATATTCGAACCTTTGGCCAAATCAAAATTAAAATCAACCACAACATTAACTGGAACCCCGGCTAAGCTAGACCCATGCTCTGGGGGTATTACTTTCGTAGTGAGCTGATTTTTTAGGGGTGATCAATTCTGAAAGATTAGTTGACTTTTCTGTTGCTGATGGTTGAATAGATTGAGTAGAAGGTGTTTGGTTTTTAAAAAGTAAAAAGGTACCGGTTCCTAAGACTAAGACTATTATGATAATCCAGATCTTGTTCACTCCTTAAGTGTACCATTTCTGGTAAAATTACCGATATGAGTTTAAATCTGGTAATTTTCTCCCAAAAGTCCTAAAATTTGCTCATAATCCCCTAGGTGTCAAGCTAATACACCTCGGAGGTGTACTGATTCTGACACTTTCATAAATAATTTAGGTTATTTGACAAGAGGTTATTTTTTTGACCATAATTGATTAATGAGCCAAAGAGGAAATATTGTCCTGATTTCTTTGATAATTCTGCTAATACTGGCAGGAGGGGTATTTTTCCTCATCTCTAAAGGTATAGTTAAAAATCCGCTTCAAAAGAGTTCCCCTAATTCTTCCTTAGGCAGTCAAATTTTTGAAAAGACAAAAAACCCTATCCAGGACAAAATCCCAGAAACCAACCCATTTGCTAAAGTAAATCCTTTTAAAGGGGTATATAAAAATCCATTTCAATAATATGAGACTTAAGACTTTTATCTTTCTGGGTGTAGCCCTATTACTCATAGCTTTGTATGGATCTAAGACAGTTTTTGGCGTACCCCAGGCTTTATCTGAGAATGAAGTTTCTAAAAAATATAATGTTACATTCCCTGTGGTCGAGCTGAATAACTGTGGAAGCATTGCGCAGTGCGGAGCATATTGTCGGAAAGACGGCAATCTTCCCTCCTGTATGAAGTTTGTGACAGATCATCAGCTCACCAAAGCGGATGTTTTATCATTTAATATTTCAGAGCTTGGTAACTGTCAGATAGGATCTGATTGCCGCAATTTTTGTAACCGGGACGAAAATATTGCCCAATGTATTGATTTTGCCGATAAATACGACTTGCTTTCACCCAGTAATATTGAAATATCGCGGGCATTCACTCAAGCAATCGGCTCTGGCGGAACTCCGGGAGGTTGCAGAACACTGGAAGAATGTAGTAGTTACTGTGACGATAACAGCCATACCAATGAGTGTCTTGACTATGTTGGTAAGAAAAAGTTAGTGGTGGAAGAGCAGTTGAGTGCTGCGCGCAAGGTGGCCGAGGGCTTTAGACAGGGGATAGAAACCCCCGGGAAGTGCCGGGGCATCACAGAATGCGATGATTATTGTATTGATGAGGCTCACTTTAGTGAATGCGCAGTTTATGCCAAGAAGGTTGGTTTTTATCCGAGCGAGATAGACGCAAACAAGGCTGGCAAGTTTATCGCTATGGCTGCGCAAGGGGCTACACCAGGGGGTTGTAAATCAAAGCAGGCATGCGATGCGTACTGCGCAATTTCCGCCCACGGCGTAGAATGTACTGATTTTGCTGTTTCTGCAGGACTTTTATCTAAGGATGAAGCCGAAACTATTAAAAAGTATGGGGGTGCCAGTCCAGGAGGGTGTAAGTCAAAGGATGAATGCACCACCTTTTGTAACCAGCCAGCAAACCAAGATACTTGTCTTCAATTTGCCAAAGATCATAATATTCCTGTGCAATTTAGTGGTCCTGGGGATTGCAGTGATCAGGCATCATGTAAAACATATTGCATGGAACATAAAGATGATGCTGGTTGTAAGCAATATGCCGGACAATATGGAGGATTCTCCGGGCCAGGTGGGTGTAGCGATGAGGCATCATGTAAAGATTACTGCACCAAAAACAAATCAGATTCGGCGTGTCAACAATTTGCCGGTCAGTACGGTGGTATGACTAAAGGTCCTGGAGGATGTACGGATGAAGCTTCCTGCACGTCTTATTGTAAAGCTAATCCCAAGGATGGTGAATGTGCAAAATTTGCTGGCCAATATGGCGGAGGTGGTCAGCAGCAGGGACAACAAAATCAAGGGCAACAGCAAAACCAAAACCAGCAGCAATCTAGATAAGATGTCAAGTTTTTAAGGAGTATTTCCTGATGAATTCTTCCAGGTTTTTCTTTGCTTCCGTGTCGGTAAATTGTTTGGGAGGAGATTTTTTAAAATAAGCAGAAGGCTCAATCAAAGGTCCTGCTAAGTGGTGATCTAAAGCCAGTTTGGCGCATCTGATGGCATCAATGACTACTCCGGCCGAGTTGGGTGAATCCTCAACAGACAGCCTGACTTCAACATTGGTGGGAATATCACCAAAATGCCGGCTTTCAATCCGGATAAAGGCTACTTTATTATCTTTCATCCAGGGGACATAGTCCGATGGGCCAATATGAATATTTTCCGGGGCGATCCCTAAATCTCTTAACTCAAATTGGGAAGTGACAGATCTGGTTTTAGAAATCTTTTTGCTTTTTAAGCGCGACCTTTCCAGCATATTCTGAAAATCTGTATTACCACCCATGTTTAACTGGTAGGTTCGATCAACCGGCATCCCCCGGTCCAAAAATAAATTAACCAAGGTTCGGTGTAAAATGGTGGCTCCCACTTGAGATTTAACATCGTCCCCAATAATGGGGACTCCGGCGTCTGTAAATCTTTTACCCCAGGCTTTATCCGAGGCAATAAAAACCGGAATGCAGTTAACCATGGCCACTTTAGCTTGCAAACAAACTTCAGCCCAGTATTTACTGGCTGCTTCCGAACCTACCGGCAGATAATTAATTAGAATCTGGGCCCCGGAGCTGGTTAAGATTTTAACCGGATCTTTAATCGGATCTTTGCTCACT
>Ga0209515_10005439_pt1 | contig 16474 bp, 13 predicted proteins | sample Subgroupgradi54m_FD_187454 | JGI IMG/M metagenome (GOLD analysis project Ga0209515, IMG submission 187454) | Subsurface groundwater microbial communities from S. Glens Falls, New York, USA - GMW60B uncontaminated upgradient, 5.4 m (SPAdes)... ...
CGCTCCCCCCCATTTATTAAACCCTTCTTCATCGGGTTCAGTAATAAGATAGTACTTAGCTGTATTTCTAACACCACCCGCATCACTAACTACATATCCCACTTTATTGACCATCATTGCCTGTACAGTAGAATCTAGGTCTATCATAATGTATAATTGTATTACATTAATTCAACGACTGCAACAATCTACAAATTTTTCTCCGCCTCAATGAAAATGTCAAGCTCGCCGTCAAGCACAGCGTCTGTGTTGGACGTTTCAGCGCCGGTCCGGTGGTCTTTTACCATTTTATAAGGGTGTAATATGTAAGAACGTATTTGATTCCCCCATTCTATCTCCGTATTTTTCATTTTCATGCTCTCTTCCACGCTTTTTTCCTCTTCTTGCGCCCTTTTGAAAATTTTCGCCCGTAAAATTGCCATGGCTTGCTCCCTATTCTGCTCCTGGGAGCGCTCGGCCGAAGCATGCACAGAAATGCCCGTAGGAATGTGGACAATGCGCACCGACGTCTCTCTTTTGTTCACATTTTGCCCACCAGGACCTGACGAGCGAGCAAATTCTATCTTCAAATCCGAGGGTGGTAGCACTATATCGCGCTTTTCCAACTTACCCAATTTTGGTAAAACTTCCACTAGCACGAAAGATGTATGACGTAACTTCTTCGCATCAAAAGGAGAAATGCGCACGAGACGATGTACACCACTTTCATTCTTCAATGTCCCGTAAGCATTTTTACCCACTATTTCCGCCGTGATATTTCGCCAACCACCGTGATTATTTTGGTTCTCGTGAATCAGAACGACAGTCCAACCCTTTTTATCAATATACCTACCATACATTTTCATTAGCATTGCCGCGAAATCTTCCGCATCGTCGCCTCCGGCGCCGGAAATTATAGTCAGTATCGCGTTGCCTTTGTCATACATTCCCACGCCGTCTTTTTTTGCTTTTAATTCGGCAAGTTCCTTCAGCGTCGCTTGCGCTTTATTTTTATCAGCCCAAAAATCCACAGAAATAATTTCTGTCTCCAATTCATTTATTCTTTTTTGTACTTCTTCTTTATCCATGAGCCATCCCCGAGGATCGAACTCGGGACCCCGTCTTTACGAAAGACGTGCTCTACCAACTGAGCTAGGATGGCTGGAGCCGTTGAACAGATTTGCACTGTTGACCTCGTCATTACCAATGACGTGCTCTACTACCTGAGCTACAACGGCATCTAAACATACTAGTTTATATTTGATTATTTTTCAAATGCACAATGATAACGCAATCTATATTCCCTGCCTAGCGCAGGGTCGGATTTAGTTTATTGACTTGATTTCATCTTTTCTTGTAAGCGAAAGATAAATAACCAAACTCAAGATTGCAAGTAAGAAAATTATACTTGTTATTGTGGTTCCAAGCCCCAAACCTCCATCAGTACGAGCTTGGGACAAGAAATCTCCTATAGACGCTCCAAGTGGACGAGTCAATATATAAGCGATCCAAAAAGCCCAGACAGAATTAAACTTAAATTTTTTATGGGCAAAATAAATAACCGCTATTGCTCCAGCAAATATTACAGCTGAAAGTAGATAGCCTACATTCAGCTTTTCGGCTATTAAATCACCCGATGCAGTTCCCAGGGCAAAGGTGAATAAAATTGCCACCCAATAAAATGCTTCTCTTTTTGTCGTGATTATAGAATGTATAGACAACGTTTTTTCTTTTACATACCAAATTATAAAAGTAACGCTCAAAGCTATGGCAAAGATAATAGTTGTCGTTATTAACGAAACTCCAAAGTTATCTGTGAGGTTATCGGTAATTAAAGTACCGACAACACTGATGAGTACAACTGCGAGCCAGTAGATTGATGGAACATATTTATTCTTCTTAAATTGAAAAATTAAAACAATAATAAGCAAAACACTCATAACAACCGAAGTGCCAGTTAGACCAAGATTTAGATTTGTGTTCAAAAAATCGGCAAATGTTTCACCGACTGTGGTACATAGAATTTTAATAATCCAAAAATATAGTGTAATTTCTGGAACTTTGTTCAACATTTGTTTTCTGACGCTTTTCATGTTCGTATTCATGGTTTAATTATATCACAGTTCCCACTTTATCAAATCGCGCAACCATACTGGACGCTGTCGGAACCAAATAAGGGAGTGTCAGGACTCTGTCTTTATTCCAAATCTTACTGCCTAGAAGAACATCGACGCTCACCTAAATCTTTTTTAATAAGATTAGAAAGATTGAGAGACACATGAGCATCAATTGCAGCTCCAAGTCCACCTGCTTCATACTCTTTGAGTTCAGGACAGTTTACTTCGGTTGCTTTTTCCACTGCTTCTGTCCAATAATTTATAGTATTATTTTGGATCGTTATTGGTCGTGAGTAGGTATCTTCAAAAACTTTTTTACGAGCATTCAAGTCATAAATTATTAGACCTCTAGGATCTGGCCCCGTTCCGCTATCGAGAATCAGAAAATTATTCTCTAGAGCTAAGGTATACTCAGCCCATTCATTTTTAATTTCAAAATCTCCTTTCTCAACAACGTATTCGCAACTAAAATTCTGGTTTTCATTAATTTTATATTTCACTAAATGATTCGCCCCGACACTGTCTGTTAAATTTTTCTCCACCACAAAATATTTATTGTTGCTGACACAATTTTCTTCATATACCTTATTGTTAACAACACAAACTTTAGGAGCGTTATAATTTGGTGTCCTATCCTCACCTCCATTTGTTATACACCAACCATAAGTATTTGGCTTTGGATTATCAACATCTTTTACCCCAACTTCTTGACCATTAGCATTATTTTTTGTCTCTGTTTGTAAAACAATGGAATTAGATTCAGATGAAAGAATTTTGTCGACTAATTTTGGCACCCATATTTTTTGAGTTGCCAACAACCCTACACCAATAACAATTAAAACTAGAAGAAAAATTCTAATAAATTTTATATAATTCATATGCAAAAATTATAACACGGTTCTCCTTTCGTCGGATGATGCGCGGCTGATGGGTGCTGACCCCACGACCTCTCCCGTGACAGGGGAGTGTTCCACCGTTGAACTACAGCCGCATCTTGCCATTATACATAAAATCGTATAATTTGAAAGTTATTTTGACCTTTTGTGTTGTATTAATGTGCTTTGCACGAACCTATTTTGAAAACCAAACCAACTAATGCGCACGCTCCGCGTGCCTCTTTTCTCGAAATCAGTTACTACGCTCCGATAATGTGGTAACTCAATGAACTCCGCCACGCTCCGACCAAAGTCGGAGCGTCTGCCCTCACCCCACCCTAACTCCATTCTATTTTAGTTTGGCGGGAAGATTTTTAAATTTGGTATGGGCGATGGGGCGAGAGGACACTTTTTGAATATAACATAGCACTTAACACATGTTAAGTTGCTTTTTTATAAGGAGTATGCTATACTCATAATATGTCAATAGATAAATCAAAATTTGTAACCCCTACACAGCTCGCCAAGATGTTAGGTGTTACGCGTATAGCCATACACCAAAAGATCAAAAAGGGTGAAATTAAGGTTCAAAATATTGGAGATTCGGCAAAACCAACCTATTTAATACCCAAAGCTTCTTTGTCTCAAGAAATACAGGATCGTATTCAAAGTGAGCAAAAAAAGAATACTGAAACTGTGCTTACCAAAAATAATCATCATGACCTTGGTTTTGAGAAGGAACTTTGGAGTGCAGCCGATAGGCTGCGAGGCAATATTGATGTTTCGGAATATAAAAATATAGTTTTAGGATTACTTTTTCTTAAATACATATCTGATTCATTTTATAAGCGTCGTGAAGTTTTAGCTGAAATGACTCGTGACATAAAGAATAAAGATTTTTATGTTCCGACTGAAGATGCTCGTGCGCAAATTTTAGAGACCAAAGATTTTTATACAAGTGTTGGGGTATTTTATGTTCCGATAAAATCACGATGGCAATATTTACAAACGAAAGTAATGAATCCAGAACTTGGGAAAATTCTTGATGGTGCAATGGAGCTAATTGAGAAAGATAATCCTATTCAATTAGAAAATGTTTTACCTCGTGTATATACAAAAACAAATCTTGATCACACTGTGCTTGGCGAGCTAGTTAATATATTTTCAAAGATTTCTTTCGACCATGATTTTGATAGAGAAAAAGATATTCTTGGGCGTATTTATGAATACTTCCTCGGTGAATTTGCTTCTGCGGAAGGAAAACGCGGAGGAGAATTTTTCACACCTCGTTCTATCGTAAAACTTCTTGTGGAGATTCTTGAACCATATGAAAATGCTCGTGTTCTCGACCCTGCTTGTGGTAGTGGAGGGATGTTTGTATCTATGGGCGAATACTTACACGAACACAAGATGGACCCATCCAAACTTTCAATTAGTGGGCAAGAAAGTAATCAAACAACACTTCGTCTTTGCAAAATGAACCTTGCTATTCGTGGACTTTCCGGAAAGATAGAACTTGGAAATACTTATTATCAAGATAAATTTCCGCATTTGCAGGCAGATTTTGTGATAGCGAACCCTCCCTTTAATGCAGAATGGGAACCATCAAAGCTCTCTGACAATGACCCTCGTATTACTTTGGGCGTTCCGCCTTCCGGTAGCGCAAATTTTATGTGGGTGCAACATTTTGCGCATCACTTGGCGCCAAACGGACATGCTGGATTCGTTATGCCCAATGGAGCGCTTGCTGTATCTGGAAAAGAAGGCGAACTCCGCAAGAAGCTTATAGAACAGGACCTTGTAGATGTGATTATTTCTTGCCCACCAAAACTTTTCTATAATGTGACGCTCCCTGTATCTCTATGGTTCCTATCAAAAAACAAGAACGGCGACCGCTTTCGAAAACGAAAAGGTGAAACACTTTTTATTGATGCTCGAGAAACCTTTGAGCAAATTTCTCGCAAAAAAGTTGTTTTCAACAAGGAACATATTGAAAAAATTGCAGGTACTGTTCGTGCTTGGCGAGAAGAAAAAGGAACTTCAAGATATGAAGATATTTCAGGGTTCTGTAAATCTGCAAACTTAGAAAAAATAATGAAAAATGGATATACTCTTACTCCTGGAAGATATGTGGGGCTTACGGATGTGGAAGATGATGGAATTTCGTTTGAAGAAAAAATGACAAAACTTTCGAAAGAACTTCGAGAAGCATTTATAAATGGTCGCGAATTAGAAAAAGAGATTGAGAAAAATCTCAAGGAATTAGGATTTTAAATTTATGAAAACACTTAAACAGAAATGGAGTCGTTTCGGTAATATGGTTCTTGACCCTTGGTTTCTATTCTTTATTGCAGTTACAGGAGTTGCTCTTGGTTTTTCTATAGGAATCAAGAGCAACGAGCTATTTTCTAACTTATTGGCTGTCTTTGGAAGTATCACTGGAGGTATTGCCGGAGGTATTTTTCAAAGTGAGCACTCAAAAATTACAGGGGAAAATATACTTCGCAAAAAAGGACAATCTGCGGTACGAAACCTTAAGTCAATACAAACACAGATTCATAGTCTAAGGTGTTGGGTAGTTGAATTTGCTAAAAAAGCAAGAAAGGAGGTTAAGCCACAGTTGACTGAAATTGACAGACATCTTTCTATAATAGAACTGAACGTAAATTCAGGATATGAGGATTGGATAGACATAGATCCGGCACTTCGTGGTGAAAAAGAGGTTCAAGAAAAACAAGACGAAGCGCTTAGAACTTTTGTTGTAGATTTATTGGATCAAAAAATTAAACTTGCCCAATCTACAAATGTTGCAGAGCAAGAGGAGTTGGGTAAAAAGATTGAGCAACTAGAAAAACAAATTAAAGGAATGAAAAAAGAAGGCGGAGTTATTTTAGGTGCCCCTGTATCTTCAATAGGCGGTCTTCGTGTTTTTCCGTTCAATCAGGGTAATAATATTTCGTTAGGTGCTTCAGTCATGGCTTCAAATGGACTAACGTGTAGTATCTGTGGAAAAAATTACCCTTACGATTTTACTCAGGCATCAATTTCAGCGATGAATCTTTGTCAAGAATGTAGAAAAAAATAATATGAGTAAGTTATTAGAACAAATCAATAAATCCAATAGGAAACTTTTTAAACTTGAAGAACTTTTTGAAGTTGGCCCACAGTATGGATACACAGAAAGTGCCAGTAAAGATAAAATTGGTCCAAGGTTTTTAAGAATCACAGACATTCAAGGCAACATTGTTGACTGGAACACTGTACCATATTGTAAAATATCTGAAAAAGAAAAATCCAAGTATCTTTTAAAGAAAAATGACCTTGTTTTTGCTCGCACTGGGGCAACAACGGGTATGAGCTATTTTATTGATTCCCATTTGAGAGAAGAAGCAGTCTTTGCTTCGTACCTTATTCGTTTACGATTTAATAAAAATATCTGCTCACCACAACTACTTAAATATTTCTTCCAATCAAGAAATTATTGGGGTCAAGTAAATGGCTCACTTTCAGGTAGCGCACAGCCGGGAATAAATGCTGTTACACTATCAGAAATGCAAGTTAAACTTCCTTCAGACATCGCAATCCAGAATACAGTTGCCGAGATTCTAAGCGCGTATGATTCAAAAATTGAAAACAATAATAAAATAATCAAAAATCTTGAGGCGACGGCTCAAACAATTTTCAATGAATGGTTTGTCCGATTTCATTTTCCCGGATATGAAAAAGTAGAAATGGCTGATAGTGAGCTGAAGAAAATTCCCGAGGGATGGGAAATAAAAAGAATAGGAGATTTATTTACTGTTACCTTAGGTGGTACACCTTCAAGAGAAAAATCAGAATATTGGGGTGGAAATATTCCATGGATAAATTCAGGAGAAGTAAATAAACTAAGGATATTAGAAGCAACTGAACACATAACTGATATTGGTCTTAGCAAGAGTAATGCCAGAATAATGAAATCAGGAACAACTGTTTTGGCGATTACTGGAGCAACATTAGGACAATTTAGTCGTCTTGAAATTGATTCAACAGCTAATCAATCTGTTATTGGTATTTATGATGAAAAAAATATTTTGAATGAATACACATATTTATATATTAAAAATAATATTTTAGATTTAATTTCTGGGGCTTCGGGCGGTGCCCAACAACATATCAATAAGCAAATGGTGGAAAATTATAAAATAATATTACCTGCTGAAGATATTATTTATAATTTTATAAAAATAATAAAGCCAGCATTTAATCTTATAAAAGAATCTCTTTTTGAGAATCAAAATCTCAAAAAATCGAGAGATCAATTATTAGTAAAATTAATTTAATGAAAGAATCGGGGCATGGACAAGAAATCCAACCCCGACTCTAATGCGTATATATTGTACACTAAAAAGTCATTTTGTACCAAGTTAGAATACAGCTTTACTTATTATACTTTACATGCTAAACTTATAATATAAATAACCATATTAAAACTTATGCAACAAACATTTAAAGCAGGCATATATAAGCAACAACTGGAATATAAGAGTTTCAGCCCTTTTCTTGTTAATAAATCTTTTGAGTGGACTGATAAGAAAATAAACATGCTTTCAGACGAAGCAATGCGTCTTTTGGGTGAGCTTAATGCTTATTCGACTCTTGTTCCTGATGTGGATTATTTTATTAAAATGCACATAGCAAAAGAAGCAACAAAATCAAGTCGCATTGAAGGAACAAAAACGAATATTGATGAAGTGCTTCTTTTGAAAGAAGATGTTCAGCCGGAACGACGAGACGACTGGAGAGAAGTGCATAATTATATTATCGCGATGAATCACGCCATAAAAGAGCTCTCAACACTCCCGCTTTCCATGCGACTTTTGAGAGCTGCCCACAAAATACTGCTTAACCATGTGCGCGGAGAACATAAAACTCCCGGTGAAATTCGAATAAGTCAAAATTGGATTGGCGGATCAAATTTGAAAGATGCCTTTTTTATACCTCCTCATCCAAACGAAGTAGGAGAGCTTATTTCTGATCTTGAAAAGTTTTGGCATAATAAAAATCTTGAAATTCCATTTCTTATAAAAATGGCAATCAGTCATTATCAATTCGAGACGATTCATCCGTTTCTAGATGGTAATGGTCGTATCGGGCGTTTGTTGATTACACTACAGTTGGTAGATAAAAAGATTTTACAAAGACCAACACTCTACCTTTCAGACTTTTTTGAGAGAAATAAAGGTTCGTATTATGATTCACTTACACTTGTTCGTTCTTCAAACAATATAGAGCAGTGGATTAAATTCTTTCTTTCGGGGGTTATTGAAACAGCACAGAAAGGCAAGGAAACATTCGAAAAGATTATTGTATTGCGTCAAAAATATGAACAAAAAATTATGAAGTTGGGTCGTCGTGCCGAGCTTGGACAAGCTTTACTAATTAAACTTTTCTCACAACCAATTTTAAATGTAAATCAAATTGCAAAAGAATTAGATGTTACCTTTATGACGGCTTCAAAATTAGTCGCGGAGTTTGAAAAAAATGGAATTTTAAAGGAAGTTACTGGTTTTTCAAGAAACCGAGCTTTTGAGTTGTCTGAGTATGTTGGACTATTTAGAAATTAAATTTCATGAACTCCATCAACGAAAACAACTTAACTGAACAATCACTCATCGACTGGCTCAAAGCCGAAGGCTATGAGCATGTATATGGCCCAGATATAAACCCCGGGCAACCCCATGCGGAGCGGGAGGATTTTCGAGGTGTTGTGTTGAAAGATAGGCTTCTCGGAGCTATTCGCAGAATCAATCCGTCACTTCCCGCCGAACAGGCGGAAATTATTGTCAAAGAAATTGTAGATTATTCTCATAGTGATCTTATTCTTGGAAACAAAGAAGTATATTCATGGATTACTAATGGTAAAAAAACTTCATGGAGAGAAGATGGAAATGAAAAAATAGAGTTAATAAAACTAATAGATTTTATTAATCCTGATGCAAATGAATTTTTAGTAGTAAATCAATTTACAGTACAAGGAATTGATAATGTGTGCAGACTCGACGCAGTAATTTTTATAAATGGTATTCCACTTTCTGTATTTGAACTTAAAAGCTTGGTTCGACAATCTGCGTCTATTGGAGAAGCATATCGGGATATTGAATATTATAAAAAAGAAATCCCGAAACTTTTTTTCTATAATCAAATAATTGGACTTAGTGATTCTGTTTATGCTCGGCACGGAACTATTTCTTCATCATGGGAGAGATATGGAACATGGAAAGGAATTGAAACAGAGAAAGATATGCCAAAAGGGGCGAATGAACTTGAGACTCTAGCAAAAGGACTTTTTGATAAAAAAAGATTTATTGATGTGCTACAGAATTTTATTGTTTTTGAAGCTGATAGCGACGGCGAAGCTGTTTCTTACAATAAGAAAATGTGTATGTATCATCAATATTATGGAGTGAATAAAATGATCCAAAGTACTATTCGCTCTGTAAATGGGGAACAAGAAAGAAAAATTGGCGTTTTTTGGCATACTCAAGGATCGGGAAAATCTCTATCAATGGTTTTTTATGTAAATAAGACGAAGCGAATTCCAGAGCTCAAAAGTCCAGCATATATTTTTTTGACTGACCGTGAAGATTTGGATGATCAATTGTATAGACTTTTCAAAAGAGTTGGTTATGACAAAATTACTGATCGCGCAAAAAGTATTTTGGATTTGAGGGATAAAGTAAAAGAACTTGATATGGGAGTGAGCCGACTTATCTTTTCCACTATTCATAAATTTCAAGACTACAAAGAAGAATTTGCGGATTTCTCCTCTCGAGAAAATATTATTGTTTTGGCAGATGAAGCGCATCGAACACAATATAGCGGACTCGCAGGGAATGTAAGAAAAGCGTTACCACAAGCAAGTTTTCTCGCAGTTACCGGAACACCGATTGCTCAAGCTGATGGACGCAATACTCAGAAGGTGTTTGGGGATATTGTGAGTTCATATAAAATAAGTCAGTCAGTTGATGACGGGGCAACTGTACGAATTTATTACGAAGGTAGACTTGTTCCACTTCATTTGAAGGATGCGTTTATTGATAGTAAGTTTGAAAATATTTTGAACGAAATTGCACTTGATGAGAGAGCAAAGTTGCAAAAGGAACTCGCGGTGCTTGAAGAGATTGTGGGGAATAAAGATCGCATTGAACAGATTGCTCGTGATATTGTATTGCATTTCAACAACCGGCCAATTGAAGGAAAGGCGATGATTGTGACTATGAGCCGAAGAATCGCAGTAGCTATGTATAAAGAAATACAAAAAATATCTGGCGCACCAGAGTGTGCGGTAGTTATTTCAGGTAGTGAGGACTTTACAAAAGATATTCAACCCGAACATGATGTAAAGAAATTAGAAAAAAGATTCAAAAAAGATAATGACCCTTTGAAAATTGCGATTGTTTGCGATATGTGGCTTACTGGATTTGATGTGCCGTGTTTGCATACAATGTATCTTGATAAGCCACTTAAAAATCACGGACTTATGCAGGCTATTGCTCGTGTGAATAGAGTATATAAAGATAAACCGGCTGGGCTTATTGTTGATTATATTGGCGTTGCAGAACATTTAAAGAAAGCTCTTGCGATGTATGGTGCAGACATAGAGAAGAATGAAGTCGTTCCTCTCCAAGAAGTAATAGAAAAAATGAATGTGCTTAATAAAAAAGTTGGAAACTTTTTTGGCGATTTAGATTATTCTGGATGGCGGAAAAAGAAGGGAGTCGAATTGACAGAACTTGTACTTGGCGGAATTGAGCGAGTAATCACTAAAAATAGTGGAACACTTTCTGATGAAAGAAAAATGGAGTATTTAGGAGCTGTAAGTACGCTTTTGAAGCTTCATGCTTTTGTAATGCCAGAAAAAAGAGCAATGGATATTCTTTCCGATGTACAATTTTTTCAAGCGGTGAAAGGAGGCATCAGTAAATTGACTATGATACCAAAGACTGTGTTTCCCGAAGAAACCGAAAGTGCAATTCGAGCGATTGTAGAAAATGCAATAGAAGCAGAAAATATTATTGATCTCTTTAAAAAAGAAGGTGGAAACAATAGCATTTCAATTTTTGATCCACACTTTGAAGAAGAAATAAAAAAAGTTAGATTCAAGAATTTGGCTGTGGATGCGGTACGGAAACTTTTGGATAAAGAAATCGTCGCGAGAATACGTACAAATAAGGCACGATATCAGACTATGCTCACTTTGCTTACTGAACTTATAGAGAAATATGAGAATAATGTAATAAGTTCATCAGAAATTATAAAACAATTACTTGAGATAGCTGACGGAATAAAGAAACTTGATACAGAGACCATAGAGAGTGGTTTGTCTCCGGATGAAATTGTTTTTTATGACGCATTTGCAAAAGATCCTGATTTAAAAAAAGCGGGTATAGATATAAAAGAATTTGTAAAAGAACTTATCAAGCGTATTCGTCGTGATCTAACGATTGATTGGACAAATAACGAAACTATCAAAGCTAGAATTCGCCAGAATGTTAGGTTGCTCTTGCTTCAGAGAGGTATTGTAGAAGAGATTCAAACTAAACGACTTATTGAATCTATTTATCAAGAGGCAGTACGGGTGTACCGAGGATATATTCCCGCTTAGTTAAATTTTCAATAATTTTATTTAGCCCCTTGACGCTGTATTTCTAATTGCTATCATATAGGTAATTATGGTAAAAAAGATATTGAAACTAGGGGTGTTAATCTTTGTTTTCGCTTTTTTGGCTTTCACTCCTAGTGCTTTTGCTGAAACCCATGTCTCCGGTGTTATAGATACAAACACGACTTGGAAACAAACAGAGAGTCCATATGTCGTGGATAGCGACGTTAATATTGCCAGTTCTACGACTTTAACTATAGAACCAGGCGTGACAGTGAAGTTGGCTCCTTCTGTCAGGATAACAGTAGATCAAGGTGGCAATATACATGCAAATGGGACAACTGGAAATAAAATTCACTTCACAAGTCTGGCAGATGATAGTGTCGGAGGAGATACAAATGGAGATGGATCAACCACTATTCCCGATCTAACAACAGGAGAATATTTCTGGAGTGGGATTTATTCTTATGGAGGAAGTTCAGGTATTACATTAAACAACACGATAGTTCGATACGCCGAGCGAGGTCTTTCAATCAGAGAAGCAATTGATGTTCATATAACAGACTCAACTTTTGAAAAGAATTTCATAGGCATTGAGGAACAAGGGAAAAGTTCAGTAAATATTTCAAATAGTGAAATTAAAAATAATAATGCTGGCATTTCTATTTCTCAAGAAAATAGCGAACCCAATTCAACTTATAATGTGAGTGGTCTTTCTATCCATGGCAATAATTACGCTGGAGTAAGCTATAATGTTATACCGCCTTTAGCAAAGGCGAACTCGAATCCATTTATTTGGTTTGTTAATTTATTTAAGACCGAAAGAGCCATAGCTCAAATAGCTTACACGGTGGACTTTAGAAATACCTGGTGGGGTGATGCATCCGGGCCGACTAATGCTGATAATCCAAGTGGTCTAGGTGATGTGATTGACGATAATGGTTTTCTTAACCCTAAGGTGTTGTTTGATCCGTGGTTGACAAGTGACCCGTTTGTAATCACACCACTACTCCATAACCCAGTTTTAATAGTGCCAGGGGTTTTAGGTACAAATATATTCAGAGAAGCTGAAAAATTATGGCTTGACCTTCTTCGCAATTTTACAGATATAGGCGATCAGTTTATGGATCCTTTACAGTTTGATAATAGTTTATTACCACTAGATACAAGCTTGACCCTTGGAGAAGTAGTAGGCAAACCCTCTCCTGTATTTGATTATACTGATGGACTAATTAAAGAATTTGAAGATCAAGGATACACCAAAGGAACAACCGCAAACGACAATATATTCCTTTTCCCTTATGATTGGCGATATGGAGTAAGTGTAAACAATGTCAACGAGTTAAAACAAAAAATTCAAGACATAAAAACGCAAACAGGTAGTAATGAAGTTGATATTATAGCCCACAGCACGGGTGGACTTCTAGTAAAAAAATATGTAGTGGACAATCCTGTGAATAACTACATCGGCAAAGCGGTTTTTGTAGGGATACCAAACACCGGCGCGCCAAAAGCGATTAAAGTTTTACTGCAAGGAGATGGATTTGGTATTCCGTGGCTTGCGGATGGTGAAATGAAAAAAATTTCTAAGAATTTACCAGTGGTGTATGATCTTTCACCAAGCCAAGAATATTACAATCAAAAAGGAAGTTATGTGAAAATTATCAATCAGGGTTTTTTCAGTTCTACCACTCAAGATTTAGATTTTAACCAAGCTAATAATTTTTTAACCACTGATCATCAATTAAATTCACAAGCACTTACAAATGCACATAATTTACATACTTCAACCTTTGATAATTTTGATATGCGAAATAGTGGTGTTGATCTATACAGTATCAACGGGTGTAAAGCTGGAACTATTAGTAAGGTAATTGAGAGAAGAGCGAAGGATATCTTTGGAAATACTTTAATAAGTTATGACGAACCAGACAGGTCACCGGGTGACGGTACTGTTCCACTTGAAAGTTCCACCAACTTACCGATTGATCAAGGAAATAAATATTATGCTCTTGAATCTAACCACGGGGAAATGTTAAGTCAAGATGGAATAAGACAAAAAATTGTTAATATTATTTCTGGAAGCAATCTTTCCATTCCCGTAAATTTCTTTGGAATTCCTGTTGTTCTCCACGACATTTCTGAATGCAAACTAAATGGAAAAGCTATCTCAGTTTTTAGTCCCCTAGATATTGATATTACTGATCAAGATGGAAATCATGCTGGGCTGGTTTCTGGCGGTATTGAAAATAATATTCCGAATGCATCCTTTGATATTATGGGCGAACATAAATTTATTTATCTACCAGATGATGAAGGGCAAATATACACAATTACTTTAAATGGAACTGGAAACGGAACATTTACTTTAAAAAACGAAAAAATTTCAGATAATCAGATTACCCAAACTGAGGTTTTTAGTGATATTCCGGTTACAACCAACCTAGAAGGAAATTTGAATTTAGGAGAGTCCACAACATTGTCTATCGACACTAACGGCGATGGCTCAGTAGATGAAACCATTCTACCAGACGGCACCGAACTATCTCTCAATGAACTTATTGCGCAGATTAAAGCAAAAATCTCCACACTTACCATTAAAGACCAAATCAAACAGAATCTATTAAAGAGAATATCTAATTTAGAAAATAAAATAGAGAACAAAAAACAAAAGAATGCAAAAATACTTACTAACCTAAAAAACAAAATATCCAAACAGGAAATGAAGGGTAAAATAAATACTGCTGATGCAACTGAAATTACCAACTTGCTCGATCTTCTTGAAGCACAATCAGACGATATAGCACTTGACCCCGTGCTACTTACCAATCTAAAGACCAAAATACAATCTCTAAATATTAAAGCTAACTTAAAGAATGATTTATTGAAAAGAGTGGAAAATCTTCAAAAGAAGCAAGCAATAGTTAAGACTCTTTCTAATTTATCAAAAGATATAACAAAGAAAGCAACAAAAGGTAAGATTGCTGATGCGGATGCGCAAGCACTTATTGATCTACTGGCTCAAATTGAGGGTGTGATATAATTAAAGATATGGAAACAAAACAAAAAACTTGGTTATGGATATCTCTAGCAATGTTTATCGTTCCAGAGTTTTTATGGAATCCAGTTACAAATATCATCTATGGTTTTTTGCAAAATAGCAATCATGTTAAAGATTTTAGATCAAATTTTCTAACAAATCCCGACAACACAACTTTCCTTCTTACAGTTCTTTTTATTCAGTTGATTGGTTTAGTTTTTAGTTTAATGTATATAATTAAAACGACAACAATTGCGCGATACAAAATTCCTTTATTTTTATTGACCCTGTTTGCCTTGATAGTAACAGGCTTTGCTTTTTTTATCACATTTTCGTTGAGAAACGGAATAGGTTTTTAGTTAAAAATGGTTAATTTTTCTAGCAGGAATGGTTTTCCCCAGTAAAAAATTAATGGAAATTGAATCAAAAAAACAAATTCTAAAACGACGGAAAGAAATTGAGCAGGAATTAGTGGCAATGCTTAAAGAAGTAAAGAGTCCTTTTTCTTTAGAACACATCAAGGATATTATTTTTCACGAAGAAGACAATGATGATATGCAAAAAGTCATTGCGATATTTGATCGTGGTGGGGATGTTTCTGAACTAAGTAGTATTTTAGAATTAGTTAGCGACGCATGGAATTATTTCCCTCACAAAATCATTAACGGTTTATCTCCTGCCGAAAAATTATTGGAGTATCAATATAACAGTAAATAATTTATGCCCGACTCCGAAAATCAACCCCAAAACCCAATTTCCGAAGAAAACTCTATTCTACCAAGCCCCCAAGAGCCTACAGCTGATGCACCTATTCTACCCATGGATTCCGAGCCTACCAATGCACCTTCTGGGGCCCTAGAAAGCTCACCGAACGACTTTTCAGTGAAAAGTAATGATATACCACCCTCCAATTCTACCCCTCCTGAACCCGAAAAAACCCAAGAAAATCAAGCTTCTCCCGTCACTGAAGCTTTGGCGGACAAGGAAAATGAACCTGTTTCCGAGCCAATTTCTGAGCGTGCGGAAGTCTTAGAACCCCAAACGGCTCAAATACCAGTAAATGAGCCGTTAGAAGAACCCGAAACTTCTCAAAACGAACAGGCGAAGCCTGTTCGTGAAAACTCTAAACCATCTCTAGCTCGTGAACTTCTAATCACAGCTCGAAATGCAATTCAATTCAGAAAACGAAAGAAACTGGATCGCGTAATGAGTTTGTTCTTACAACATTCCAAAATCACAAACGACGAAGTCGAGAAGTTTTTGCATGTATCTGACGCGACAGCAACTCGGTATCTTTCAATCCTCGAAAAGGAAAATAAAATTAAACAAGTTGGTAAAACTGGAAAAGGAGTTTCGTATTCTAGGATTTAAATATGGAAAAATTTAAGGGAGTGAGTTCTGCGTGCACGCACGGGTGGGTGGAGTTTTTGTGTAATCACAAAAACTCTGGGGCAAGCACGATGGCATTTGCGCCTTCGGGAATTTCCGCTAGGGTGGCTGGGCTAAAGACGAGCGCCTGAGTGATATGCAATACAAAGTATCGTAGCGAAAGCGACACCAGAAACATGGACATGAAAAACCTGAGAGGGGTTGGTGCGGTCGGGTGGGGTGAGCCCTGTTCCGCTCTGCGGAATGCTCCCGAAGGGAGCACGAACCGAGGCAACGCACTGGGGAGAGGAGAATCCTCTCCCCAACTAGAAATGGGAACGGCTCATTTACCCGGTATTTGAGCCGTTCCCATACCTAGAACTGGCGCTCGTAGCCCTAGCGGAAATTCCCGAGGCGGATGCCGAAGGGGTATTCCCTTTAGACTGGACAC
>Ga0209515_10005440_pt1 | contig 16472 bp, 10 predicted proteins | sample Subgroupgradi54m_FD_187454 | JGI IMG/M metagenome (GOLD analysis project Ga0209515, IMG submission 187454) | Subsurface groundwater microbial communities from S. Glens Falls, New York, USA - GMW60B uncontaminated upgradient, 5.4 m (SPAdes)... ...
AAACCGATACTGATCCGTCCGCCATTCTTGCTCTCACCTTCACCGAAGCCGCCGCCAAGGAAATGCGCCAGCGCCTGATCGGGCTCATCGGTCAAGACGGTTTCGCCGTTCGGGTCACCACCTTCCATTCTTTTTGTGCTGACGTTATTAGTGATAATCCGGAACACTTCTCCCGCCCCACCGGTAGTCAAATAGCTACCGAACTGGAAAAGATTGAGATCGTCACCACCATCCTTGAGGCGGGTAGCTTTCAACTTTTAAAACCGCTCAACAACCCCACCCTCTATCTCAACGATATCCTTCACTCCATTTCCGACCTCAAGCGCGAAGGCATCACCCTGAAAAAATATGCCAAGTTGATCAGATCAATCTCAGAAGATTTTGAAAAAGAAGGAACGACCTTAAAAAAAGGCGCTTTTGCCGAGCAAGAAAAACTTGTCAAAAAGAATCTCGACCTGCTTTCTATCTACCAACAATATCAGGACGAACTTCAAAAACACGGCCGCTTCGACTTCGAGGACATGATCAATTGGGTTGTTGAGGCCTTTGAGTCGGACGACGAATTTCTCCTCACCTATCAGGAAAAATTTCACTACCTTTTAGTGGATGAGTATCAAGACACCAACTCCGCCCAAAATCGCCTTATCTTTGTCCTCGCTTCCTTCTGGGGTGAAAATGCTAACCTCTTTGTCGTCGGCGACCCAAATCAATGTTTGCCTGGAAATACAAAAATCATTACCAAAAGTGGCCAAAAGGAAATCAAAAATATTAAATCTGGAGATCAGGTTTTATCCGCTGTTGGTAAAGGATATACGACCTACATAGAAGTAACGAACGTTTTTCAACAAACAAAAAGAGCCAAGCAAATTACTTTCACAACAACGTCTGGGAAGCATGTCACTGTAACTAATAATCATAAAATGTTTTGTTTCATACCCCCCAGAAAATTATCAAAATATTGGTACAACTACTTAATGTTTAAAGATGGAGTCGGATGGCGCCTAGGGATTACCAGAAGTCTTGCAGTTAGGCTAAAAATGGAATCTGGTGCTGACAAAATTGTCGGTATAGGATGTCACGATACGGAGTCAGAAGCCCGTTGCAGCGAAACAATTTATTCGCTTAAGTATCAAATACCCACAATTGTATTTCAAGCCAGAGGTGGAAAAGTAGACAACAAATATATCGATAAAGTATTTTCTGAATTTGACACAACCTCCAATGCTCAAAGGCTTGCATGTGACCTCGGGATCAACTTAAACGAGCCTCACTACACGAGAGAAGCCACAACTCTTGGCGAGGGAAGAATAAAGATCAATCTTATGATGTGTTCCAGGAGCTACCGTTCGGTTTATAACAAAGTTGGTTTTCTTGACCACCCAGAAGTCTTGCACGAGATAAATATACAGACATCAAATAAGAAGGTATTGGGAAAAATTAAAAGAATGGGATTTAAACTTAGAAATAAAAATGTAGGGAGTGGATTCAGATTGTCGTCAGTCAACATAAAATATCTACATCAGATTGCACAGAGTCTTGAAAAAGAATTACCTGGATTTATAGATATTAAATCTTCAATTGGAACATCAGAGATTCAACATAAACCGAGTAGAATCATGCAGGCCGGCAATATTTTAAAAGGAAATTATCTACCCGTACTAAATGGATTTGAAATTAAATACGAGGAGATCATTTCCAGGACAGAAAGAATAAAAGAACAGGAGGTCTATGATCTCGAGGTAACCCCATCGCACAACTTTATCGCAAACGGAATTGTGGTTCACAATTCTATATTCCGTTTTCAGGGAGCCAACCAGGAAAACGTCAGACGGTTCGACAAACATTTTCCCAAGGCTACCAAGATCGCCCTGACCGAGAACTACCGTTCGACCAAAACAATTCTTTCTTCCGCCGCTTCCCTAGTCGAAGAAACACCTCTCCATCAAAATGCTATCCACGAATCTCACATGGTTAAGGTTGCTCAGTTTAATTCCTCGCTCTTCGAAGACGAATTTCTCCTCCGCTCGATTGAAGAAAAAATAAAACGCGGCCTTAATCCGAACGATATCGCGGTCATCGTCAAAGAGAACAAAGATATCGACCACCTCGCCAATCTTATGAAGCAACGGAATCTTCTCTTCCGTCTCCAGGGCGGAACCAACATTCTCGCCGCTCCGTTGATTGGTCAGTTCATCAAAATTCTTCGGGTCGTCGTTGATCTTCCCGGTTCCCTTGACGATCTCGAATTGTTCACGGTTTTAAACTATCCCTACTTTGGACTCGACCAATTTGGTCTCCTCAAGCTAGCGCGCACCGCCCACACCAAAAAGGTAACCCTTATCGACACACTCCAGATAAAAGATACTGATGTACAGATCCAGAAGGTCTTCGGCCTCTTTGTTAAATGGAATCATCAGGCTGCAAGTCATACCCTCCCGGAAATGTTCCAGATCATTTTTCAGGAGTCCGGACTGCTCGATCATATACTAAGTACCACCCAACCGGTCACCGAACTGAATCGTTTCAGCACTCTTTATGACGATGCCAAGAACCAAGTCACCGCCAATCCCAGACTTGACCTCGCCGGCTACGTCGAAAATCTCACCGTCATGGAAGAGCATGGCGTCAAACTTGAGGAGGAAGTCCTGACCGCTGATGTTCCAGCCGTCACCTTGACCACCGCTCACAAAGCCAAGGGACTTGAGTGGCTCGTCGTCTATATCTATCGCTTCGCCAATACCCACTGGGGCAACAAATCGGTGAGACAAATGATCAAACTCCCTGACAGCATCCTCGATTCGGATTTAAGTAAGGAAGACAGGAATGCCGAAGAACGCCGTCTCTTTTATGTTGCGCTCACCCGAGCCAAACGCGAACTTCATCTTTCCGGTGCGACTACCTATTCATCTTCTAGCAAAATGACTTTCCCGTCGATGTTTCTTTCCGACCTACCTGGTGACCTCCTCGAAAACATCGAGACCAAAAATTTTGAAAAAGATGCTGCCAGTATCATCGCCAAACTCCTATCCGTTCCCGAAGCACCCACCGTCCACGCCGGCGAGGAAGCATTCCTCCGCGATTTGATTACTAACTTTAAACTTTCTCCCACTGCTCTCAACACCTTCCTTGAGTGCCACTATAAATTTAAACTTGATAATCTGTATCGCATTCCTCGAGCCAAAGCCCCATCAATGTGTTTTGGTACCGCAGTTCACTTCGCTCTCGAAAATTTATTTAAGAAATTAAATAGAACCGGCAAACGGGAGAAAAAAGAGGAGTTTCTTAAAGACTTTGTCGCTGCTCTCGATCGTGAGGTTCTGACAAAAGCCGAATACATAGACCGTCTCGCTCATGGTAAAAAAATTCTTTCCGCTTACTACGACCGATACCGGGGTGAGTTCACCCCCGCCCTTTTTACCGAAAGAAATTTTGGAAATCTTACCCCTGTTCACCTCGACGACATTGCCCTTTCTGGTAAAACCGACCGCATTGACCTGATCGACAAAAAAGACAAAACGGTAATTTTTACCGACTATAAAACCGGTGCCCCCAAAACCAGGGGGATGCTTGAAAAAGAGGGAGACGGTCCCGATGGTAACTACAAAAGGCAACTAATCTTTTACCACCTTCTCGCTGATCTGGATAAACCATTTGGCTACAAGGTAGGGGAGACTGTTCTTGATTTCATCGAACCGGATAAAAGCGGCAACTTTCACCGCGAGCATTTCACCATCACCCCCGCTGAAATCGGGCAACTGAAAAAAACCATCAAAGACTCCATTAAGGAAATCAGATCAATGAATTTCTCCCGCACCAAAGATACCAGCATCTGCGCCCGCTGTGACTTCAAAAGTCACTGCTGGCCAAATGGAGTTCCTGATCGAACCGAATCCTAGGGCCTACTTGTAGTAACTCTTCACCTGGAAGAGGAAGTAAAGGCCAATGACCAAACCCACAACTAGGCTCACGATCTGACCATTGACCAATGAGTAAACTGCACTTGCCCAAACTCCGTAATAGAGAAAGTTCCAGCCGGACATCTTCCTCTTCATTAGTCCCGGCACGGCCAAAGCCTGAAGGGCCAAGGTGATGATAAGAAAAACCACCGCCAGGGAAAAACCACCGCCGGCGCGATACATCCCATACGCAGTAAAAGGAATTGAATACAATACTGCTCCAAGGCCAAAAAGGGCGAGCACCGCTGGTAGTCCGATGATCACCATGATGATCGAGATCCATGGCGCGAACTTCACTAAGATTTCTTTAACATTCTTGGGAAGAGCCGGAGCTTTCTTCACCAAGTACGTCTCCAAGGTTTTGTTTAATTGTTTCATAAATCCATACTACCATTTTTTTAGTCACCATTTGTCAAGAGGGAGATTTCCCTAAAACCACTTCAGAAAAGATCCCGGGTAGGTAAGCTCATACCCGCCGAAGCGGCGCTTGAACTCGGTAAATCCTTCCCATTTGGAAAGCGGAAATCGACTGTCCTGGATCCCTTCAAAGTTATAGAACTTCTTTTTGAGTTTTCTCGCCCGTTTCATTGTTTCCCAAGTCAGTATTACGTGTTCAGAACTTTTCCGCCCCGCCCCACTTGTCCAAGTTTGGTAATAAAAACAAGTATCGGGTGTGAATAGCAGCATAATCGCCGAAAGCAGTTCATTGTTATTTTGAAACGCCCAAAACTCAACTTTTTTTCCGAAAGCCTTCACCAGACCATCAAATTGTCCCCTCGGCAGGATATAGGACTTGGCCCATTTTTTCCAGCCGGCATAGAATTCATCAGCTCCGATTGCCGTCATTTTTACCGCCTGACTTTTCCCAATGATTCTCCTGAAGTTTTCCGACATTTCCCCAAGTAGTGTCTTTTCACTCTTGGTCAGATCCAAAACCCGAGTCTTCATTGGTAAATAAGGTTCTCGGGATAATCGGTAACCAGCCTTTACTAATTCCGGTACCACCTTCTCATTCTTTGGTTCCGCGACCGACCACCAAACGTGATGTCTTTTTTTTACCTCGGCCAGTTGTTTCCAGTCGATCGGTTCCTCAAATCGTTGCAACTTCATAAAAGAAAAACCCACTAATGGCATCGGCCTGATAAAACCATAGAAGTAACCTCCACCTCGAGTCTTTATTTTCTCGATTACCCAACCGGTCGCCGCCAACCAATCTGCCCACTCCTTTGTCTGGCGTAGATCAACCATTAGGAAATTTTTCGAAGTAACCTCAAGAAAAACCACCGCACTTCCTCTCCCAGTCTATAGGGATAATAAAGCACCGGATTGATCACCAGGTCATAGGTCCCGACAAACTCCACCAATTTTGCCCCGTAGCCTTCCTTAAAACGGTGGAATCCTCCCCACGGATCAGACGGTCTGGGGTTCGGTCCCGGCGACCCCCACATATCAAACAACTTGCAGCCATTTCTTTTGCCCCACTTAATCACCTCCCACATCAATAAATTACTTCCAAAGACATTCCGGTCGTCCCGTGTCGAGGCGCCATAGGGGTAGTACATCACCCCATTCAAAACAAAGACGATCCACGTCGCCAAAATCTTTCCTTCGTGTTCCACCTTGAATAGGTTAGCCATGCCCGCCGGTTGTAAAGTTTCAAACATCAACTGGTGATACTTCTTGGTATGGGCATAAAATCCTTGTCTCTTCGTTGTCTCCTCGGTTAACTTCCAATACTCTTCAAATGCCTCGGGGCTATTGTCTTCCACTACCTTCACCCCCTTCTTCTCTGCCAGTCGGGTGTTGTATCTCGTCTTTTGTTTCATCCCCGCGAGCAACTCACCCTCGGTCTTAGTCAGGTTCAACCAGAACGACCACCTCGTAAATAACGGCCTGCCCGAAACCAACCCGGTCCGCCCCCGATACTGTCTTATTTTTTCTAAAGATTCAGTGTCCTTAATTTCATTCGGTTCCAACTTGACCATCAGGGCATTTCTCTTTTGCAGTTCCTTCTTTACCACCTCCACCATCAACTTGCTTGGGACTACCCCCTTGGGCCAATAACCGATCTTCCATGGCAGGTGGGGAATTGGGTGAATTGTTACCTGAGCCGTCTCAACTAACTTATTTTTCTGGTACCTGCCCAAACGGATCACCGCTACCCCCGTCTTCTCCCGAAACTCACCCCAAGCCCAACTTTGGAGCGGGTGAGCCGCCAACTTATCGAAACTTTTTCTCTCGCGTGAACTTACTTCCTTAACCATTAGCCTCAATTCTACCATCAGAAGCGGTATAATTCGTGTATCTGGAGGGGTCGCCTAGTGGTCTATGGCAGAAGTTTACTAAACTTCCATATCCCTTAAAGGATATCGCGGGTCCGAATCCCGCCCCCTCCGCCAAGGCCCTCCTGATATAAAATCAATCTTATGGAAGTCCGTCTCGAAAAAACTTGGAAAGAATTGCTCAAGGATGAGTTTGAAAAACCATATTTTGAGGAACTCACCAAATTTGTCAAAGATGAGTATAAGACTAGTACTGTCTACCCGCCACCCAAGTTCATCTTCAATGCCTTAGATTCAGTTCCCGTCGACAAAGTGAAGGTAGTCATTCTTGGTCAAGACCCCTACCATGGGCCTGGGCAAGCGCACGGACTATCTTTTTCGGTTCCCGATGGAGTCACTCTGCCACCCTCACTTCAAAATATTTACAAGGAAATCGAATCAGACCTTGGGCGCAAGAAACACTTGTCTGGAAATCTGGAAAGCTGGTCGAAGCAGGGCGTCCTCCTCCTTAATGCGACTTTGACGGTCAGGGCCGGTCAAGCCGGTTCTCACCAAAACAAAGGCTGGGAACTCTTTACCGACGCTGTTATTCACCACCTTGCCGAAGCCAAGGACCATCTCGTCTTTATTCTTTGGGGCAACTACGCCCAAAGGAAAGGCGCCTTTATCGATACCAGCAAACACCTGGTCATTAAGTCAGCTCACCCATCGCCACTTTCTGCCTTCAACGGCTTTTTTGGCAGTCGGCCTTTCAGTCAGACCAACGACTATCTAAAAACTCACGGCGAAACAGAAATCGACTGGTGAAGCTTGCGGAATCCCGAGTATTCCTCGGGGTAACTACCAGGCGTCAATATCGTCGAAGTCAGCTTTTGTCTCTTGTTCTACCCGGCGCGGATCAGGTCTGCCAATCATTACCCCTTCGGTCTCCCAGTCCGAGATTATCTGCCTTCCGTCGTAATCAACATCCTTCTTCCTTTCCACAGTCCTGCCGATTTCTCTTTCGTCATATCTTTTTTGGGCGATCTTCAGTAGTTCCTGGGGAATTTCCGAGAGGAACCGCGACGGTGAGGTCGCCTGCCGGCCACCATAAACCAGCCGACTTCTTGTCAGAGTCAAGTGTAGTCTCGATCTGGCCCGGGTCATCGCCACATACATTAACCGCCTTTCTTCCTCGATATCCTCCTTTTGCAACAAACTTCTCGAGTGAGGTAGCAGCCCTTCCTCTAAACCGACGATCACTACCTCATCAAACTCCAAGCCCTTGGCGGCGTGTATGGTCATCATTGTCACGCTAACATTTACCGACTTTCTATCTGCAATTTCTTCTGATTGAATCAACGCGACACTTTCCAAAAACTCGGCTAACTTCGAAAACTCTCCTGACACTGCCAACAACTCTTTAATATTTTCCACCCTGGCGATATCCTCTTCGTCGCGGTCGTCGAACCGTCCCATATAACCAGTTTCTTCGATGATTTCTTCCAGCAGTTCCCGCGGTGATTTACCGACGAGACCTTCTCTGTTGTGAGTCAACCACTCCTCAAACTTCATTCGATTTCTTTTTCCTAATTTCTCGATTCTCTCCCAACTGACCGCATCTTCCTGGTTATAGATAGCTCGCAAATAAGCGAGCAAGTCCTTGATCTCTGCCCTGTCATAAAATCGGATTCCGCCCACCAACTTGTAGTCAATCTTTCTTTTGATAAGTGCCTCCTCGATTGCACGGGACTGAGCGTTGGTCCGATAAAGTACTCCCAAGGTGCCGTCCATTTCCGTCAACCGCTCTGCTGTCTTCACCACATACATTGCCTCCTCTTTTTCGTCAATCGCTTCGACCATCTCGATTTTGTCCCCGAGCGCCTTTTCTGCCTCAAGTTTTAGGACCGGGTGGTTCACGTTATTGGCGATGACACCGTAAGCCGCGTCAAGAATGGTCTGGGTACTTCGATAATTCCGAGGCAGCCTAACTGTCGTCAAACCCGGATATTCTTTTGCCAACAGTGTCAGATTTCGAAAATCCGCTCCGCGGAAAGAATAGATCGCCTGAGCGGCGTCACCCACCACCATCAAACCATTTGGGTTAGTTGCCAGCAGCTTGGTTAACTGGAACTGAGCTTTATTTGTATCCTGATACTCGTCGACCAGGACAAAATTATAACGATGCATCATCTTCTCCCGCATTGCGGGAAGCGACAATAGCTTCACCGTTTTGATGAGCAGGTCGTCAAAGTCCACCGCATTCGCTTTTTCCAAAATCTCGTCATATGCCCGCCAAACTGATAACAACCTCCGCGCAAACTCATCACCAGCAGTTGCCTCGAGATCCTCTTTTGTCACCAAGTCGTTTTTCAAACGACTGATCAAGTGCAAAAACATCCCCGGTTTATTATTTTTCAGCTCGAGAGCCAATTTTTTGATCGCCATTTTCAGAGCCGACTCCGAGTCATCGGTGTCATAAATGACAAAATTGTTAGCTAACCCGACCTGTTCCCCATAAATTCGCAAAAACCTAGCGCAAAAAGTATGAAATGTCCCGGCAAAACCCAGGTGTCCCTCCATATTGCCAAATTTAGCCACCCTCTGTTTCATTTCCTCCGCCGCCTTGTTCGTGAAAGTGAGGAGCACGATTTCTTCCGGCCTGACATGAACTTGATTTACCAAGTAAATTGCCCGATAGACCAAAACCTTCGTCTTGCCACTGCCAGCCCCCGCCAAAACCAACAAAGGCGAGCCTTCATGAGTCACCGCCGTCCGTTGTTCCGCATTCAGTTCGTTCTCAAAGATATCCATATATAATGAATCTAAATACCCAAAGAATTATGCGCTATCTCATCGGTAACTGGAAGAGCTTTAACACCCTGACCCAAACCAATATCTGGCTTGAACAATTTGCCAAGAGCTACACCAGGCCAAAGACCAATATTGATCTAATCATTTGTGCCCCTTTTACCAATCTTGCCGAAGCTAATCGCTTGATCAACGAACTCCATCTGCCCCTTCAGATTGGCGCCCAAGACGTCAGCCCATACCCAGAGGGGAAACATACCGGCGAGATCACTGCCCAGATGCTCTCCGAGCTTACCCGCTATTGTCTCGTTGGTCATAGTGAGCGGCGCCGTGAATTTGGCGAAACCAGCAAGGTTGTGGCACAGAAAGCCCACCTTCTGCTGGCGAACTCCCTTACGCCGATCATCTGTCTCGACACTCCCTATCTCGAAGAGCAGATCAAAGAACTTCTCGACCTCCAACTTCCCCTTACCAGCTGCCTCTTTGTTTATGAGCCTTTGGCCGCCATTGGTACCGGCAAACCCGCCGACCCAGACACGGCCGAGTTCGTCGCTAGTAAGATCTCCTTTCTTACCGAAAGCCAATGCCCCATTCTCTACGGCGGTTCCGTCACGGAGGAGAACGTAGCCGGCTTCCTAGACAAACAACATCTCGACGGCGTTTTGGTCGGCACCGATAGTCTTTCAGTCTCTTCATTTGTTAAACTAATGCATGCCTTTATATGAACTCTAAAATTATCCGTCTTCGCCGCTCTCTTTTTTCTCTCGCCAGTTTTCTTCTGCGGCATCTTCTCGTTATTATCGCCGGTTTGGGGCTTTGTGCCCTAGTCTTTATAGGTTTCAAAGTTAAGAACACTCTGGGCCAAGCTGGTCTTGGTCAACTTAATCTTCTGACCTTTTTTAACTCCCCCGATAAAATTCTTGAAAGTACCAACGGCCGGACCAACTTCTTAATTCTGGGTATGAGGGGGGAAGGTACTGACTCACCCGACCTGACTGACACCATGCTGGTCGCCTCTTATTCTTACAAGAACAAACAGATCACCCTCGTTTCCATCCCGAGAGATCTCTGGGTTAGTTCTCTCAAAACCAAAATCAACTCTGTCTATCACTATGGTCAGTTTAAGGACAGTCATGGGGGTGGAATCCAACTCGCGCAGAGCTCTATTCTTGAAACTCTCGGTCTGCCAATCCACTACACCGCTGTTATCAACTTCACTATTTTTCGAGAAGCTATCGATTTGGTTGGTGGCATCGACGTCAATGTAGCAACCACTTTCACCGATAATCAATTTCCCATCGAAGGCAAAGAAAACGCCCTCCCGATCAGTAGCCGATACGAAACCATTACTTTCGCGGCCGGTAAAAGTCATATGGATGGCACGACCGCTCTAAAATTTGTCCGTTCCCGCCATGCCGAAGGAGATGAGGGAACGGATATCGCTCGTGACCGCCGTCAGCAACTCGTCACCACCGCTCTCAAGCAAAAAATCATGAGTCCTAAATTCCTCCTCAATCGCAACAACCTCATCTCGTTTTACAAAATGCTAAAAAATCATTCCGACACCAACATCGACGAAAGGATTTATCCATCGTTAGTTCGCCTCGCCCTTGATTCATATCGTAAGCCCGTCAAGAAAATTGTCCTTTCATATACGCCGGATGAAAACGGCGTAGCTATCTTGGAGAACCCTCCCGTTACTAGCACTTACCTCAATCAATGGATTCTCATCGCTAAAGACAAAAACTGGCCGGCTCTTCAGCAATATCTAAAAAATAAACTCGAAGAAAAATAGTCAGTTAACCTCCACAATATAACTATCCCCCTCAGAGAAAACGACCTTACCTAATCTGACGATCTTTGTCTCGTTCATTGACTTGTATTTCTCCCGCTCTCTTCCTGTAACCACGATCCACCCAATGTTATATTTTTTGAGTAGCGCCAACGTTTCTTTATCATCATTACCTTCATAAACTTTTCGGACCTCCTCGTCCCGCTTACCCACTTCGTCGTAACCGCCGCGCCACAACCACTCGTGAGCCCGCCAACCTACCACTGTCGGGATTCCGGTATACGCCGAAATCGTATTGAACTCGGTAAAGCTATCTCCCGGAGACTCGATAATATCTTTTCCGTTCCGATATTTGTTAAGGAAGTTAATCATATTTAAATCGACCGGATTTGTACCCAGGAGATGAGAAACCCCATCCAGCCCGTGATAACTCAAAAATCGATTGTAATATGTGCCATAGGCCTCAATTGGAAATAGCATCAGGCCAACAAAAAGTAAACTGCATAGCAAAACCCCGATCACTCTATAGATTTTCTTTTCAACCTCAACCATCTTCCCGAACACGAAACCGGCGAGTAGGGACATCATTATGAATGACTGGAAGGTTAACTTAAACATCGTATTCGCTCTCGGATGGCTGGGATAAATATCACGGACAAAAACAAACTCAGGGATCAGAATTAAGGTGACCGCCGTGATCCCCATCGCAATCACCAAAAGGTTTACTCTCTTTTGTTTACTCGCAATCATCATTGCCGAAGCGACGAAATAAAGATGAATCATCCAAAGTGCCAACAGCTGCCAAATCGGTGACCGTTCCGTTACACTCCCTATCCCATTGGAGATCGACTTAAAACTAATCGCCCAAGGTAAGACCGTTACCACTGCGGCCACCCCGACTACCATCCCGGCCTTCAAAAATTCGCCAAATAATTTTCTGTCTGACGTTAGTCTGATTCCGCAATAGACTACCAGCAACAAGCCATAGTTCAGACTGTCCCAAGTATTTGTCATCGCCATAATTCCCAACAGCCATCCCAACAGCAAATAAATCCACACCCTTCCCCCGCTACTCCACCACAAAACCATTAACAAGATGAAAAATAAAACTGTCGGCAATCCCAGAATGTGGGCGTGCAGGTCGCTGACCACGAAACTATAAGCAGGAAACTCGTGGATTGTGTTGTGGATAAACCGAGTCGCATCAGCATACCAATAGCCGTTCAAGGTATGCTTGGCAAGGAGCGACCAAATCGTATGGGTGTTACCACCGACAACTACCAGAATGGCCCCGAAAACCCCAGCGATCCAAGGCAAACCGAGGTTGTAAATAATCGAAAAACTAATCAGGAAACTTATCGCGAATAGAAAAGCCAGCATTAAATTATAACCAATCGCCGGGCTAATTCCCCAGGTTCTGATGACATTACTGGCCCAAAAATGACCAAAGGAATAATAATTAATACTTTTTCCTGCAAACCACATGTCAGGCGCTGGCAGGGTGGGCGAATGAAGGTAGCTATTGATAAAGCCAAAATCCATATACTTTTCCAGCCCCAGAATATCAGGCGCAAAACCCCGAACCAAAGCGAAAGAAAAGTAAGTAATCAGAAAAATTATTTCTTCTCCAAGGATGATTTTCCAGTTTGTCTTTAGCGAGAGATAGGTGCCCTTCAGCTCTTTTTTAAACTGCCTCCAAGTTAATAGTACGAAAGCAACCAAGGTAAGCGTTAGCCCCCAATCAGTATTCATCGGTAGCTTGAAAAATGACAACCACCAAATTACAAAAGCCGCCAAAAGCGATCCACCAACCCGTCCCAGCGACCAGCCTTTATCTGCTAGTTCGTGGCAATATTTAGATAACCACGGCCATGCCAACAGTTGGTAACCCCAAAGGACTAGGTAGCTCTGAAATATTATTACTAGATCACTTCTCATTTTTGATTAGTTTTGCTGCTGCCTGTCCCGACGCCACTGCATAATTTGTTCCCCGGTCCCATGGATAAACCATACTCATATTGGCCACATATAGACCCTGAGCATCTGTCTTCATCGGGGGAATTTCCTTGCTGTAATTGATCGGGAAAACCGGTTGGGCATACGGAACCTCGAACAACCAACTCCTTTTGATCCAACTCACCTCGAATTTTGAATTGATCTTCTTAATGTAAGGAAGATATAACTTAATCAGTTGCTCTTCGCTCAGCTTTAGCCGCTTGTCTCCGTCGCTCAAATAGTTCCCCAAGTAAACAATTGTCTTATCGCCATAGTGTTTCTTGTCCATAAAGTGCGTGTGTTCCACCGCTACCAGAAAAGGAAAGTCTTTCTCCAAAATGTTCAACCAATATCCTTTCATCAGACTTTTGTCCAACTCCATGATCACTGTCTGTGCGAAGAGATAATTTATTTTTGGCCACTTTATGTGATCTACCCCAACTAACTTATCCATCATCGGCGCCGGACTCGTGACCAGCACCCGATCAAACTTCTCGTCATCAACCCACCACTTATTATCTTTGCCGAGCCTTGCCGTTTTTATCTTATGTCCGAGGGATATTTTTCCACCCCTCGTCTTAATGTACTCACCCATCTTGTCTGCCAAGGCTTGAAAACCCCCTGGAAAATAACCCAAGCTTTGGGTTCTCTTGTAAACCCTGGCCCAAAACCAAGCCAAGTTAACCTGACCAAGATACGACCCGAATTTTGCCGAAAGCAGTGGTTTCCATACTTTCTCATAACCTTCCCTCCCGAGAAGAAGGGGTAGCGTCTCGGTTACCTTCTTGCTCTCCAAAAACAAACCATTATGAATCAACTTCAACGCCAACAGCCCCAGCCCCATGTGTAATCTGGATATGATCGATAGGTCTGAAAACGTCAGTAAAGACAAAGGGGAGTCAAGCCGCTTCTCAACCCCATTAATAAATGAATTTGTTTCCGGGGTGGTAAAAAAAGCCGGCAGTCCAACCTTTTTTGCGACCTCGATGATATTTTTGTCGTTAGCAAAAATATGATGGTAATAACGCTCCAAGCTCCAATCCCAACCCTGATCTTTAAAGCCCACCGCCAAACCACCCAACTTACTTTCACTCTCAAAGACGGATACTTCAATTCCATTATCAACTAGTTCTACCCCCGCCGCAAGACCTGTAAACCCCCCACCGATGATTGCCACCTTCATAATCAACATTGTAATCGAGCATACTCATATAATAAATGGGCATGCTCTACCTTCTTATAGTTTGGCTTTTCATTCAACTCATCAGCTTCGTCATTCTTCCCATTTCGGTAAAACTATTTTCGTCGCTTCCTGACCGGGGTTACTCTCTGAACAAATCCTTCGCCCTGGTTCTATATGTCTATCTGGTTTGGCTCGCCTCCAGTCTTCACTTGTTGCCCTTCACTCAAACAGCCATCATCCTCGTTGGCCTAATCATCTCCTTGTTTTCAGTCGCAATCTTCCTGAGAAACTTCTCCACCCAAAACAGTCAGTCCGAACATCCCAAAGCACAACACTACCTCCTTGTCGAAGCTGTCTTTTTTCTTCTTTTTGTTATCTTTGCCTATCTTAAATACCGTACTCCAGCGATCTATGGTACCGAGAAACCAATGGATTTTGCTCTCATCAATGGTATCTTTCGCTCCCGCTTTTTTCCGCCCAACGATGCCTGGTATGCCAACGCCAGCATTAATTATTATTACTACGGACACTACTTGGTGGCCTTTATCTCCAAAATAACCAGTATCCCGACACGGATTATCTACAACCTCGCCCTACCGCTCATTTTTGCCCTCACCGGTGTAAACATCTTCGGTATTATTTCAAACTCCGGCAAAGGTGATCATAAACGTTATTTTTTTGCCTTCTTAGGCATTATTTTGGTTCTTTTTGCCAGTAACTTTGACACTACCATTCAGGTTGTTAGAGCCGCCCTAACCAATACCACCGCCGCAATCAGTTGGTGGAATCCCTCTCGTGTCATCGGTCGAAGTTTTTTTTCTGACCCAAACGGTTACCTAACTATCACAGAGTTTCCGCTCTTCAGCCTCCTTCTAGGTGACGTTCACGCCCACGTCCTCGCCCTTCTCTTTGGATCACTTTTCCTTGGTATTTGTTTGGCCTATTTCAGGAAACCGTCCTTCAGCATCGTTATTCTTGGGTCACTGGTCTTGGCTAACCTTGGTATGACCAATCCCTGGGAAATTCCAGGCTACCTCTTCCTCACCTTTTTTCTGATCATTTTTTCTACCTCAAATCTGGATCAAATCCTTCGTCGTCTCGTCCTCGGTGGTACCTGTTTTCTGATTTTATTATTGCCATTTCTCCTCAACTTTCAACCAATCGTACCCGTGAACGACCCGAAGCCATTTATTAGTTTTATTTCAAACGTAGCTTCAATTGGCCGTCACACGCTTCTGTCCGAGTTCCTGACTATCTGGGGAACCCATCTGGCTCTCCTTGCAGTAGTCATTCTTACTCTCCGTAGGAAACTCATCTCCAAAATAAACACTTTTCCGTTCATCCTGTGTTTTTCAGGTCTTGCCTTGCTGATATTTTGTGAGTTATTTTTTATAAACGATTTTTTTCAACCACCTCTTGAAAGACTGAACACTGTTTTTAAATTCTATTACCAAGCCTGGTTAATCCTCGGGGTCGGTGTCGTCGCTCTTTTTTTCAACTTCCAAAGCAGTCTATTCAAAAACAAAATTATCCTTCTTGCCACCGCGACCTTATTGCTCGGTAATTTTGGTTATCTTATCTTCGCTCTGCCGGTCCGTTTAGGTGAGTTCCAACCAGACGCTTGGACACTCGATGGCCTGAAGTATCTCTCCTTCGGCACCCTAGCCAACCAAGCTGACCTGGCCGCTATCGACTGGTTCAATCGTAACGTCGTCGAGTCAACCAATATCGTCGAGTCTGCCGCTGACTCTTCGGGAAGTACTTCATATACCCAAGTCGGTCGCATTTCCGCCGCAACCGGTTTGCCGACTATCATTGGCTGGTCGGCGGTAAATCACGAGGGTGGCTGGCGCAATAGTAGCCCGGAGGTTACCGAAAGAGTTAATGACGCCCGCACCATTTACGAATCGTCCAATCTCGAAACGGTTAGGCACCTGCTTCAAAAATACCAGGTCAAATATGTTGTGATGGGTGAGCAAGAGAGATCGTCTTACCCTAAGGGTGACTTTAAGAAATTCGTCAAACTAGGAAACCAAGTCTTTGTCTCCGGTCCAACTGAAATCTATCAGGTCTTCTAGAGAGCGAATAGAATTCCTAACACCGTCAAGAGTAAGCCTCCACCGAAAGCTGCTGCCCCGGGAAGATTAAGTACACCAGTTTCCGGGAGTCTCGCTGCTGTTGGCGCCGCCGCTTCCCTGGTCGGGGCCGGGGTTCTGGTTGCTCGTGGGGCCCTGGTTGCCGCCGCTTCCCTGGTCGGGGCCGGGGTTCTGGTCACGACCGGGGCGTTTGTCCCCGTCGGGCAAACACATGAGTTATTATCCGTCGTCGGACAACTTGCATTCCTCCACATCCCTCCTTGGCACTGTAGCGTGTCAATCACAACCCCTTCCTGGTTCGGACAGGCCAAGCTACACGCTGGTGTTGGCGTCGCGGTGGCCGTCGGGCAAACACATGAGTTATTATCCGTCGTCGGA
>Ga0209515_10005444_pt1 | contig 16457 bp, 17 predicted proteins | sample Subgroupgradi54m_FD_187454 | JGI IMG/M metagenome (GOLD analysis project Ga0209515, IMG submission 187454) | Subsurface groundwater microbial communities from S. Glens Falls, New York, USA - GMW60B uncontaminated upgradient, 5.4 m (SPAdes)... ...
CTGCAGGCATGTCCACGACGGTCTCCATCGCTGCCTCCTTCTCCCCCTCTACTCTAAACTCCAGAGCACCAGTGTCTCATACATATTGGCAGAGAGGGGAGGCCGATCGATGTCTGGGGGAATCGGTACCGGGTTCCGAGGGGACAGGTTATGCCGAATTTAACGTGTCCCTCTGGTACGCGGTACGGTTTTCCCCGATCTGCTTCCCTATCCGCCGAAGGCGGAAACAGCGGCCAACCTCACCAGATGGAAAACGCCGGCGCCAACTCCGCGAAAGTCCTCTGCGTGGCGGTTCCCTTGGCGCTTTGATCAGCCACTAAGCCTGGTACTACCAGTAACGCCTCCAGTTTTTCGTCAGTCCCAGCCTCGCCCAAAAAGCCGACCGCTTCGGACGGAGATAGCCACTAGACGAACTGGACCTTGACGTCTTTGCCGAGGGCGTGGGCGAGCTTGACGAGCGTGCGGAGTGAGAGGCTTCCGTTTTTAGGACTCTCTAGCCGAGAGACCGTCTGTTGGGAGGTGTGGAGCCGCTTAGCGAGCTCCCGCTGGGTGAGCCCCTTCTGCTGTCGAAGATGGGCGACCTGGATCGCCAGCTCCACGAAGAGCCCTTCCTCCTCGTAGGCCTCCCGCACCGCGGGATCCTTCAGTTGTTCCGTCAGGTAGTCCCGAAACTTCCGTGCACCCTTCATGACTCCCACCCTTCACGTTCGACTCAACCACTCACTCATAAGTCGCTCAGCCCGCTCTAGCTCCTGAACCGGTACCGGCCCGGTCTTCTTGACAAACCCATGAGTCACCACGATCTGCTTGCCCGCAAAGAAGTACAGCAGCCGGTGCTGGTTCGTGCCGAAGACGATCCTCAGTTCCCGAATCTTCCCCCGGACCACGTCCGCATAGGGCCGTGGCAAGTTGGGGCCGTGCGTCTCCAAGGCCTCAATCCACCGAAGAATCTTTCCGCGAACTTTCTCCGGAAGCCCATCCAGAAATTCCTCCGCAAAACATTCCTCTCTGGGACTCCGATAGAACAGGACTTCATACGTGCCACCTGACATCTCAATGATACATCATTTTTGGTGTACTGTCAAGTTCGCGTTAATGTGCCAGCCCAGATCAGCGAGGCGGAACGATTTGGGATTTTTCTGATCTTCTCCCTATAATTCGGATAAATTCGGAAGAGCGGGAAATGCGTCAACGCTCAATGTTTCTTCCCCGTCGCTGGCCTTTCCTGCAATCAGTAGAGTTGTTTTTGTTTGAACCCGTGCCGCATTCACGTAAACGCTTCTGAGTGAATCGTACCTCCTCTTCCATCCCCTTAAGTGATCTTGGCACTCCTTCTTAAGATCCTCATACATTTCTTTCGTTTTTCGGATTACAACTTCAAGTGAATTTTTGAACTCGGCGCCCTGAAGATAGTCGAGGGTTCTTTTTATGGCCTCGTCTTTCTCCGCCCGGGTGAGTTTCAATTGGGCCATCTTAATCAACTGATCACGAAGTATGCCTGCAAGTGCCAAGACGCCACCTGGATTGATTACAATAACTCCACTTTCAATGAAAAACCCACCAGTCCCCCTCTTGGTAGCGTTGGTAACCAAGATCGCAAAATCAGCTACACGCTGTGACTTGGCGCGGGCCGCCTGCTCGAGGTGGGCCCCTTCCCAATTCCTCACCTTCTTACACTCATAGACAATCAGACCGACTAGGGCTCCATTTGATATGACCTGATGCAGGATATCCCCTCCCTTGCCGGTATGATTAAAAGTATCCGTTGGGAATTCTCTCTGCAGGGCTTTCATCAATTCCGGCTCATAAAGCAATCCTTCTAACTGAGGAGTGGTCTGGTTTTTAAGTTGGGTCTCCAGCGCCTTTATCTGTTGCTGCTGCTTTAGATTATGGTTCTTGATGGTGGACATTTGATTTCTGGTAGATGCCAAGGTCCGTTGAATGCGTTCGAGACGCTTGACGTCCTTCGAGGTTGCTTTTTCAACTTCTCGCTTGAGAGATTCGGCAAGCCTAACCTTCAACTCCTTTTGGTGACCCAGACGCATTTTCCTCTCGGCGACAGCCACTGCAACAGCAATTTTTCGGTCTGTATTCTCCCTCAGCTTATTATTCTGCGATTCCAATTTTGTAATCCGAGCGGCGAATTTCTCGGATTGTTCTCTGATTTTCTTATCTATGGTAACTCGCTGCTTCTCTTTTAAGCGCCGCTTTTCTGCCTCCAATTTCTTCTTATCCTCTCTGTGCTTGGCAAGCAAATTCTTACGTTCTTCTCTTAAGAGCTTTTCCTGCGCTTTCCGTTCTTTCCAGATCCCAGTGATTTTCTCATACAGTTCTTCTGAAACAATCTGTCGACATAGCGGACATTTACTTTCTGCTGACATGGCTAGAGACTCCGTTCCGGTAGAATTAGCACTTCATCCCATGGAATTCGAGAGACTCACACATGACCGGTCTCAGAAGTTTAGTGCTGGGTCTCCGGGATTCCCTCTTCGCTGGTGTCCTTTGGCCTTAGTGGTCGCAGGTCGCTTGCGCACTCGACAACCAAGCTGCCACGCTCGCCCTCATTCACGATCCGGAGAGGTTGCCCTTTGTATTCGCTGATGTTGCTCGAATTGTACGGCGGTGAATGCCAGTAGATCTCAAACGCCTCGGTATGGGCAAGGACTTGGCACCAATCCGGCCAATCTGGGGGCTCATGAGCATAGTCCTCGCTCACCATTCGACCCACTCTAATTGACACCTCCTCTTCTTCACGGAGCCACTCTGCATCATGCTGCTGAATTTGCTGGCCGAATGTCTGGTCTCGAGCCATCCCAAGGCATAGCAGCGATCCCGCACCGAAGATGACGTGCCGCCGTCCATAGACTTGGTATAGACCATAGTCGTTATTGACGTGATTCAATCTTAGCGCTTCTTCAACAGAAAAGGGACCTTCCCATTTGATCCTAACCCGGCGCATGACTCTTGTCCTCTCCGCGTGTAGCAGCTCCGGATCAGCGAGGCGGGGCGATTTGGAAAAACCAAAACCGCCTATTTTTGCGAGTCCTCAATCTCCTGATTCAGTTCGATTAGGTCGTGCGACCGGCGGACGACACCGATCCCGTTCTCCACAAGGAGGACGACCAACTGCTCCCCGTTCATGAGGGCGACAGGAACGGCGTCGGGTCGAGCTGCCTCTTGGCGGGCGCCCGGGCTGAAGTCGCTGGTCGTGATGATCAGGCCTTGCTCGTGGGTACCCAGGCTGCCACGAACCTGCTGAACAACTGGAGCCTGGACGTTCTTCTTCCACTTCTTCACCTGGACGGCCATCCGGGTGCGGATCACGTCGCCCACCACGAGGGTGCCCCGCACATCGATGCCTCCATCGCCGCTGCGGCCGGTCATCTCGATCTCTTCGAAGCCCATCTCCGCCAGAAGCCGCGCGATGAGTTCCTCGAATTCCTTCCATTTCATTTCAAGGAGACGCTTGCGAAGGGCTTGGCGAACCTTCTTGTTATGCTGCTCGATCTCAAAGGCGAGCCCCTGGCCCATCCACCGGGACAGTCCCACGTATCCTTTGCCGTGCTGGACAAAGCGAGGCTGCTCGCCACGTTTCTGGTAGCGACGGATTTCGGTAAGGATCTGGGCGTACATCGACGCCTCCGGCGTCTTGCCCTCGGTCGTCAGCCAGACCATTTCGAGGGCTTTCTTGGTGATCGCCCGATAGTGCATTGGCTGCTTGTTGCCGAAACGCTCAAGAACCTTCTCCGCCGCCTCGGTGAAGGAATACGTCTTGGCGGACGCCTTAACTTTTGGCACTACCGAAGGCGTCGGGGAAGCGGGCGTTTCCGCTTGGGCGAAGTTGGCCACATTCTCGCGCAAGCCAAAGGTCTGCGAGGAGACGAGGACAAAGGGCGAGGCGTTGCCGTCCTTCTTGATGTCCGAGTAGATCCGGGCGCTCACGGTGGCGACCGGGGTCTTGCCTGCCGTCTGCCAGAGTTTCTTGGCAAGGATGCGCTCGGTAATCTCCTTGGCGTGGAGCGGGCCGCCTGCTTCCCGCAGAATCTGAATGGCGGCGTCTCGAACGCTCGTCATTTCTCGTCCTTCAGATTTGCAGACATTGTGGCAAGTGTGGAATCATAATCCCTCTACTTATGCTTTCGGTTGCTGCGTAATTCTACCCACTTCTCAAACCGCTCCTTCCGAAACCGCCCCGCCACAAAGCCTGGGGGGCAGGCAGACGCTGCTAACGTGTCCGCCAGAGATTACCTCGGATTCCTGCCTGCTGGTTTGGTGCGGGTTCGCGAGCGCGTCCGAGGCGGGAACAGGGCCTCCCCGTTCTTCTCGGCAAGGATCGCAAGCGGCATCACCGACGCCCATTCGGCAAGTGCATACCGCGCCGTCCCGGGATAGAGGACCACGAGGTGCTCAAGCCGAAGGTCGTGATGCGCGATGCGCATTGAAGGGGTGAGGGTCGGCGCGTCCGCGCGCTTGACCTCTACCCCGAGCCGGCGCCCGTCCTTGATGAGGAACAGGTCGAGTTCCGCGCCTTGGTGCGTCGCCCAGAAGGCGGCCTCATCAGGTTGGAGAATCTTCAAGAGCTCCTCGATGACATAGCCTTCCCACGAGGCGCCGCACTTGGGATGACTCAACAATTCCTGCTCTGACCGGATACCCAGCAGTTGATGCAACAAACCGCTGTCGCGCAGATAGACCTTCGGCGATTTGACCTGGCGCTTCCCCAGGTTCTCGTGCCAGGGAGGAAGCTGCCGCACCATGAAGAGCCCCGTCAAGAGATCCAGGTAGCGCCGGATCGTGGGTTGGCTCACCCCGAGCGAGCGGGCCGGATCGGCCGCGTTCCAGATATTCCCGTGGTAATGGGCCAGCATCGTCCAGAATCGCAGCAGCGCCGGCGCCGCAACGGCGAAGCCAAGCTGCGGCAGATCGCGCTCCAGAAAGGTGTGGATGAACTGCCGCCTCCAGATGAGGCTGTCGGCGTTCGTGCGCGCCAGAAAGGCGCGGGGGAAGGCGCCGCGCAGCCAGTGGCGATCGAGCGCCGGCACCCCCACCTCCGCGAGACCGAAGCCTGAGAGCGCAATCGTCTCAAGCCGGCCGGCGAGGGATTCCGACGACTGACGCAGGAGCTCGGGCGAGGCGCTCCCCAGGATGAGGAACCGCGCGGATGCGGGTGTGCGGTCTGCCAGCACGCGCAGCATGGGAAACAGGTCCGGGCGCCGCTGGACCTCGTCGATGACTACCACGCCCCGCAAGGGGGCGAGGGCCGTCATGGGTTCGGCCAGCCGCGCGAGGCTGGCCGGGTCCTCGAGGTCGAAATACCTGACGGAGTCGCGCGGAACGATCTGGCGAGCCAACGTGGTCTTGCCGGACTGGCGCGGCCCGATCAAGGCGACGATGCGGCTGCGCCTGAGCGCCTGCCGAATCACGTTGAGGTACTGGTCGCGTTGTATCATGCAGATATATTACCATGAAAAAGGAACAGATCGTGTTCGATTTTCATGTTATTAGCGATTGGATTCGGCTGAGGCGTTCGCTGAAGACGGCGTCATCCAACACCGGCGTCGCTCCGGCCAAGGAAACCGGCTGCTCCAAGTCCACCCACGACTTGCAGCCCGCGTAGCGGCCGGCCAGAGGCAGCGACACGGGAGCGGGCAGGCACCACACGCGGATCACCCCGATGACCAGGGGCTGATCCGGCTGCCAGCGAAGGCGCTGGCTCATAAACGCGTCGTTGTAGATGTGAAATGGCGCAAGGCGCCTGAGGAGATCCGCATCGCGGCTCTGCGTCGCGTAGGCCACCTCACCGCAGAGCGCAAACGCCAGTTGCCCATCAGCCGGTTTATGGGCCATGGCCTCTTCAAATGCGGTTTGAAACGGGCTGCGCAGGAAGGTGACGGTCTGGTGCTCATACGTAGGATATAAGAGGAAGCGCGGCGCGCGAAACTCAAAACTGCTGCCCGGCTCGATCAGCCCGCCCTTGCGGATGAAGACGAGCTGCTCCCCTCTCGCGCAAGCCGCCAGCACGCTCGCCCACTCTTTCAGCGCGACCTGGCAGGAGGGAGGAAGGGGCATCGTCATAACCCGATCAACCCGCGGAACTGCTCGATTGTCTGGATGCGCAAAAACGGGTTGTGCTGCTTCTCGTCCCCCAGCGTCGAGGTGGGGGTGGGCGCGTAATTGTGCCCCGGATAGAGGATGGTGGTGTCGTCGAGCGCTTTGAGGGTGTGCGTCAGGCTGTGGAAGAGCGCGGTGGGGTCGCCGCCGGGCAAATCGCAGCGGCCGCAAGCGCGGATGAACAGCGTATCCCCCGAGAGCAGCCGCCCATCCACCAGCAGGCATTGCGAGCCGGGGGTGTGGCCCGGCGTGTGGATGAGCGTGACGGGGATCTGGCCCACGTGGACGATCTCGCCGCTGTCGATGGGCTTGAGGCTGGAGGGATCGACGTCGAGTGATGCCGCCTCGTCCCGATGGACATAGACCGGCAGATCCGCCGCCTGCAAGAGTTTTCCCAGCCCCATGACGTGGTCGAAGTGGGCGTGGGTGACGAACACGTGTGTCAGGCGGTAGCCGTCCTGCTCGGCGGTCTTGAGAATCGTCGGCACTTCCCAGCCGGGGTCCACCACGGCCGCCTCGCGCGTGAGGGGATCGCCCACCAGATAGATGAAGTTCTGCATGGGCCCCAATTCCAGTTGCTTGAGATACACAGGTTGCTGCGACATGGCTGTGTTACTCTACGTCGACGAGAAACCCTTGTCAACGTCCTCTATGCTAGAATACAGGCCATGAGTGTGCCGACGATCGCCGTGTCCGAGCAGGCCGCCAAGCGCCTGCGCAACTACGACTGCTGGGTCTTCCAGGACGAACTCCTGCGTCCCGACGGCTCCCCGCCTGCCCCGCAGGACTCGGGGCGGGCAGGCCTGCCCCCCGGCGAGATCGTGGAGGCGGTCGACCGCTATGGCGCGTTCGTCGCGTATGCGTTCTACAATCCCCGCTCGCATATCGCGCTGCGCTCAGTCAGCCTCTGTGCCGAGGAGCCGATTGATCGCGCGCTGATCGCGCGACGGCTCGCGCACGCCATCGCCCGGCGTCACACGCTCACCGGCACCACCGCGCGCCGTCTGGTGTTCAGCGAAGCCGACGAATTGCCCGGCCTCATCGTGGATCAGTACGCCGAGTACCTGGTCATCCAGATCCGCAGCGCCGGCATGGACCGGCTGCGGCCGATTGTGCTTGAGATCTTGCGCGACTCCCTGCAGCCCAAGGGCATCCTCGAGCGCAGCGACAAGGAGTTCCGCGATGACGAAGGCCTCCAGCCGCTCACCCAGCTCCTTGCCGGCGAGGTGCCGGACCGGATCCTCATTGGAGAAGAGGGCCTGCGGTTTTGGGTGGACCCGCATCACGGGCTGAAGACCGGCTTCTATCTGGATCAGCGCCAGACCCGCCGCCGGCTCCGTGAGCTCGTCCAACCGGATCAGCGCGTGCTGGATACGTTCAGCTACACCGGCTCCCTGGGCATCGTGGCCGCCAGCCGCGGCGCGCGGGTGGTGTGCGTGGAGCAGCAAGAGCCCTTTCTGGAACTCGCCAAAGAAAATGCCGCGCTCAACGGCGTGAGTGACCGGATCGAGTGGGTGGCCGGCGATGCATTTTATTGGCTGCCGGCGCAAGCCAAGGCCGACACCCGCATGGACTGGGTGATCCTCGATCCCCCGTCCCTCGCCAAGGCCAAGTCGCAACTCACTCAAGGCCGCCAGGCTCTGCACCATCTCGTCGTGCATGCGCTGGCAGTGCTTGCGCCGGAGGGGAGTCTCCTGCTGTCCATGTGCAGCTATCACTTGCTGGGTCTGGTGGAGGAGATCGTGCGGATTGCGGCGGCGACGCAGAGGATGCGGCTGTGCGTGCGGGAGCAGTGGCTGCAGGCGGAGGACCACCCGTGGATCTTGCAAGTCCCGCCGACGCGCTACCTTACGAGCTGGCTGGTCGAGCCCCTCGACTCAGCTTAGGGCGAGATGGTGAGCTAGGCCGAACCATGCGCGCGACGGACGGTGAGCGGCTTGATCCGCCAGCACAACCCGCTGAGCAGCAGCGTGAGCAGATAGGAGCAGAGGTAGAACAGCAGCGCTGTGGTGGCCGCCGTCGAAAACACGATGCCCTGGCGCATCAGCACGACGATGAGCAGGACATCTTTTGAGCCGAATCCCGCCACCGACACCGGAATGAGGCGAGCCGCAAACCGGCTCAGCGCGATGATCTGACCGAGCAGCCCGATTGGCAGCATGACGCCGAGCGCGCGCAAGACCAGATCGAATTGGACGAACAGGAGGCTAAAACCCAGGAGGGTGACAGCCAGCGGCACCAGCAGTTTCCACGAAACCAAGTGCCGCATCCCCGACCAAAATTCTGTGAGATCGACACGCCAGGAAGAGCGCTGTTCCCACCTGCGGGTGAGTCGCTGCAGTGACACCACCCAAATCGCAATGCCTCCGGACAGCAGCACGAGCGCCCCGAGGCTCCCCAACGCCACGCCGCCAACACCGTGGAACCACGAGAGTTCCGTCAGGAGCGGCAAGCCCCAAATGCCAAACCCCACAATCGCCACCCAGTTCAGGGCCTTCTTCATGATCACGCTCGAGAGCGCGTAGCCAAAGGTAATGCCGGTATCCATCGAGATATAGCCCGCCGCCAGCAGTTCCCCCACGTGCCCCGGGGTCACCAGGCCTAGATATTCGCTGGCCAGAGAGGCCACCACGGCCTTCCGGTAGGGATAGGCGATGCGCTGGGCCGCCAGCAACCACCGCCACACAAACGCCTCCAAGAGCAGCTGCAGCCCCACCAAGGCCATGCACAGTCCCAACCATCGAAACTCGATGCGCCACACGCTCGTTCCCTGCGCCTGGGGCAGATTGAGCAGGAGCAGGAGGAACGCCACCAACCCCAGGCAGCGGAGCCACCAGGTCAGGTGACCACGGAACGGTTTGTGGTATTCGAATGACGGGGGTGAGGCCGGCTCGATCATCTACTCAACACAACGACACGGCGATACCCGCAAAGGTACCGCCGTGTCTGTGGCATACTCGCAGCACACACTGCGTGGTGGTCGTGCGCTTAGTGAGTCGCGGGTGTTGAAGCCGGCTGCTGGGAGGTCGCTGAGGCAGCAGGTTTCGCAGGAGCCGACGCTGCCGGAGCCGCTACAGGTGTGGCAGCGACAGGCGCCGCGGTCGGCATCGGGGCCGCTGGAGCGACGGGGGCAACTGTAGACCCCATGATCGGCATCGGGGCCGCTGGAGCAGCGACGGGGGCAACGACACTTGGCGCCGCCGACGTCGTCGATGCGGCAGCCGGAATGGCCGCTGCGGTGGCCGCCGGGGCACTCACCGCCACGCTGACCGCGTGGCGCTTGGCCGTGTTGATGTCGAAGTTATATTCGACCTCAACGGCCCTCCCTGCGGCGAGGTTCGCCGCCGTCAACGTCTGGGTGCCCTGCGCGATCTTGGTGTTGCTGGACAAGTAGATCGGCGTTTCGAACCCGTAGCGATCCTTCACTTTCAGCAACGCCGCTTGCGGGTCGCTGGTGTCCACTGACACGACCTCGCCTTTGATCAGCAGGGTTGGCAGGGTCCTCTTGGCCTCTTCAGCAGCCTGAACAGCCTGGATGACCACGCCTCCGCTCAACGCGAGAGCCACGGTCCATCGAACCACTGTATGACGCATCCGATCTCACCTCCTTCGACGTGGTTGCCGTAGCACTAGGTACGTAAGCTGGTAGTATAGCGTCCTGCGGTGGCTTGTCAAGTTGCCGACGCGACAGGGGGGCGCTCGCTCCCCTCCCTGCCTATCAGGACCAGGGCTGCGTGTCCTGGTTCATAGCTCCAGAACCCGGCGTATTGGCCCCAGTTCATGAGGACGCGCAGGAGGCGCTTGGGATCTTCCTGCGGACACTGAATCGCGAGCTCCTCAAGCAACACCTCTTTCGTCAGACGGCCCTCCGGACTATGCCCGAGCATCTCCCGGATGCGCTTCATCAGGGGCACGTCGGCCAACCGGCCGGCCATCAGCGGCTGTCGCGTCTTTGGCGGGGTCGACGCCACCTTCTGCCCGAACGGCGTCAGTTGCAAGCGGTTGGCGGGGGTCTCCAACAACCCGAGCAACTCGGCGGCTTTCACGGCAAGCAGGATGCGGGTAAACGTCCGGCCCATCTCCGCGGTCAACCGGAAAAACTCCACCTCGCCCCCTCGCCGGTAGACAGCCTCCAGCAACCCGACGATATCCCGGATGTTCACCAGCGGAATTGAGACGATGGCCGGGGCAGGCGCCCCCCCGACCGCGGTCGGGGGGGCGGCCACGACGGAGGGAGCCGCCACCTGCTGTTCGGGCATATACAGACCCGTAATCAAGTCATGCAACCGGTTCACCAGGGCCTGGTACGGCGGCGAATACGGCTCGCGTGGATAGGGCAAGGGGTTGTCCAGGACCGCAGTGACGCGGCCGGGATTGGCCGTCATGATCAAGATCCGGCTGGCGAGGAAGGCGACCTCCTGGATGTCGTGGCTGACCATGAGGATCGACTGGGGGTAGTGCGCCCGATCGCGCCAGAGACGCACGACTTCATTGCGAAGCATTTCCGCCGTCAGCGCATCCACCTGGCTGAACGGCTCATCCATGCAGAGCAACTCCGGTTCGACCGCGATGGCCCGCGCGATGCCGACCCGCTGCCTCATCCCGCCGGAGAGCTCCCGGGGGTACGCCTCCTCGAACCCCTCCAAGCCGATCAGCGAGATCGCCTCTGCGACGCGCTTGCGTCGCGCGGCAGGATCGATCCCGCGCGGGATAAGCGCCTGCTCGATGTTCTGCGCAACCGTCAGCCACGGAAACAAGGCGAACTGCTGGAAGACGAGCGCCATATGGGGACTGGGTCCATCGATCACGTCGCCCCGGTATCGAACTTCCCCCTGCGTCGGTGACACCAATCCGGCCATGATGCGGATGAGCGTCGATTTCCCGCAGCCGGACGGGCCCAGGATCGCCACCAGCTCTCCTTCGAACAGCGTCACGTTGATGTCGGCCAAGACCGGCAACGTCTTGCCGGAAGGCAGGGTGAACGCATGGTGGACGTTCGAGAGCGTCAGGAGAGGGGCCGCCGGGTTCGACGGCGGCGGCAGCTCAGTAGGCATAGCGTCGCTCCGCCAATTGATAGAGGGGCCGCCACACGAGCCGGTTAATGAGGATGACCACAAGCGCCATGCACAACACCCCCGCGGCCAGGAGATGGTATTGGCTTTGGCTGGCCGCAAGGGAAATGATGGAACCTAAGCCCGGGGTCATGAAGATCTCGTGGGGGCCGACCCAGACATACTCCGCCACGATGCTGGCATTCCACGCCCCTCCCGCCGCCGTTACCCATCCGGTCACCAGATACGGAAAGACCGCGGGCCACCACACCCGGCGCCACCACTGCGCCGGCGTAAAGTGAAAACTCTGCGCCGCTTCTCTCAACTCATGAGGCACGGCCGAGGCTCCGGCAATCACATTGAACAGGATGTACCACTGCGTCCCCAGGAGCATCAGGAACACCGCCCCGGTGCCCAACCCCCATCCGACCCGATGGAACACCAACAAGACGAGCGGGTAGAGCATCGGCGCCGGAAACGACGCGGCCACCTGCACGAACGGTTGCCAATAGGCCCGGCGACGATCCGAGAAGCCGATCCAAATTCCAAGCGGGACCATCCAGACGCTGCCCAGCACGACGGCGGCGAACGCCCGCAGGGACGTGCACACCGCTCCCCATCCCACCTGAGCCCACATGCCCAGTGACAGATATCCCAGCAGGTGCAGCAAATGCCAGCAGGCCCACACGAGCGCCCCGCCCGCCAAGCCCATGGCGGCGCCGGTCATGACGCGTCCGGCAACCCATTGCAGCCGGCGAGGGGCGCGCAGCACGACGGGCAGCTCCGGTGGACGAGGAGCAGCGGCCAGCCAGTTGCTGATCGGATGCGCGACGTGATCCATCGCGGTCTGGATCAACCATGATTTCCTGAGCCAGCGCAGCACACGCGAGCCTTCGACAGTCCCGGGGGCCGTCTCTTCGACGCGGAAGCGCTGCACCCAGACCAAGGCCGGCTTCCAGATGATCAGATCCACCATGATGATCATGAGCATCATGGCCGCAGCACCCGCGCACACCGCCGGCCAGTCCTGACGGGCGATGGCCACGCTCATGTACGACCCAAGCCCCGGAAGCCTGAAATCCCTCGTGCCGAGCGTGAACGCCTCGCAGACCATCAGGAAGAACCACCCCCCCGCCATGGCCAACATGCTGTTCCAGACCAGCCCCACGGCTGTCGCCGGGAGTTCCATCCGCCGGAAGCGTTGCCACCAGTTAAACTGATACAGCGAGGCCGCCTCCTGAAGCGTCGGAGAGAGGCTGCGCAGAGATTGGTACACGCTGAAGGCCATATTCCAGACTTGCCCGGTGAAAATCATGAGGATGGAGGCGAGTTCCAGGCCGGTGTTCGTGTTTGGAAACAGCGTCACCAACGCCAAGACGATCCCGGGCAGAAACCCCAGCACCGGGATCGATTGACAGATGTCCAGGAGCGGGAGCAGAATCCGTTCCAGGAAGGGCCGGCGGGCGGCGAGGTAGCCGTACACGATCGCAAACACCAGCGACAGCAAATACGCGCTCACCCCGCGCAGGAGAGACAGCAACGTATAGCCTGGAAGCGCCCAGAGGCTGAGCTGGATCTCCACCTGAGGTTGCAAGGGAGCGTGCCAGTGCTTGGCGACGTGGAGTAAACCGGAGAACAGCGTGGCCAGCAACACCCCGATACTGAGGTCGATCAACAACGAGGGTGGGCGGCGGACTGCAGGCCTGATGAGCATTATGGCATGGTATTATAACAACAAAGCCGTGGCGGGCGCCACGGCTTTGCGCGATGGATCGGTGGGAGGAACTGCTCCGTTAGTACGCTTGGGACTTGGAGGTGGAGGCGGCAGCGGTGGTGCTGGCCGCAGGCTTTGAGGCTGAGACAATCCGCACGGACTGCGCCAGATCCTTCCCCCCGATCATGGCATGGCGGATTTTCACCCACTGACCCTGCTTCAAGTCTTCCCACTTGACCATCTGACCATCTTTCCAGATTGACGTCGTCTTCTGATCAACTCCCAGCGTCCAGGACTTTCCATCCGCCCCCGTCACTCTGAGACTGGGCGTCGCGGACGCGAGATCCAGGGAAGCAATCGTGCCTTCGACGATGGACGAGGACGCCGGTGATGTCGCCGTGGCCTGGGCTGGGGAGGCACTCGTGGCCGCCGGCTTCGCGTCGGACGGCTGCCCTTGTTCCACGGCCCACACCGCCGGCATCAACCCGCTGATGACAAGCCCTACCGTCATGGCTAGCCTGATATGTCGTGCCATTCAGTTCTCCTCTTGAGTGGTTAGTGCGCGACCCCTGCAGGGGGAGTTGTCGCACTGCTCTGAGCCGTCCCCTTCGTAGTAGCCTTTCGAGTGCGGTGAGACGTGCCTTTCTTCGCTGTGGTCTTCGCCGTCGTGGCCGACGAGGCCGCTTTCGGCTCGGACGTTTCGGCCGCCAGCGTCAAGCCGGCCCCACTGAGCATGAGGCTCAACGCGCAAATTCCCAACCAAAGTCGATGCATGATCACTCACCTCCCTTCGATCGCATCTCAAGCGGAATATTATACCGATGATGATGGTCCTTTGCTATCCTCCTTTGGTAGGAGGTGGCGGAGGGACGATTTTTGCTATACTTCCTTCATGCTGAATTGGCGACGTTCCCTCGCATGGTTTCAAGGACCGTGGCGCGCCCCCGCTGTCGGGATGGCGCTGGGATTGACCTACGGCATTCTGGAACGCACCCTCGATTTTGAAACGCTCCAGGCCCCCCAGGCGTTCGTCTTCCTGGATGATCTGGTGGTGTTTTGCCTGCCGGTGGTCCTGGGAGCCATGGCGGGCGTCGTCTTCAACTCCATGCGGCGTCAGGAGCGGCTCAACCGGGCGCTGTCCACCGAGAACGCCAAGCGGCAGCGGGAAGTGTTCGCGGAGCTCCTCAGCTCCCATCTCCTCCATGAAATCCGCAACCCCATGCATAATCTCAGCGCCGCCATCGAGCGCTGGCGCCAGCAATTGGCTCCCGAGCAGGCCGCGCTGCTCCAGCGCAACATGGACCGGCTGGACGCCGCGACCAAGCAGCTCACCCACTGGAATGTGTTGAGCGATCGGGTGGACTTCAAAGAACCGGTGCCGCTGAGGACTTGGCTGGAGGAGTTCGTGCAGGACAAGGTCCAACCCCAGCTCCATGTCGCCCAGGTCCATCTCGAGCAGCACATCGCCGAGGCGGAGGTCCGCATGCACCCGCTGTTGCTGGAACAGTGCTTCGTCTCCCTGTTCAACAACGCCCTTGAGACCGCCGCCGAGGGCCCCCTGCCCCGGCTCATCCGGCTCTCAGCCCAGTGCGATCCCCAGGCCCCGGACACGGTGGAGCTGCGCATGAGCAACACCGGTGCCCCCTATCCTGACGAGGTGCTGGCCAAGCAAGGCGCAGACCCGGTCGAGAGCCGGCGCGGGATGGGACTGGGGCTGGTGCTGGTTCGGCGCACGCTGGAACAGGTGGGCGGGTCGCTGGCTCTGGCCAACGACCAGGGCCAGGCGACCGCCATCCTGCGCATCCCGGGGCAGCATCGATGAAGCTCGCCTACGTGGAGGATGACGCCGACGCCAGGACCCTCTTCCTGGAACAGCTCGGCGAAGAGGGGTTTCAGTGTGAGGGATTCGGAAGCGCCGAAGACTTCCTGAGGGTGGCGACGCCGGGCGGCTACGATCTGCTGATTCTCGACATCCGCCTCCCGAAGCTGAACGGCGTGAAGCTCCTCGCCAGGCTGCGCGAGAAGGGCGTGTTTACGCCGGCGATCCTGATCACCGCGTTCAACAGCCTCGACTATGCCCGGGAGGCCCTGAACAGCCGGGCCAGCTATCTCCTCGAAAAGCCCTTCTCCTTCGCCTCGCTCAGCCGGGTCATCCGCAAGGTCCTCAGCGCGCCCCGCTCCCTGCACGATTGTGTGGATCGAGGCCTGGGCACCCTGGCCCTGACCAAACGCGAGGCGGAAATCGCCCGGCTGGTCTTGAAAGGCTTGCGCAACAAGGAAATCGCCGAGACCGCGCAGCTCTCGGAGCCGACCGTGAAGCAATACGTCACGCAGATTTTCGAGAAGGCCAAGGTGCGAAGCCGCGGCGAGTTCTTCTCGTGGATCTTCCCGGTGTGACGACCAGGGGAGAGGACTAGAACGCTAGAGCGCGATCGCGAGGCCCACGGCGATCAGGGCGACCGCCCCCCCGGCCGAGTAAGACGTTCGGCCAAACGCCCCCGGCAGATGCAGCGCGTCATAGTTGAGCAGCCACCCCCCCAGCACCGGCCCCACGATCCGCGCAAAGCTGGCCGCCGACTGCATCATCCCCAGGACCCGTCCCTGGGAATCTTCGCTGACACTCTTTGACGCCAGCCCATTGAGCGGCGCCAAGACCAGGCTATGCCCGATCGCCACGCCTGTCGTGACCAAGAGCAGGAAGGCGGTGGTGGTGCTCATCGGAAGCAGAAAGAGGCTCAACGCCAAGGTGGCCGTCCCGGCCACCACCAACTTTTTATCCCCGAACACCTTCACCAGCCAGCCAAGCAGCCCGCCTTGAATGACTGCGCCCAACAACCCCTGACCGGCGAAGATATAGCCGTTCTGTGGCGCCTTGTAGCCAAACCGCCGCTCGGTAAAGAGGGCGTAGGTCGCCGTCAGCAGCGAGAACGACACGGTGGTGAAGAAATACGCCGCCAGGATGACCCCAAGCGGCCGCCGCCTCGCCTGCCGAAACAGAGTTGAGAAGGAGGCGCGCTCACGCGCCTGACTGCGGCGTTCGACAGGAAGGCTTTCCGGAAGGAAACAGTAAATCGCGACGGCGTTGGCGGCGGCCAGGAACGCGGCGAAGAAGAACGGTGCGGCCAGCGACACGTGGCTCAACAGCCCCCCGATCGCGGGGCCGAAGATAAACCCCAGGCCAAAGGCCGCGCCGATCAAGCCCATGCCGCGGGAACGGTGTTCCGGAGGCGTCACATCCGCAATATAGGCCTGCGCCGTTGACACGTTCCCGCCGGTCGCCCCGTCGATCACCCGGGCCACGAACAGCAGCCACAACGAATTCGCCAATCCCATGAGCAGAAAACCGGCGGACGTTCCGATGACGCTCAGCAGGAGCACCGGCCGTCGGCCCACGCGGTCCGAGAGCCGTCCCAGGATGGGCGCAAAGAGGCATTGCATCGCCGAGTAGATGCCCAGCAAGAGACCGATGACAAGGGGCGAGGCCCCAAAACGCTCCGCATAGAGCGGCAGCACCGGGATGACGATCCCGAACCCGACCAGGTCAAGAAAGATGGTCCCGAAGATGAGGGCGCGTGGGGAAC
>Ga0209515_10005445_pt1 | contig 16456 bp, 15 predicted proteins | sample Subgroupgradi54m_FD_187454 | JGI IMG/M metagenome (GOLD analysis project Ga0209515, IMG submission 187454) | Subsurface groundwater microbial communities from S. Glens Falls, New York, USA - GMW60B uncontaminated upgradient, 5.4 m (SPAdes)... ...
CGACGCCAACCGCGTCTCGGTCGGCGAGCGCGAGATGGAGCCGAAGCTGGTCGCGAGCTGGGGCTCCGGCGAGTAGCCCGTTGACGTGGGCGAGCTCGCTCGCGGTGGCGGGGTCGGCTGTGCACCGAGGACATCGACTCGCCGGAGCCGGAGAATGCCTCCGCCACTACCGCCGCCCCCGCATCCGACGAGCCCGTCGCCGCCGACGAGAGCGCTCTCCACGGCCGCTTCTTCATGTGCGGCGGACAGCAGTGCGACGGGTACCGCAACTTCTGCTGCAACAACCAGTGCGCGCGCTACACCCCCGGCACATTCTGCCGGCCGCACGGGGGCATCAGCGAGTAGCCTCGGCGCGCGCCTTCACGGCCTGGATCTCGGCGTGCATCCCTGCACGCCTAATCGACCACGGTCAGCGAGTCGAACACGCCGGTGTTGATCGCCCCGGTGTCATGCGAGGTCACGGCCAGCCCGATGCGCACGCTGGCCGGCATGCTGACCGTCGCGGTGCCGATGCTGGTCCAGGTGGATCCGTCGGTGGACGAGTACGCGGTGAACAGGTCGCCCTGGCGAACCAGGCGGATCCAGCGCGGCGCGTCACCGCTGGCGGCGGTCGCGGTGGTGGTGCTGCCGGTGTCGACGCGACGGATGAGCTCGAGGCCGGGCTGCGGGGTCACGCCGGCGAAGACGACTCGGGAACCGGCGGCAGTGGTCTCGCGGATCATCACGCCCGCCTTGGCCCACTCGTTGGTGTTGCTCAGCGACGCCACGCGCACGCTGATCTCGCCGTCGCCGTTCAGATCGCGGTGGTAGTAGTGAAAGCTGTCGCTGGTGGCGTAGATGTCGGCGCCCGAGCCGAGCACGGTGTAGGTCCCGGCGGATACCGTGGTGCTGCCGGCCAGGCCGACCGCGCCGATGTCGCTGGCGGTGAACGTCGGGGTGACCGCGTTCTCGATGCTGACGCTGTCGAAGGTCGTGGTACTGAGCGCCGCGTTGTTGTGCGCGGTGACCGCAAGGCCGATGTAGACCTGCGCGGGCAGGCTCTGCGTGGTCTCGCCGACCAGGGTCCAGGTGATGCCGTCGGTGGAGCGGAAGCCGCGCAGGGTCGTGCCGCTGCGCGCCAGGCGCACCCAGCTACCGCCGGTCGCGCCGGTGTGCGTCGAGGCCCCGCCGGTGGTGTCGCGGCGCTGGAAGGCCAGGCCGTTGCCCGAGCTGAGCGCCATGAACGCGTGGCGCGAGTCGCTGCTCAGGCTCTCGCGGATCATGACGCCGCCCTTGGCCCATGCGTCGGTGTTGCCCACCGAGACCACGCGGGCGCTGATCTGCCCGTCGCCGACCAGGCTCTGGTAGCGGAAGTGGAAGGCGTCGGCCGCGTCCCAGATGTCGCTACCCGAGCCGGTGACGCTGACCTGCGTGCCGTTCAGCGTCGAGCCGCCGGCCTGGCCGACCGTGCCCACGTCGGCGTCGCTCCACGCGCCGGCCACGACCAGGGTGTCGGTGAAGGCGCCGTCGCTCGCCGGCGTGGCGATCTCGTGCAGGGCCGGCCTGCCGTCGGACCAGGCCGAGTGCACGTAGGCCTGGCCCTCGAAGGTCTGCGGCGAGACCGTCTCGATGGTGCGAATCACGCCGGCGACGCCGACGAAGCTGAAGGGGGTCTGCACCTGCGCGCCGTCGAGCCGCACGGCCAGCCCGGCGGGCTCGGTGGTCAGGGTGATGGTGGCCTTCACCGGCAGCACGTCACGGCTGACCGTGGTCTGCAAGCCGCCCGAGTCGGTGACGGTCAACGTGATGCGGTAGAAGACGTTGGCCGAGGTCTCGACGCGGTCACCGGCGGGGAAGCTGCCCGAGGTCGCGCCCGGGGTGGGGGCCAGGACCGGGTGGTTGTGCGCGTCGTGGTGCAGGTCGACCCTCCAGTTGTAGGCCGAGGCCGGCAGCGTTCCGTCCTGCGGGTCACTGGCGGTTCCGGAGAACGGCACCACCGTGCCGGCGATGTAGGTCGGCTGGGCGACGATGTTCGCCGAGGGCGGCTGGTTCGTGGTCACGGTCAGGCTGGCCGCATTGCTGGTCACGCTGCCCGAGGGGTTCGAGACCACCACGCGGAACTGCTTGCCGCTGTCGGCGAGCTGCGCGTTCACGACGGTGTACGTGGGCGAGGTCGCGCCGGCGATGGCCACTCCGTTCTCTAGCCACTGGTAGGCGAGCGGCGCGGCGCCGTTGGCCGTGACCGAGAAGGTCGCGCTCTGCCCGATGGTGACCGTGCGGCTGGCCGGCTGGCTGGCGATCGAGGGGACAAGGCTGCCGGTGTAGGAGATGCGCCGTAGCGAGCCGCCGAGGCTCAGGTAGAGCAGGGAGCCGTCGGGCGCGACCTCGAGATCGGTCAGCGACGACACGCCGGTGGCGAATGAGGTCACCGTCCGGTTGCTCGGGTTCAGCCGCTTGATCCAGCCGCCGCAGTAATCGCCGAAGAAGTACTGGCCGACGTACTCGGGCGGGAACTGCTGCGCGGCGGGGTTGTAGAAGGCCGCGCCGATGATCGAGCAGTCGTTGTCGATGTTCCGGTAGGTGTGGAAGGGCCCGGTGAAGGCCGGGTTGTCGGTCTGGCCCTCGCTCGCCGGCCAGCCGTAGTTCGCGCCCTTGACCAGCTCGTCGATCTCTTCCCAGGTGTCCTGGCCGACGTCGTTGACGAAGATGCGCCCGGTGCCCGGCTGCACGTCGAAGGTGAACGGGTTGCGGAAGCCGAAGGCCCAGATCGCCCGGTTCTTGCCGGTGTTGCTGGTGTAGAAGGGGTTGTCGGTGGGGATGGAGCCGTCCTTGTTCAGCCGCAGCAGCTTGCCGAGCAGGTTGCTCTGGCTCTGCGCGTTGTTGCCGTTGGCGTTCTCGCCCACCGCCACGTAGAGCTTGCCGTCGGCGCCGAAGTGCAGCGCGCCGCCGTTGTGGTTGGTCGCGCTGGACAGGTTGTCGAGCTCGAGCAGGATCTGCTCGCTGCCGGCCTCGGCCACGTCAGGGTTCTGCGTCGGGGCGCGGAACCGGCTCAGGCGGTTGTGCAGCGGCGAGGTCGCCGTGTAGTAGACGTAGACCCAGCGCTCGCTCGCGAAGGCAGGATCGAAGGCCACGCCGAGCAGACCACGCTCGCCCGCGTCGTTGACCGTGAGCGACAGGAAGGGGGCGGCCAGGAGCGCCCCGTCCTTGATCACCCGCAGCGCGCCGCCCTTCTGGCACACGAAGATGCGCCCGTCGGGAGCCACGCCCATCGCTGTCGGTGAGCTCAGCGCGCTGGTGACCAGCGTGTCGCTGAACTGGCTGGGGACGGTCGCGGCCCTCGCTTCGGCGGCGATCGGTTCGGGAGCCGGATCGCAGTCGACGAAGGCGACGAGCGCCAGCATCGCGAATGCGGGTAGGCCAATGCGATGTCTCGATTCTCGAGTAGTAGCCATTGCCAGGTTTCATACCGGAAAGCAGGCGACGCTGGCTACGGCACGAATTGACGTCAGTGGCTCGAGACGCGGCGATAGTGGCTGACGCCTTCGTGCGCAGGCCATGATGATGTTGGGCCGCGAGGCTACACGCCCGTCGATAGGTGATGAGGAGGCGGTCGCGCTATCCTTTCCGAGGCTTCATGGCCGTCGTTTCCTTCGCGGCGAACCAGCGCGCGATGCGGGGAAACCAGCGGGCGAACGCGTAAAAACCCGGATAGATGAAGCGCTTCTTGCGCCGCTCGATCGCGATCCGCAGGCGGCGCGCGAACGTCGCCGCGTCGCCGAGCGGGATGCGCGACACGAGCCCCTTGCGGCCGTAGACGTCGAGGCCCGCCTGGGTCATCGGCGTGTCGGTCATCCCGGGATAGGCGGTCATCACGTGCACGCCGGTGCCCGCGACCTCGGCGGAGAGCGCTTCGGAGAAGGTGGCGCTCCCGGCCTTGCTCGCCGCCTGGTAGGCCCAGCCGGGGATCGACACGAACGCGGCGACCGACGTGACGTTCACGATCGTCCCGTGGCCGCGCGCGATCATCGCGGGGAGCAGCGCGCGGATCAGGCGCGCCGGCGTGAGCATGTTCACCTTGATCATTCGCTCGCCCTCGTCGGGGTCGAACGAAGAGACCGGCCCGAGCTTGAGGAACCCGGCGTTGCTGATCAGGACATCGATCGGACCGAGCGCGGCCTCGGCGTCTGCGATCCAGTCGGCGGCGCGCGTCGGATCGGAGAGGTCGTGCGCCGCGACGAACGATTCGCCCGGGAGCTCGCGCGCGATGCGTTCGAGCTGCTCCCGCCGACGGGCCACCAGGGTGACCTTGGCGCCGGCACGGGAGAACTCGCGCGCCAGCGCCTCTCCCAGCCCCGACGATGCGCCGGTGATCGCCACGTGCAACCCGCTCGTCGTCGTCTTCATCGCTCGATTCCTTGGTGCATGATGCCCGTCCTCTTCGCGACCCAGCGCGTGACCTCGAACGCGAGCTCGGGGGAGAGCCGCTTGAGGAGCCAGCCCATCTTCTCCGGGCCGATCGTCACCAGCGATCGTCCGCGGGCCACGCCCTGCAGGACGAGCTCCGCCGCGCGCTCGGCCGAGACGCCGTACCAGCGCGGCGCGCTCGACAGGAAGCGCGCGAACGCGTCGTTGCGATAGCGCGTCGCCGCGTGCAAGCCAGTCCGCACGTATCCCGGGCACACCAGCGTGACGCCGATGCCGTGTCCCTCGACCTCGTGGCGCAGCGACTCGGCGAAGCCGACGATCGCGAACTTGGTCGTCGAGTAGGCGACCATCCCGGGCGCGCCGATCAGCCCGGCGAGCGACGCCGTCACCACGATGCGCCCCGAGCCGCGCGCGATCATGCCCGGCAGGAGCGCACGCGTGAGCCGGATGGGACCCCAGACGTTCACGCCCGTGACCCAGCTCCAGTCGCTGTCGGTGGTGTTCACCAGCGGCGAGACCACCGCGACGCCGGCGTTGTTCACCAGGATGTCGACGTGACCGAGCGCATCGCGCGTGTCTTCTGCCAGCCGCTCGACGGCGGGACCGTCCGCCAGATCGGCGACGTGGACGCTCGGCTCGTGACCGCGGAGCCGAACCTCCCGCGACACGGCCTCGAGCCCGCGCGCGTCGATGTCGGTCAGCGCGAGGTGTGCGCCCCTGCTCGCGAGGTCGAGCGCGAGCGCGCGCCCGATGCCGCTGGCCGCGCCGGTGAGGACCACGCGCTTCCCTTCGAACGAGCGGTTCGCCATCAGTGCACCCTCATCAGCAGGTTGCGCAGGTAGTGGCGCGGCGAGGCGATGCCGATGGGCCGGGGCAGGGCCGACACCGCGGAGCGGCCGAGGTTCACGCGATGCAGGAACGCTGCGCGGACGTCGCCGCAGGCGAGCTCGTGCAATGGGTCGCGCTCCGAGCCGGTCACGCGCACGTCGAGCCGTGCACGCCGGACTTCGATGGGCTCCTCGCGCGGGGTGAAGGAGAGGAGCCATGGTACGGCGACGCCCATCGATGCGCGGACGTTGCGGTGCGGCCGGCCCAGGATGGGCGGCGCATCGCGCACCACCTCGTCCAGCGTCCCCTCCATCCGGATCAGCTCGACCCCTCGCCGCGAAGCGACGCTCAGAACGCGGTCGGCCTCGTGCTTCCACGCGATCTCGCCCAGCTTCTTGGGGTAGCCGAGCAGCTCCCGGCCCACGATGAGCGCGACGTCGTCGTCGACGATCATCCACGGGCAGTGGATCGCGCGGGTGCCGCGGTGCTCGACGTGGAGGAAGACGCCGGCCTCGCGGTAGACGGACCCGAACGTGTTGGTGGGAAAGAACGCGGTGAAGACCGTCGCGATCGCCGGCGAGACGGGGCGCAGCGGCCACGGGGTCCAGCGGCGTGCCGCGGCCGGGTCGATCTCGACGTCGGCGACCAGGTAGTGCGCGTCCTGGTACAGCCAGGTGCCCTCCGGTGGGGCGACCATGGCCGACAGGCGCTTCCAGTACCCGTTCGTTTCCATGCGCGACGTATACATCGTGTATTCTACAAATGCAAGGAGACGATAATATGCTTGCAATGTAGATTAATGGCGGCATACATGGTGTATGAAAGCCGGCGCAAAAGCGCTTCCAAATCTCTCGGTGCGGGCAGCTCGCGGCGCCATCGTCGCGTCGGCCATGGGCGTGTTCGGTCGGCTCGGTTTCGCGGCGACCCGCGTCGAGGACCTGCTCGCCGCCGCGGGGATCGCGCGGCGCACGTTCTACAAGTACTTCGCGAGCAAGGAGGACGTGCTCGTGGCGATCTACGAGCTCACCACCCACGAGCTCCTGCGCGTTGTCGACGGAGGGTCGGACGCCGGCGCCGATCCGCTCGCGGGCGTCCGCAGCGCGATGGACGGCTACCTCGACTTCCACGCGCAGAACGGGACGCTGCTACGCATCCTCGTCGAGCAGGCCATCCGCTCCGACTCGGCGCTCGCGCCGCTGCGCAAGCAGTTCCGGACGCGGCTCGTCGAGGTCCTCTCGCGCGCGGCGACCGCTCGCGGGCGTCGTTCGTTCGATCCGCTGCTCGGCGTCGCGTTGGTCTCGGCGCTCGAGGGCGTCTCGCTCGAGATCCTCGAGAAGGGCGCGACGCCGGCCGACGTCGCGCGGGCGAAGAAGACGATGCACGCATTGCTCGGCCACGTCTTCGGCTGACTACCGAGCGGACCGGATCCGACGGCGCGCGACGACCAGGCCGTCGGAGTCGCCGAGGGGCCGCTTGTTGATCATCGAGTCCCGTCGCCAGCCAGCGTCGGTGCCGAGTTGGTTGCATCCGCGGCCGCGTCGCCGGGTCCGCCGAAGTATATGCGATCGAGCAGCCGCCGGCTGCGCACGAGCGGCGCATCGAAGCGGTCGAGCCGCATGCCACGGAACGAATAGGGCGTATCGGCGATATGCAAAAGCCAGCGCGCGTCGTCGAAGATCTCCTTCCATGCCAGCGCGCACACCACGGGGTCGAGCGCGGGCAAAAGCGGTCGGAGCCAGCGGTTGTCGACGCGGGTGAAGACGAAGGCGACGATCCGCGTGCGTCGCTCGCCGAGAGGGACGAAGAAGATGCCGAAGCGCAGCGTCAGAGGCCGGCGGGCCCGAGTGTGTGGATCGACCCAATGGATCGTATACACGATGTGTACGGGTGAGAATCGAGTGAACCAGCGATTGTGGAAGATGTCGCCGTGGCGCACCATGACCAGCGGCAGGAGGTGCGACGCCCGCTGCGGCGCCGCGTACATCACCTCGATGGAGTCGTCGTGCGTGATGGTCTCGAACTCGATCTTCGCCGCGTCCGTCGCCGACCAGCCGAGACGTCCGTGAATGAACGGCGTGTGCTCGTCCTCGTTGAAGTTGTCGAGCACCACATGCAGCGGTGCCTCCGCGTCGAGCGACAACGAGCCAGCCAGGCGGAACTCATCGTCGGCGAAGGACGGCAGCCGCGCCGGATCGACATCGCGCCCCGCCAGCCACAGCCAGCCGTGCGACTCGCGCAGCTGGAGCGCTGGCACGCCGCAGGTCAGCGACGGCTGCGACGGACAATGGCCGGCGCCGTCGCCATCGAACGACCAACCGTGATAGCGGCAGTGCAAGCGCCCGTCCCGCACCCTGCCGCGCGACAGCGGCGCGAATCGGTGCGCGCAACGGTCGAGGAGCGCCTGCGGCCGGCCACTGCTGTCGCGAAACAGCACGTATGCTCCAGTGCCGACCACCGTACGCCGCGGCCGGCGCCCGAGCGCGCAGCTCCGCAGGACCGGGTGAAAGTGGCGCATCAGCTCAGGCGATTCGTACACGAGGCACCTCCACCGCCGCGCGCGGCGGTATCGCGAGCGCACCGTCGGTCACCGCGTGGTGCAGCCAGGTCGGCGAAGTACCCGGCGCCCACAGACCCGGGGTCACCTCGCTCGACGGGAACATGCGCACGAACTCGGGCGCCTCTGCCACCGCATCGACGATGGTGCGCTCGGCGATCATCGAGGTGTATTGCGCGGCGCCCAGCTCGGGGGTGTTGGAGTTGATGAGCACCTCGAGCTGATACTTGCGCGCGAACCGGGCCACACCCGGCATGCGGCTCGAGTTCGGCGACCAGTTGTCGGCCGAGGTGCCGTTCTCGCTGCAGCCCCAGATCCCGTCGCGCGCGCGCACCAGCAGGGTCTGGTTGCCCGAGGTGTGACCGGGCGTGCTGAGCAGCATCACGCCGTCTCCGAGGTGCAGCGATCCGTCGAGCAATTGGATACGCTCCTCGAGCAGATCCCGCTTGCCGTCGCGGACGTACCAAGCGAGCTGCATCGGATGTAGCGCGTCCCAATCGAGCCACTCGCTGCGCGGCGCAAGCAGCACCGCGCGCGGGAAGCGCGGCTTGAAGGTTCCGTCGACGGTCCCGCAAAGCGGCCTGAGATCCTGCGTGTGGAAGTGGTCGAAGGCGACGTAGTCGACGTCTTCGGCCGTGAGGCCGAGATCGGCCAGCTGCGCCTCCAGCGGGCGCTCGGGCGGCGCCAGCAGTGGCTCGAGCGGACCGACGGCACGGATGAAGTCGGCGAAGAACGGCGTGGCGCGATTGGCGACCACGTCCGATGGGTTGAACAGCAGGGTGCGCAGCGCCCCTCCGCTGCGGAATTGGACCAAGAGACAGCGATGCGTCATCTGCACGAGCGGCGCTGGCGACCACGCCGCGCCCTGGAAGGCGAAACGGGCGGGATAAGGCAAGCGTGCCAGCGGCAGCGTGCGCACCGCCTGGACGCAGGGCTCATCGAGCAGTCGTTCGCGGACGGCTTGCGCCGCGTAGCGCAGGCCTCGCAGCCGCGCGCCGTGACCGGGCTGAGTGAGCGCGGAGTCGAAGGATTCGAGCGCGGTCTTCATGTATACGCGATGTATTCCAGTCGTCTTGTATTGTCAACAATGAAGGATCAGGCCTGAGGGTCACCGCTTGACGGAGTAGGATACATCATGTATTCAAGCCATCGTGAATCGCCCCAAAACCATCCTCATTACCGGCGCGACTGCGGGCATCGGCCGACACCTCGCGCTCGATCTCGCCGCGCGCGGCCATCGCGTCATCGCCACCGGCCGTAACGCCGAAGCGCTGGCCGCCCTCGAGATCGCCGCCAGGATGCAGAACCTCCAGATCCTGCCGCGGGCGCTCGACGTCACCGACGCTGCCAGCATCGCCGCCGCGCACGCCGCGGTGCTGGACGAGACTGCAGGCCGCGGCGTCGACGTCCTCATCAACAACGCCGGCTATGGCCAGACCGGACCACTGCTAGAGCTCGACGACGCCACCCTCCGGAGGCAGTTCGACACCAATGTGTTCGGCCTCATGGCCGTGACGCGCGCGTTCGCGCCGGAGATGGTGGCGCGCGGCGATGGATGCGTGATCAACGTGAGCAGCACGAGTGGGCGCATCACCTTCCCCTTCTTCGGGGCATACTCCGCGTCGAAGTACGCGGTCGAAGCGCTCTCCGACGCGCTGCGCATGGAGCTTCAGCCCTTCGGCGTGCACGTGGTGGTGGTCGAGCCCGGCCCTGTGCGTTCGAGCTTCGCCGACCGCGCGATCGCCGCTCTGCCGCCGCACGCCGAGACACGCTACGCCAGCGCCTACGCACGTGCGGATGCGCTGCGCGCCTCCACCGATCGCCACGCAGTCGAGCCCGAAAGAGTGGCGCGCGTGGTCCGCGAAGCGATCGCCTCGCGGCGGCCCCGCGCGCGCTACCTGGTTCCCGCCTGGTTCGAGCTGCTGTTTGCGCTCGCCCGCCTGGTTCCCACGTGCTGGCTGGACCGTCTGTTCCGCCACGCGTTCGACCTCGAGGCCAGCCCGCCGGCACCAACCAAGACCATCGAGGTGACGCGATGAGGCCTGAGCTCTCGAGCTATTGGGGTCGATTGGTGACCATGCTCGCGCCTGGAGACTGGCTGTATCTGAACGCGCACTACCTGGTCGGGGACGCGATCCGTTGGCCCAGATAGGTTTCGGCGCCGTCCGTGCCGCGTACCTGCACCGGGTGAATCTGGCTGCGGGAGGGCTACCGCTGCCCTGCGGGCTGGCCTCTCCCTTTTCGTTCATGAGGCACTGGTTGTCGAGGAGCCACTGATGGGAATTCGAAGCTTCGCGGGCAAGACGGTGCTGGTCACGGGCGCTGCTTCAGGAATCGGACGGGCATGTGCCGTCGAACTGGCGACGGCGGGCGCGCAGCTCGACAGGCGGCCTGGCTGCGGCGAGCTGGATGGCGCGGCGCCTGCAGCTCATCGGAGCGCACGATGACCGAGAGTCGCATGCGACGGACGCACTACCGCTCTTGCACGCTCTGCGAGGCCGGCTGCGGCGTGGCCGTGGAGATCGACGATGGGCGCGTGGTCGGCATCCGCGGAGACGACGCAGATCCATTCAGCCGTGGATACCTCTGCCCCAAAGGAGTCGCGCTCGCCGATCTCCACGAGGATCCAGATCGGCTCCGCCAACCACTCGTCCGCGACGGCAAGACCTTCCGGCAAGTGAGCTGGGACGAGGCCTTCGACCTCGTGGCGCGCCGGCTCGGCGAAGTGCGGGCAGCGCATGGAGCGGATGCGCTCGCCGTCTACCAGGGGAATCCCACGGTCCACAACCTGGGCCTCATGAGCTTGGGTCAGCTGTTCTTTCGCACACTCGGGACGCGTAACTGCTTCTCCTCCAGCTCGGTGGATCAGCTGCCGCACATGGTCGCGGCGCATCTGATGTTCGGTGATGGCGTGATGATGCCTGTGCCCGATATCGACCGCACCGAGCTGTTCTTGTGCTTCGGCGCCAATCCGGTGGTCTCGAACGGCAGCGTCATGACCGCGCCCGACGTGCGGGGGCGACTCAAGGCAGTGCGTGCACGCGGCGGCAAGGTGATCGTGGTGGATCCGCGTCGGACCGAGACCGCGGACCTCGCCGATGCACACATCTTTCTCCGCCCGGGGACCGACGCGCTGTTGCTTCTCTCCATGCTCCACGTGATCTTCGCCGAGAAGCTCGAGCGCCCTGGTCGCGTCGGCGCTTTCTGTGACGGTGTCGAAGACCTCCGCCAGCTCGTGCTCGCCTACGCACCGACGGTCACGGCGGACACGACGGGAGTGGCACCGGACGCGGCCGTCGGGCTCGCCCGCCAGTTTGCTGCCGCCCGGGGAGTGGCCTACGGGCGCGTCGGCCTCTGCACGCAGGAGTTCGGCGGACTGGCCGCGTGGCTCCTCTACGCGCTGAACCTGGTGTGTGGCCGACTCGACGAGGTCGGCGGCATGATGTTCAGCGCGCCGGCGGTCGACACGTCGTCGCTGTTGAAGGTGGTTGCCGGGGGACGACTGGGCTTCGCGCGATGGCACAGTCGGGTCCGCGGTCTACCCGAGTTCTACGGAGAGCTCCCGGTGGTGGCGCTCGCCGAGGAGATCGAGACGCCCGGTCCCGGTCAGGTTCGCGCGCTCATCACCTCCGCCGGAAACCCCGTGCTCTCGACTCCGAACGGCACGCGCCTCGACCGCGCCCTGGCCGGGCTCGACTTCATGGTGTCGATCGATCCCTACCTCAACGAGACGACGCGTTGGGCACACGTCATCCTGCCGCCGACCTCTGTGCTGGAGCGTTCGCATTACGATCTCGCGCTCGCCGGCTATGCGGTGCGGAACGTGGCCAAGTACTCGCCGCCGGCCTTTGCTCGGAAGGCCGGACAGCGCCACGACTGGGAGATCTGTCTCGAGCTGTGGGCCCGCCTCGGTCCGGGCTACCGGCGGCTGCTCAAACCGGCGCTCTTGCGCTCTGGCCCCGAAGGGCTCCTCGATCTGGCGCTCCGGGTCGGTCCGTACGGCTGGCGTCGCGGGAGAGCCGGGTTGAGCCTGGCGAAGTTGCGAGCGCACCCGCACGGAATCGATCTCGGGCCGCTCGAGCCATGCCTTCCCGGGCGCCTGAATACACCCGATCGGCGGATCCAGGTGACGCCACGACTGCTGCTCGCGGACGTCGCCCGGCTGCGGAAGCGCCTGGCGGAGGCGCCGCGACGGACGGGGTTGGTCCTCATCGGTCGGCGGCAGCTGCGCTCCAACAACTCCTGGTGCCACAACACGCCCCGCCTGATGCGCGGCAAACCGCGCTGCACATTGCTCATCCACCCCGAGGACGCCGCCCCGCGCGGCGTGCGAGACGGCGATATGGTGGTGCTCGCATCGCATGCCGGGCGCATTGAGGTGTCGGCGCAGGTCAGCGAGGAGATCATGCGCGGGGTGGTCAGCCTTCCGCATGGCTGGGGACACCAGAGGGACGGCGTCCGGCTCGGTGTTGCCCGTTCAGTGGCGGGGGCGAGCGCGAACGACGTCACGTCGGAGGAGTTCATCGACGTTCTGACCGGAACCGCGGCGCTGTCGGGAGTGGCCGTCGAAGTCACTCGGGCGTCTGCTCGCAGCGATTGACGCAGGTGTCGTTCGCACGGGCAGCTGTCGGCGTTTCAACGAACCCGCTGGTGCTGGGTCGCCGTCGCGTGTGGCACCGCCGGGCTGGCGCGACTCGCGATCGGCATTCCCACATCACCGGAAGTCGGATGCCGCACCCGCCGCACCCGCCGCACCCGGCGCGAACGGCGCCGGGGACTCGTACAGGTGGAACGTTTCGTTGGCGCCAGGACCGGCTTGCACGACGGGGTAGGGCGTGGGCTTGTCCCACCGGACGTCCACCTTCATGAAGAGGCCCGAGTCGACGTTGATGAACTTGACGTCGTCGTCCGGGGTCCATGACTCGCGCCAGAAATGGTTGCGCGCCATCGAGCAGGGCCACTGGACCAGCCGCGCGCCTGGCGAATGGCTGCCGTTGCTGACGCCGATGCACATGTCGGAGTTGCGCCGGCGCAGGCGGAAGACCAGCTCGTCGCTGGAGCCGAGTGTGAAGGGCTCGATGAGCCAGGCCTGCTCGTCGCCGCCGTTGCAATCCCAGGCGATGAGCGGCGCGCCGGGCAAGGGGCTGGCGCCGCCGACGGCGACGCACTGGGCGTGCTCGGTGAACAGCTGCACGTAGACGTCGAAGAGACGGGGCACGGGAACCGACTCATCGTCCACCACCGCGGCCTGCGTCTCGGCCACCGCGGCGTTCTCGGGCTCGTCGGTCGCGCAGGCAGGCAAGACGCCCGCGGCCAGGGTCAGCAGGCAGGTCGACAGCATGGCGGTCTTCGGGGTCATCAGGCTCTCCTCTTCGGTGGGAAGAGGGAGCTGCAGCACGAAGTCGCGCGGGCCCCGTGCCAAAAGCACATTCCGCGAAGTGACGGCGCGGCCCGGCTTACGTCACGGCCCGGACCTCGACGCCCACAATGTCTACCTTCGCCTCGCTGGCCCGGCCGAAGGCTCCACTTCACGGACGACCAGCGCCGACCCCTGGCCACGAAGGGCAGGGCGCGTCGATCGTCCAGCGTCGACGCGGCGCTAGCCAGCCTTGCGCTGTGGCGGGCGTGCGCGGCACGAGCCGCTTGATAGCCCGCGGTCAGGCGGTCAAGGGCGGCGTCGCCGTTGCGGGCCAGGGCGGCGGCGAAGCCGGCGGCGCCGAGCGCCTGCACGAGGATGCCACCCTGATCGGGATCGTCCTCGACGACGAGAACATCGATGGGCTGCGAGCTGGACGGATCCACCATGACGAGGTCGAACATGCCACGGGCGCGGCTCGCGGCTCCATGCGGGGTTGACTTCGCATGCGGCGTCGGACCTGACGGCGGAGCGCGCGGAATCATTCGCCGCGGCGCGGCAGCCCCTTCTCCTCGAGGCGCGTCAGCCAGGCGTCGAGGTCGTCGAGGCGAGCTCCCGCGGCGGCGAGCCCGCGCGTCGGAATGCTCGGTGCTTCGCGCAGCCCCGCCAGCTCGGCGGCGAGCACGTCGATGGCCTCGCGGGCCTGCGCGAGGTCGCGGTAGAGGTAGGGCTTCTCCTCGGCGAGGCGCGCGTGGCGACGCTCGAGCCGACGCGTCTCGTGGGCCAGCTGATCGAGCGCGTCGGAGAGCTCGGCGGGATCAACCACCGTGGGCCTCGGCGGGCGCGGCCGCGGCGCCACGGCCCTCTTCGAGGAAGGCGCGCAGGTAGGGCGCCGTGCGGCTCGCGTGCGCGCTTGCCACCTCGGCCGGTGGCCCCGCGGCGACGATGCGTCCGCCCTCGTCGCCGGCGCCGGGCCCGACGTCGATCACCCAGTCCGAGCCGGCGACCACGCGCATGTCGTGCTCGATCACGATGACGGTGTTGCCGGCGTCGACGAGGCCGTCGAGCTGGCGCGCCAGCTTCTCCACGTCGGCGGGGTAGAGCCCGGTGGTCGGCTCGTCGAGCACGTACAGGGTATCGCCGCGCTGCGCGCGCGCCAGCTCGGTGGCCAGCTTGATGCGCTGCGCCTCACCGCCCGACAGCTCGGTGGCTGGCTGGCCGAGGCGCAGGTAGCCCAGGCCGACCTCGGCCACGACCTCGAGGATGCGGTGCAAGGGCGGCTCCTCGGCGAAGAAGGCGAGCGCGTCGTCGACGCTCATCGCGAGCACGTCGGCGATGGTACGATCGCGGTAGGTGACCTCGAGGGTCGCGGCGTCATAGCGCGAGCCGTGGCAGGTCGGGCACGGCGCGTAGACCGAGGGCAGGAAGAGCATCTCGATGGAGACGAAGCCCTCGCCCGCGCAGGTCTTGCAGCGGCCCTTGGCGACGTTGAAGGAGAATCGGCCGGCGTCGTAGCGCCGCGCGCGCGCCGCCTTGGTGGCGGCGAAGAGCTTGCGCACGTGATCGAAGAGCCCGGTGTAGGTGGCGAGGTTCGAGCGCGGCGTGCGCCCGATCGGCTTCTGGTCGACACGCACCAGGCGGCGGATCGGCGGCGCCGGCGACGATGCGTCCCGCGGCGCCGCCATCCGCGGCAGCACCGCGGCGTTCGAGCGGATCGATGGTCTCGTCCTCGTCGCCGGGCGCCTCGTGGCCGAGGTGCGCGGCCACGAGCTCCACCAGCGCCTGGCTCACCAGGCTCGACTTGCCCGAGCCCGAGACGCCGGTGACGGTGGTGAAGGCGGCGAGCGGGAAGGCGACGTCGAGACCGCGCAGGTTGTGGCGCGTCACGCCTTCCAGGCGCAGCCAGCCACGCGGCGGACGGGGCGCCCGCGGCACGAAGCCGTCCTCGCCGAAGAGGTGGCGGCGCGTCTGCGACGCCGCGACGCGCGCCAGCCCCGCGGGCGGCCCGCTGTAGAGGATCTCGCCGCCCTGGGCGCCCGCCGCCGGGCCGACGTCGACGATCCAGTCGGCGTGGCGCACGACGTCGAGCTCGTGCTCGACCACGAAGAGCGAGTTGCCCGCGGCCTTCAGCTGATCGAGCGTGGCCAGGAGCGCCCGCGTGTCGGCCGGGTGCAGCCCCGCCGACGGCTCGTCGAGCACGTAGACCACGCCGAAGAGGTTCGAGCGCACCTGCGTGGCCAGGCGCAGGCGCGCCAGCTCGCCGGGCGAGAGCGTCGGGGTCGAGCGATCGAGCGCCAGGTAGCCGAGGCCGAGGCGCAGCAGCACCTCGACGCGCGCGAGCAGATCCTCGGCGATGCGCTGGGCGACGAGGGCGCGCTCGGGATGCGCCGCCGTCGCCGTCAGCTCGGGGGCGATCGAGGCATCGGCGGCGGCGTACGGGCGCATGACCTCGGCCAGGCGCGCGAGCGGCAGGCGCGCCAGCTCGCCGATGTCGCGGCCGGCGAAGGTGACCGCGAGCGAGGCGCGCTGCAGCCGCTTGCCCCGGCACTCGGGGCAGTCGGTGGCGACGAGATACTGCGCGACCCGCTTCTTGATGGTGGCGCTCTCCGTGGTCGCGAAGGTGTGCAGGACGAAGCGGCGCGCGCTCGAGAAGGTGCCCATGTACGCGGGCGTCTCCTTGCGCTTCACCGCGCGGCGCACGTACGCGGGATCCGAGCTGTACACCGGCACCTGCGGCTGCTCGTCGGTGAACAGGATCCAGTCGCGGTCCTTCCTGGGCAGCTCGCGCCATGGCCTGTCGATGACCGAGCGTGACCAGCATGTCGCGCAGGTTGCCACCGTGCCACGCCGGCGGCCAGGCGGCGATGGCCCGATCGCGGATCGTGAGCGAGTCGTCGGGGACCATCGAGTTCTCGGTCACCTCGTAGACGCGGCCGAGGCCGTGGCAGCGCGCGCAGGCGCCCGCCGGGGTGTTGGGCGAGAAGGCCTCCGCCTCGAGGTGGGCGGCGCCGCGCGGGTAACGTCCGGCGCGCGAGTAGAGCATGCGCAGCAGGTTGGACAGCGTGGTCACGCTGCCCACGCTCGAGCGGGTCGTGGGTGCGCCGCGCTGCTGCTGCAGCGCCACCGCCGGCGGCAGGCCCTCGATGGCGTCGACCTCGGGCACCGGCATCTGATCGAAGAGGCGGCGCGCGTAGGGCGACACCGACTCGAGGTAGCGCCGCTGCGCCTCGGCGTAGAGCGTCCCGAAGGCGAGCGACGACTTGCCCGAGCCCGAGACGCCGGTGAAGACGACGAGCGCGTCGCGCGGCAGGGCG
>Ga0209515_10005450_pt1 | contig 16441 bp, 15 predicted proteins | sample Subgroupgradi54m_FD_187454 | JGI IMG/M metagenome (GOLD analysis project Ga0209515, IMG submission 187454) | Subsurface groundwater microbial communities from S. Glens Falls, New York, USA - GMW60B uncontaminated upgradient, 5.4 m (SPAdes)... ...
CACCGTCAGTACGGTGTCGTATTTGATATTGCGATCGGCGGAAATGATCACGGGTTGATCGGGGTTGAGCAGTTGCTTGTCCTTGACGAACTGAACCAGAGCTTCCTGCGTGACGCGGAGTTCGTCGGTACTTTTGCTGTCGCGGATGCGCACAGTCATCAGCTTGTCCGACTTGATCGTGACTTCAATCGGTGCGATCGGCACCTGGTTGGTTTTGCCCATGCTGGGCAGATCCACCACACCGGTGGTCATCATCGGTGAGGCGACCATGAAAATCACCAGCAATACCAGCATCACGTCGATATAGGGCACGACGTTGATCTCGTTCATCATGCGCCGTTTGCTGCGGCTGGAGCGTTGGATGCTCGCCATGATTATCTGGCCTGCCGTTGCAGGATGTTGGAAAATTCTTCGATGAAACTCTCAAAGCGGATCGACAGGCGATCAATGTCGTGTGCGAAGCGGTTGTAGGCGACCACCGCAGGGATGGCCGCGAACAGGCCGATGGCAGTGGCGACCAGTGCTTCGGCGATACCGGGGGCAACGCTGGCCAGTGTCGCCTGTTGCACATTGGACAAACCACGGAACGCATTCATGATGCCCCACACAGTGCCGAACAGGCCGACATAGGGGCTGACCGAACCGGTGGAAGCGAGGAAGGCGAGGTGCGCTTCGATCGCATCCATCTCGCGCTGATAGGCGGCGCGCATTGCGCGGCGCGCACCATCGAGTACGGCGGCGCCGTCGTTGTGGTGGCTCTGACGGGTCTTGAGAAATTCGCGCATGCCGGCTTCAAAAATGCGTTCGAGAGCGCCGGTCTGGCGGCGGTTACTTTGCGCATTTTGCAGCAGGGTGTTCAGATCGCCGGTGCTCCAGAATTCCTTTTCAAAGCGATTGGTCTGACGCTGCGCGCTCTTGATCGTCATCCACTTGCGGAAGATGTAGGTCCACGACAGCAGCGACACGATCAGCAGCAAGGCCATCACGAATTGCACCAGCACACTGGCGTTGGTAATCAGCGAAAAAATCGAAAGGTGGTCGGCGGTCACGTTCATGATGGTTGGCTCTGTTTTTGGCTCAGACGTTCTCTGACAAAAGGGGGCACTTCGCAGGCGGTGAAATTGCTGGCGCGCACGCAGCAGATTCTGACGGTGGCGGTGGATACAGGTTCCTCACCGCGCAGGATTTTTTGCTCGAACACAATGCTGGCGCGGCGCATGTCTCTGACTTCGGCCGTTACGGTCAACAGATCGTCCAGGCGCGCGGCGCGCAAATAATCGACTTCGATAGCGCGCACCGCAAACAGCGCGTCATGTTCCTGCGCCACGAGCACTTGATCCACCCGCAACTGGCGCAGCCACTCGGTGCGCGCACGTTCGTAGAACTTCAGGTAATTGGCGTAATACACGACACCCCCGGCATCGGTATCTTCATAGTAAACGCGCAGCGGCATGGAAAACATGGGCGGATTCTACTCGAACAGTTTCGGTTCGTTACTGGAACTGGGCGCGGTCAGCCCCAAGTGTTGATAGGCGGACAGCGTGGCAATGCGGCCGCGTGGCGTGCGTTGCAGATAACCCTGCTGAATCAAATAGGGTTCGATCACATCTTCGATGGTGTCGCGCTCTTCGCCGATGGCGGCAGCGAGGTTGTCCAGTCCGACCGGGCCGCCGGAGAATTTGTTGATCACGGCGTCGAGCAATTTTTTGTCCATCACATCAAACCCCGCGCCATCGACATCCAGCATCGCCAGTGCCGCATCGGCGATTTCTGCCGTGATGGTGCCGTTGTGTTTGACCTCGGCAAAATCGCGCACGCGGCGCAGCAGCCGGTTGGCAATACGCGGCGTGCCGCGCGCGCGTTTGGCGATTTCGAGCGCGCCGTCGGGATGGATCGGCGCATGCAAGAGCGAGGCGGAACGCGTGACGATGCGCGTCAATTCCGGTGGCGTATAAAACTCCAGCCGCGCAACGATGCCAAAGCGGTCGCGCAATGGATTGGTCAACATGCCCGCGCGCGTGGTGGCGCCGACCAGCGTGAACGGTTGCAAATCGAGTTTGACCGAGCGCGCGGCCGGGCCCTCGCCAATCATGATGTCGATCTGAAAATCTTCCAGCGCTGGGTAGAGAATTTCCTCCACCACCGGCGACAGACGATGAATCTCGTCGATGAACAAGACATCGTTGGCTTCGAGATTGGTCAGCAGCGCGGCCAGATCGCCGGCACGTTCCAGCACCGGCCCGGAGGTCTGGCGCAGGTTCACGCCCATCTCGCGCGCGACGATATGCGCCAGTGTGGTCTTGCCCAGCCCCGGCGGGCCGAACAGCAACACGTGATCGAGCGCCTCGCGGCGCTGACGCGCGGCTTGAATAAAAATTTCCAGTTGTCCGCGAATTTTTTCCTGGCCGACGTATTCATCCAGATGTTTCGGGCGCAACGCGCGCTCCACCGCCTCTTCGTTCGGCGAAGCGGGCGTAGCAGAAATGAGGCGGTCGGGTTCGATCATTTGGAGAGTGCTTTCAACGCCAGCTTGATGCCATCCGATACCGTAGCACCCGCTGGCAGGGTTTTGGTGGCCGCCAGCGCTTCACGCTCCGAGTAACCCAGCGCCAGCAGGGCGTTGAGCACATCGTAAGTGTGATCGTGTGCAGCACCCGCGACGGCTCCCAGATCGGCGCCCAGTTTGCCTTTCAATTCCAGCAACAGGCGTTCCGCAGTTTTCTTGCCAATGCCCGGCACCTTGATCAGCCGGTCGGCCTGCTGCAGCGTCACCGCCTGCGCCAGTTCGCCCGCGCTCATGCCGGACAATACCGCCAGCGCCGTGCGCGCACCAATGCCGGAAACCTTGATCAGTTCGCGAAAGGTTTGCCGCTCCTGCGCATTGGCAAAACCGTACAGCAAATGTGCATCTTCACGCACCGTCAGATGGGTCAGTAGCGTCACGCGCTCGCCCGTCTGCGGCAGGCTGTAGAACGTGCTCATCGGCACATCGATTTCATAGCCCACGCCATTCACATCCACCAGCACACGCGGCGGATTTTTTTCCAGCAGGGTTCCAGCAATGCGGCCGATCATGGGGTGGTTGAGGTGAAAGTTGATGCGAAAAAAGGATGCGCGATCATAGCATCTGTCGCTGGGGGTACAGGCTGTGCCACTCGTCCAGGCTTACGTTGCCGCCCACTCTGCCGACAGCAACTCCGCCTGCATTAACACAGTCTTGACGGCTTCTTCCTGCAAGTCTGGCGGATAGCCATATTTGTTGAGGATGCGCTTCACCATTACGCGGATTTTTGCCCGCGCACTTTCGCGCAAGGTCCAGTCGATGGTTACGCTTTTGCGCACCTGAGTGATGAGCTCGGTGGCTATGACCTTGAGCTTGTCGTCCCCCATTGCCTTCACTGCGGATTCGTTCGCAGCCAGTGCATCATAGAAAGCAATCTCGTCATTTGTCAGGCCGAGGTTTTCACCGCGCTTGGTGGCGGCATCGAGTTCCTTGGCCAGATTGATGAGTTCCTCGATGACTTCCTGGGTGGCGATGGCGCGGTTGTGGTACGCGTTGAGGGTCTTCTTGAGCTTCTCGCTGAATAGCTGACTTTGCACGAGGTTGTGCCTGGAGCGAACCTTGAGTTCGTCCTTGAGCAATTTCTCCAGCAACTCGGCGGCGACGTTCTTGTGTTTCAGGCCGCGCACTTCCGCAAGGAACTGATCGCTGAGGATGCTGATGTCCGGCTTGGACAAGCCAGCGGCGGTGAAGACATCAATCACCTGGCCTTCGGTCGTAATCGCCTTGCTCACAAGCTGGCGGATGGCGGCGTCGATCTGTTCAGGGGTTTTCCGGTGGTTGCTGTTCTGTTTGTTCAGTGCAGCTTGCAGGGCCTGGAAGAAACTCACGTCGTCGCGAATCCCGGTCGCCTCGTCGCTGGCGGCGCAAAGCGCGAAGGCGCGGGAGAGCTCCATCACCACCTGCACCCAGCGCTTCTTGCCGTCGTCCTGTTCGAGGATATGCTCCTGTCCGGCGGGGAGGAGGGCGAGGCGTTCGGCGGGTTTGCCGATGGTCCACTTGTCCCAGTTGAAGCCATGCAGCATGTCGCAGGCGATATCGTGCTTCTCCAGCATCACGGCGATAGCCTGCTTCGTGTCAAAGGTCGGATCGCCTTTGCCACCGCTCTCCGTGTAGCTGGCCAAGGCGTGCTTGAGTTGATCGGCGAGGCCGAGATAATCGACCACTAGCCCGCCGGGCTTGTCGCGGAACACGCGGTTCACGCGGGCAATCGCCTGCATCAGGCCGTGGCCTTGCATCGGCTTGTCGGCATACATGGTGTGCAGGCAGGGCGCATCGAAGCCGGTCAGCCACATGTCGCGCACGATCACGATGCGGAAGGGATCTTTGCTGTCCTTGAAACGGTTCGCCAGCTTGCGGCGCTTGTCTTTGTTGCGGATGTGCGGCTGCCATGCCGGGCCATCGTCGGCGCTGCCGGTCATCACCACTTTTACCACGCAGGTTTTGCTTTTCTCTGCTTCGATCTCGTCATCCTTGGCGCTCGCCCAATCGGGCCGCAGCTTGATGAGTGCCTCATAGAGGTCCACGCAGATGCGGCGGCTCATGCAGACGATCATCGCCTTGCCGTCCATCGCTTCCACACGCTTCTCGAAATGCGCCACCATATCTGCGGCGATCAGCGCGATGCGTTTCGGATCGCCGACCAACGCCTCCAGCGCCGCCCATTTCGTCTTGAGCTTCTCCTTTTTCGTCAGCTCTTCACCTTCAGTGATTTCTTCAAACTCCGCATCGAGCTGCGGCAGTTCGGCGGCATTCAGGCTGAGTTTTGAAATCCGGCTCTCGTAATAGATCGGTACCGTGGCCTTGTCGGCAACGGCACGCTGGATATCGTAGATGGAAATGTAATTGCCAAACACCGCCCGCGTATTCGCGTCGGTCTTCTCGATTGGTGTGCCGGTGAAACCGATGAACGACGCATTCGGCAACGCATCGCGCATGTGCCGGGCGAGGCCGTCGATGAGATCGTATTGGCTGCGGTGCGCTTCGTCGGCAATGACGATGATATTCCGGCGCTCGCTCAAGGACGGCATCTTCTCGCCCTTCTCAGGGAGAAATTTCTGGATCGTGGTAAAGACCACGCCGCCGCTCGCCACCGCCAGCAGTTCGCGTAATTTTTCGCGGTTGGCCGCCTGCACGGGCAACTGTCCGAGAATATCCGCGCAGCGCTGAAATTGGCCGAATAGCTGGTCGTCAAGATCGTTGCGATCGGTCAGCACCACCAGCGTCGGGTTTTGCATCATGCTCTCGCGGATCACCCGCGCGGCATAGAAGAGCATGGTGAAACTTTTGCCGCTGCCCTGCGTGTGCCAGACCACGCCTGCGCGACGGTCGCCCGGTTTGCCACCGTGCATCCGGCCCGCCCAGTAGGTACCCATGTCCTGGCCCAGCAGGTTGCGCTCGCTCATGCCGCTGGCGCGTACCGTCTCTTCCACCGCCGCATTCACCGCATGGAATTGATGGTAGCCCGAGATGATCTTGTGCAACGCGCCCGAATCCGGGTCTTCCTCGAAGACGATGAAATGGTGCAATAGGTCGAGAAACCGCTGCTGCTCGAATACGCCTTTGATCAGGACTTCGAGTTCCAAAGACTTGGGCGGAGCATCATGCTCCCCGTCAATCGTGCGCCAGACTTTGAACCACTCCTGATTCGCCGTAATGGAACCGATACGCGCTTGCAAACCATCGCTCACCACCAGCGCCGCGTTGTAATGCAGCAGCGTGGAAATCTCCGCCTTGTAAGTTTGCAACTGCGCGTAGGCGCTCCAGATCGTCGCGTCCTCATCCGCCGCGTTTTTCAACTCGATCAGACCCAGCGGCAGGCCGTTGATAAAGACCACGATGTCCGGCCGCCGGTTATGTTGCCCCTCGATCACCGTGAATTGGTTCACAACGAACCAATCATTCGCGTACTCATCGGCAAAATCCACCAGCAGCACATGATCGCCCGCGATGCTGCCATCGGCCCGTGGATATTCCACCGGCACACCATCGCGCAGCATCCGGTGGAAGGCGCGGTTCGTCTGCGTCAGCGCAGGCGTGCCCATGCGCAGCACCTTGCGCAACGCATCCTCCCGCGCCTCCTCGGGAATGGAAACATTCAGCCGCCGAATCGCCTCGCGCAAGCGCCCCACCAGCACCACCTCGCCAAACGAATCCCGCTCCGCCGCCGGTTCACCGGGTGCGAGCTGCGGGCCGTGCCCCACCGCATAGCCCAGTTCCCCGAACCATTCGAGGGCGGCGTCTTCGACGATGGATTCGTTGAGGCTCATTCTGCAGCCCGATACGCTTGTTTCGCGTGAGTCGGCGCAGTCGGGAATGCCAGGCGCAGCTTTCCTGTTTTTGCCAATGGTTTCAGGTGCTGCTGCCGCAGGGCGTCAGCGTCTCTACTTACCAGTTCAGCCAGGCTGCTCAGCGCTACATAGCGTCCTTTGCAGACGGAAAGAATCACCTGCCGCATTGCCTCCGGCGGGATTTTTCCCTTTGCCCGCGGGTCGGCTGCGATTTTCTCCAAGCCAGCTCTGAACTCTGGCGTGAGGCGGTCGAGCGAGTCGATCACCGGAGCATCGAGTTGGTCGCTCAACAGGCAACCATCGGCGTCTCGTTGTTCCGTAATATCGCTCTCAGGTTCCGGCAAATGTGCGGAGCCGAGTTCCAAATGTGCGGAGCTCCTTCCGGATTGTTCGGAGGGTGCTCCGAACACTTCTTCCGGCTTGGGTATCCCCGCTCCTGGGATGCAATAAACCGCGCCGCGGCCGGGGTTGTGCAGTTCAAGAAATCCGTCTCGAACGAGATTCTGCAATAGCCGCGTCACATCGAAGGGGTGCAGACCGGTCAACTCACGCACGCGGGCATGCGTGATGACTTTTTCAGAGGCCGCAGCAGCCAAGGTCAGTCGTTCGTTTTGCCCTAGAGCATCGAATGCTGCGCCAAATACCTTACGCAACACAGCGAGCAGGTCCTTGGGCAGCAGGTCCACCATTCGGAGTTCAAGAAGCGTCTGGTTATACGGTTCAATACGCTCATAGAGTGCAGGTGGGCGCCAGTGCTGGCTGGCCCAGCCGCCGTAAATTTTCGGGATACCCGAGCCCGCCTGTTCGCCCACACCAACAAGCCGGAACATCTTGTGCAGGGTTCGGTTGCGACAATCGTGCTCGCCGCCGCGGATCGCCACCTCGGGAGGAATGCGCATCAACCCAGGGTTGCGAAAGCCAAACATGTCGGGGCGCTTTACCACCAACACCGAAGCCCGATCGGAATAGTCCGCATGAACCAGCACATTGGCCAGTGCTTCGCGCAGCGCCACATGCACAGGGGTTTCTTCTTGCCGCTGCCCTTTTTCGAGTGTGAATGGAACCTTCAGATCAGCCGTGAGCTTGAGGTAAACCTTGCGGTAGAAGTCGTAGAGATTTCCCGACCATTTGCCGTCGAGTGTGAGACGGTCGGCCCAGCGTTGTTCGATTCTGGCTTCCGGACGCTCCTGATAATCCAGCATGTAGTTCGGCAACTCTTCCTGAATCGTCGTCATCCACCCGAACATCAAAAGCCCGGCGAGCGTGAGTCCGCTTTCGCCCGTCTCGCGGTCTTTGCGCCAGCCGCCCAAGTGCCGGAGAAACTCCATATCCTCCAGCGCATTCCACTGATGCGCCGGGTCGCGGTTGGCGAACACTTGCCGATAGGCGCGAAACGTCTCCATGCATAGGTCGTCGAAGTCATAGCCGCGCAGGATACGGTCATCCCGGCTATCCTCAACCTGCTCGGCAATCATGCGGCGCACCTCGTCGTCGGGCAGTGGCCTGTCGCCGTCGTTGAGTCGGCGGTAGGTATGCCCGGCAAACGGATTGGTCGTCAGGTGGACAGGACGTTGCTTGCGGGTGGCGCGCGGGATTTCGATCACCAGCAGCGTGCGCCCCTCCAGAGCGACCTCCCGCACAGAGGTGTCGGTCAGCAGATTGGCGCTGACCTTTTGCCGGTTGTTTAACCCGTCGAACAACTCCCTGCGCACTTTCGCGACCTTGACGATGCCTTCGAGTAAAAATTGCTGCTGCTTCTCGCGCACGCCGAGCACCACCACGCCGCCCTCAGTATTGGCGAACGCGCTGTAGGTGGGCCAAAAGTCCTCCGGCAATGCACCCTGGCCATCGCGGCCGGCGGCAAGTTTGCACTCCAGATCGACTGATTCGCGCAGCAGTTCCAGATCAGCGATGGATTGGATGTCAATCATGCGAGGGTTTCCAATAAGTGGGTTTTCCCGTTCCCGGCAGTATGTTCCAGAAAGAAAATAACTGAAGCTCTTGCCAATCCCTTGAACCATTTGAAGGCGGCTTCTTCGACGATGGATTCGTTGAGGCTCGGCCAGTTCGTCAACCCTCGAGAAGCCATCAGTAATAGCCCTCCGCAGCCTTCGACAGAAATAACTTAACTTCTTCCGGTGGGATAACCGGAGTAATTTGGTCACGAGTCCTGGCATCTACAATTCTTGCGGCCATTGCATTCTTCAGAGTGGTCGATGAAATCCAATCGATATTCCATAAACTCGCATTTTTGCCTGCAACCAATTCGCATATAGCCTCGTCGTAAGCGATGCCGTTGCCGAGTTGCAAGGTCACACGCTGCAACCAGATCTGCATATGGCCGGTATTGGGTATCTGTGAGAATTTTCTCTTGATGCGTTTGGCGATGGAAAGCCGCTCCGTGTCAGTTTCGACAAAGCTCAGGAGCTTGCTAAGACTCGCCGCGCAAATGGCGTAGGTTCTGGGATTGCGATAAGCAATATCGACCACGATTGCGATAAACGGCATGGCGTTTTCGGGAAGCGCCTTGACCTTTGAAATGCGCATATGGAAATTGGTCAGCGCAGTGACAAGGCTGCCTGAGTTTGGAAAATTAATTGCGTGATCATGAATAATGAGTAGGTGTTTCTGCAGGTTTTTTGCTGTTTGTTTTTTACCCAGCCATGCCAGTTTGTCACTCTTTATTGAGGTGCGCACTACATCGCTACTTGCCTTGGTTTTGGCTGGGTTGAGTTTAAGGCCGAGACTCATTGTTGTTTCGGTGATGCACTTGACGATCTTCTCGCCGACTTGTGGGCTATTGACGAAAATCCGGTAATCATCCCGATAGCGCAGTATCCGGTAATCCTCGATACCTTCCTTCTGGATTCTGTCCGACAACTCAAGATCGGCGAGGCCGAGCACCATCTCCGCGACAAAATCCATCAGCACTGAACCCTGTGGGATTCCATTGGTCTGTCCGTGACGCATGTCCTGAATATGGTTGTCAATAACGTTGCCGACAAAGCTTGTTTTTCCGCGGTTTTCTTTCTTTTTCATCTCGGCCTTCGAGTGAAGCGCCCAAGCGATTGAATGCGTGTAGATGGCGCCGTAGCAGTCGGTGATATCGGTCTCGATCAGATGTTCGTAGTCGAGAGACATCTCGATGGATTTCTGCTCAACTTCATGCCACCAATGCGATACCTGTTCAGCCTTGTCCTTTTGCGCAGATTCAGAAACTATCGGAAGGCTGAGGCACCGCATTTGTTCATTGGCTGCAAACTGCTTGAAACGATCACAGATCAGTTTCCAGTTGTCGTCTTCGGTAATGGCGTGCACAAGTGAAACATACAAGGCCGGATGAATTAGCTGGAAGGGACGCCACGCATACTTGCCATCCTTGTTATGCAGGATGGTGTAATTGACGTCATCATGGTTTCTCGGCCCGGTGCATAAATCAGAAAGACTTTTGCCAACAAGTGCTTTATTAACCTTTTCAAGCAGATCGTCAAAAACAATGTAGGGCGGCAGTTCGAGGCTGCAATAACTTTCCGGTTTCAACAGGAATGCACGCGCCTCATCGCCCGATAGATCGAGAATGGATTTTCTTGCTGGAATATCCGCTGACGATGCGGCTATCGCAGTATTCACGCACTGCCTCCCATTATTTTTTCGGTGCCGGCGTGCAGCTCCCCGCTTAGCAGCTTCGGCAGCAGCGTGTCGCGCAGGGTGGCGAGGGTGCGGGATTGGTTTTCAAGAGCGCGGATTTGTTCGTCGAGCGGCCCGGCTTGCCGCTCATAGGCGGCGATAATTTCCGTTGGCGGAATGACGAACGGAAGTTTCTCGAAGCTGTCTTTGTTGATGGACCCAAAGACGGTGCCCTCTGCTTCGAATCGAGCGAAGTCTGGGTATAGGTTCGCTATCGAGTGGTAGGTGAATGATGTCGCGCCGGATTTGTGGCGCACGGCGGCGACTCCGCGACCGATGCTGCATTCCTCGATCGCCATATTGATGTCGCCGACAGGAGCACGGACGCTAACGAGCGTGTCACCGGGCTTGGCGTAGCGAGTCGGTGCGGAGCAATAAATTCGGCGTGTCGGGAAACGGAAACCGAAATCAGTTCGTCCTTGGTAGAAGGGAAGGCCGTTACCTTCTTCGTTGTAGGTGTCTCCGGGCGGCGATTGGCCCATCGTGAGATTGAAGCCTTCGATGACTGTTCCCGCTTTCCAGCCCTTAGGAATGTGACCAAGCGGAGAGTCTTCCAAGTGCTCGGGGAAGAAGGCGGCGGTGGCTTGGTCGAGGGCGGCGGGAGGGCGACCGTCAAGTTTGGCGCGGACGGGGTCAAAATCCACGAACCAGCTCTGGAACAGCGCCCGCGCCATCGCCTCCAGCGTCGCGTTCATCCGCCGGTTCAACTCGATCTTGTCGTCCAGCGCCCCAAGCACCGACGCGATGGCTATTTGCTCGGGGAGGAGTGGGTATTCAATTGGCGCTCCAAGAATCTGCGACGGCGATAGGTTTGCTTGGCCGCCTGAACTGGTTGCGATGGAGATGAACTCAGTCTGGTAAAAATGCGAGCTAAGCGAAAAGGAGAAGAAACGCCGGTCAACTTCAGCTCCTTTTTTGGGCCGAAGTATTCCGACTCGTTGGTTGAGCAGGAATGGGCGACTCTCGTTGAACTGCGCCACCTTGCCGACCCAAGTGTCGGGGGAGCCGTCGAAGCGATTCCCTGACATTGTGATTAGAAGGTCACCCTTCTGAACAACTTTGTCGGCTCGGGTTTTGAGAAATTCGTGAGCGACGTAGCTCAGGTCGTCGAAAAGCATTCGGTTCGCTTTGACGTTCTTGATTTTGATGACGGGAATTCCACTTTCGATGAACTCGTCGCTCTTAAAAGCGTAGCCATTGACTAAGTCGAAGCAGTCGCCGATTCGAGATGTCTTCCATTCACCTGGCATAACCCAGCCCCCTCAGGTTTGCTTTGATGGTCTGCTCCAGCTTCCCAGACTCGACAAACTGGGCCTGCAATTCGCAGACGAGGCGCGGCATCTTTTCTTCGAAGGGGTCTCCGTCATCTTCCACATCTTCGGCACCCACGTAGCGTCCAGGCGTAAGAGTGTAGCCATGGGCGATAATTTCGGCAGCGATGGCGGATTTACAGAATCCGGGAATGTCGTCGTATTTGCTCGCGCCTTTTTCTCCCTTCCATGCGTGGTACGTTGAGACAATTTTCTGGAGGTCTTCGGCGGTCAATTCGCGATGAGCTCGGTCGACCATTGAGCCCAGCTTCCGGGCGTCGATGAAGAGGGTCTGTTTGCGGCGGTCGCGGAAGCCGCGTTTGGTGTCGGCATTTTTATTTTTCGCGAGGAACCAGAGGCAGACGGGAATTGCCGTGCTGTAGAAAAGCTGACTGGGGAGGGCGACCATGCAGTCCACGAGGTCAGCGTCGATCAGGGCGCGGCGGATGTCGCCTTCGCCGGACTGGTTGGAGGACATGCTGCCGTTGGCGAGGACGAAGCCGGCCATGCCTTGGGGTGCGAGGTGGTGGATGAAGTGCTGCACCCAGGCGAAGTTGGCGTTGCCCTTGGGCGGGACGCCATATTGCCAGCGCACGTCATCATCTTTGCGGAACCAGTCGGAATCGTTGAAGGGCGGGTTGGCGAGGACGTAGTCGGCGCGGAGGTCGGGGTGGAGGTCGCGGCGGAAGGTGTCGGCGTGTTCGGGGCCGAAGTCGGCCTCTATGCCGCGCAGGGCTAGGTTCATCACCGCCAGGCGGCGGGTGGTGGCGTTGCTCTCCTGGCCGTAGATGCTGATGTCGCCGAGCTTGCCGCCGTGCGATTCGACGAACTTCTCCGACTGCACGAACATGCCGCCTGATCCGCAGGCGGGGTCGTAGATGCGGCCTTTGTAGGGGGCGAGCATTTCGACCAGGCAGCGCACGACGCAGGACGGGGTGTAGAACTGGCCGCCGTTCTTGCCCTCAGCGCTGGCGAAACGGGTGAGGAAATATTCGTAAACGCGGCCGAGCAGATCGACTGAGCGGTGCGTCTTTTCGCCCTCGCTTGCGGCTGTGAGGGTGATGGTGGCGATGAGGTCAATGAGTTCGCCGAGGCGATGTTTGTCGAGTGCGGGACGAGCGTAGTCTTTGGGCAAGACACCTTTCAAGCGCGGGTTGTCGCGCTCGATGGCGACCATGGCGTCGTCCACGATCTTGCCGATGGTGGATTGTTTGGCATTGGCCTGGAGGTGCGGCCAGCGTGCTTCCTTGGGTACCCAGAAGACATTGGCGGCGAGATATTCGTCCTTGTCCTCGGGGTTTGCGCCTTCATATTCACCTTTGCCAGCGATCAGTTTGTCGTGGTGTTCTTCGAAGGTGTCGGAGATGTATTTGAGGAAGATGAGGCCGAGCACGACATGCTTGTATTCGGCCGCATCCATGTTGTTGCGCAGCTTGTCTGCCGCGAGCCAAAGCTTGGCTTCAAAACCGATATTCGCGCTGGTATCTTTTTTCTTCGCTGTTTTGGCCATTGGGCACTCTATAAATTTTCTGGAAGGTATTCCTGCTACTGCCAAAGAATGCTAACTGATTTTTGACCAATGCTCACAGGCCTGAGCGTGTTAACCAATCAAGCGCCCACCCTTGACGCGATAGCCGCGTTTGGCCAAGCCGGGGGCGAGGCCGCCGAGTTGTTGCAGCGTGCTGCCTGCATGCGCATGACAGATGGCGCAGGCGAGTGCATCGGCGGCATCGGCTTGCGGGGTGCCGGGGAGCTTGAGCAGGCGCACTACCATTTCCTGCACTTGTTCTTTCTTTGCCTTGCCGTGTCCGGCGGTGGCTTGTTTGACTTGCAGGGCGGTGTATTCATGCACCGGCAGTGTCGCCAGCACCAGTGCGGCGATCGCTGCGCCGCGCGCTTGTCCGAGTAGCAGGGTGGATTTTGGATTGACGTTGACGAAGACGATTTCCACTGCGGCGCAGTCCGGTTTGTGTTCTTGCGCGACTTGGGCAATGCCCTGCACGATGGTGTGAATCCGTTCGGCCAGCGTGCTGTCGGTATCGGTGCGAATCACACCGGACGCAACGTAGTGCAGCGCGCTGCCGCGTTGCTCGATGATGCCAAAGCCGGTGCGTTGCAGGCCGGGGTCGATGCCGAGGATGCGCATTAGCTGTTCGATTTCGAGTGGGTGCGCAGCCAGGTGGCCAGCGCGGTTTCGTCGATGTCACCTGCGGCTACGGCCAGCATGGTCAAGACGCAGTCCGCGTCGTTCGCGTTGAGGCGCATGCCGTTCAGTTCGAGAAACAATTCCATCGCGACATAGCCAGTGCGCTTGTTGCCGTCGATAAAGGGATGGTTGCGCGAAATGCCGTAGCCATAGGCGGCGGCACAGTCGAATAGATCCGGCGTTCCATATCCGGCCAGATTCAGGGGGCGTGCCAGCGCGGAGTCCAGCAAGCCGGTGTCGCGTACGCCGGTCAGACCGCCGTGCTCGGCCAATTGCACCTCATGCACCGCGACAATCACAGCATCGTCAATCCAGACGAAGCTCATTTAGCCAGCTCGGCCAACACATCACGGCGGCGTTTCATGATGCCGCGCGCCAGCTTCATCTGCTGTTCAAACTCGGGATTGGTGGTGGTCAGGCGGATGCCGTTGGGCGTGTCGGAAAGGTAAAGCGTATCGCCCTTCTCGACCTTCAGGCGAGCGAGTACTTCCTTCGGCAAGACGACGCCATAGGAATTGCCGACTTGCATGACTTTGAGGGTGGACATGGCTGGCTCCAGAATGTTATTACGGTTGTAATAATAAGCCAGCCGGACAGGTTTGCCAATCGATTTTCCATAAAAAAAAGCGCAGCCACCAAGGCATCTGGAGCGCCAAGGCGAGCAACGATCTCTCGCCTGCCTGCGCTCCTGCGTTTCCTTCCTTGATGGACTGGCTCGTAGCTCTCCGGTATGCCTAGCGTGAAACCGTGTCGATCCGTGTTCCCTGCATTTCAACATCAACCCGACGATCAGGTTGCAGGCATGTAATCAGCGCGGCGGTACGCGGGCCTGTGCAATCAGCAGCGGCTGTCACTGGCTGGGTTTCGCCTCTGCCTTCTGCAGAAATACGATTTGCCCAAAGGTCTTTACCGACCAGATATTCTTTCACTGTATTGGCGCGACGCACGGAAAGGGCTTGATTGTAGGCGGCACTGCCAATGCGATCGGTATGACCGGTGGCCACAATCGATTCATAGCTTGCACCGTTGAGTTGCCGCACCAGATCGTCCAGCATGGCCTTGCCTTCTGGTTTCAGCTCTGCTTTGTCAAAGGCAAACAGCGCATCTGCCGAGAAACTTATTTTTTGCGACGGTGGCAGGATGACTTCAGGCGCAGCTGCAACTTCAACATCAGGTGTAGGTACCCGGGGGTCAGGTGCCACAGCCATGCTCATGCCTGGATCGCACTGTGGCGAGACGCTTGCAGGGGTCCAGCTTCTGGTATGCCAGCACAATCCCGTACCACTGAGGACCACCGTTCCATCTTTCTGCGTCATATAGCCCTGTTCGCGGGCCTCTTGAGCGGATGCGATGGCGGGAATCAGCAGGGTCGTGGCGCAAGCGGTCAATATAAATCGTGACATTGATTTCATAGCAAGTACTCCTTGAATAAGTATCCATTGAGATTTCCATAAAACTGAAAACCTCAACAGCCTTTCTTTGGCGTGATCAAATGATCCTGCCAATGTCTCAACATAGGTGTCTATGGGGATGTCGTTTGTGCGCTGACGTACATAAGCGACGCACATGAGTGACGCAACTGAGCGAGCAAGCAGGAAGCAAACCTGCCCGGACGCGTGCGATGGACTGGACGACTATGGGGCGGTGCCCGTGATCTGGTCGATCATTTTCTTCACCGCCGCCATCTGCCGCCCGGTTTTCTTCGCGTAGTTGGGGTCGTCATACCCCCACCAGTCCCAGCAGCCTTTCGGGTTGGAACCGAACAGGTCGAAAACATCCCAGAACGCTTTGAGTGAGCGTTGCGCTTGCGGATAGAGGACGATGATGCGATTGTTGTCGGCCCAGGCGTTATAGCCAGCGTTTTTTGCGAAGGTGTTGCCGTAGGTGACGGTGTTGCCGTTTTTGCGGTAGGTGTAGCTTGGATATTGGCGGCAACCATGGAAGGCAACGTGCAGTTTGCAGGCGGTGCTGCCAGCGCAGGCGGCGGGGACATAGAGCCAGCCGGTGGTGGCCATACCATGCTCATTCGGCTTGTCGATAAAAGCACTCTGATCGAATTCAAGCAATTGTCCTGAAAGTGCGCCGCTGGTTTTTGGATGCAATCCGCCGTAAATCCATTTCAGCAATTCGCCAGCGGCATCCAGGTTGCAGTCGTTGATGAACGGGTCGTTCTTGACCGGGCAGGGATTGCCGAAATCCATCGTCGGCATCGCATGTTCAGCGGTGCTGTCTTTGTGGTGAAAGATATTTGCGCTGGGCGTGAAATTTTTGTAGTAGTTCTCCAGCGCATTCATCACGGGTTGCCGGATGGTGGTGTCTGCGGAGCTGGAGAACAGCCAGATTTTTTGCTGCGCCAGGTGGGCGAGCGGGTCAATCGCACCTGCGCTTGCATGGGTCAGTGTGGCGGCGATCAGCGGGGTCAGATCAATCTTGCGGGAGACGTTCATGCAAGTCCCCAGAGCAGCGGAGAGGCTGCCCTGCGCACAAAAATACGGCCCACCCGCGATGATGCCTGCGCCTTTCATGATGGAGGAATACGCGACATTCATCTGCACCGCCATATAGCCGCCGGAGGACAGACCGGAGACGGAGGTTTGATGAATATCGACGTTGTAGCTCTTTAATGGCGCGGCGGCATGCAATGGCATGCCAGTGCCCAGCGCGATCAGGACAATGCAGCGCAGACAAGTGAAAATATTCTTGTAGATAGACATGACCGATCCTCCCCATTGGCTGCCCTCATTGTAGGCAACAAAAAGCGCCCGCAGGCGCTAGTGGACTGTAACAGCCAATTCGGGAGTGCCTTGCGCATTGTGGCGGCCGATTGCTTTGTCGCTCGCCTTGCGCGTATGCAAGGGCTACGCGACGCGGCTCGCTTCGCGCACTC
>Ga0209515_10005451_pt1 | contig 16439 bp, 16 predicted proteins | sample Subgroupgradi54m_FD_187454 | JGI IMG/M metagenome (GOLD analysis project Ga0209515, IMG submission 187454) | Subsurface groundwater microbial communities from S. Glens Falls, New York, USA - GMW60B uncontaminated upgradient, 5.4 m (SPAdes)... ...
CCATGGCGAGTGCGTTTCTTGCCGATGTTCCCGACCCCACTCGATGGCGCACCCTGACGCTGTCCGGTTGCGCCTTCCCGTTGAGCATGGGTGGCGTGGAACGTGACTCGTTTGAGTTCACCGATCGATCAGAGTGGCTCGCGTGGAGAGACGGTCTGCGCGCCAACCGCACCCGACTTGAGCGGCTTCCCACCTTCAGCGACTGCGCAGTCCAGCACCCGACGGGCGTGGAGGGCTTCGATCCCAGCATCATGGCGGCGTCCGCCTCGGTAAGGTTCACCCTCGCCGACGCCTGGCTCCTCATCAAGGGCGTGAGCACCCGCAACGTCCCACCCAGCCAGCAGTTCCCGGAGCTCGCCACGCGTCTCGTGTACGGGCATCTTTCGGCACACTTCCCCGGAGCGGAGCACTGCATAGGATGCCGCGGGATCAAGCGTGCTGCCGATGGGGCATCTGGATTCGGCTCTGCGGGAAAATGGCGATGGCTCGGAACGGTCCATCACATCACGCGCGCGGTGGAAGAGATCGCGGCGTTGCCCTCGCCCTGAGTCGATTCCGCACCGCTTCCGCGATCTCTCCGATGTCATAGACCTCGCAGACCCGATCCCACACGTGGCGTCGAGGCCGGCCTCGATATCCGCGAGCGGCACCCCGCCTATCGAGAAGGGCGAGCGCGTCATCGAGCCAGAGCAACTCGACGAGAGCGCGGCTATCACGCTCGGGGTTCTGTCTCCCCGGGCGCAGGCGCCTCAGCCGCAGGCCGCGGGCGCCGGTCTCCGCCAGGTGAATCTCCCACCATGACGGGACGAGCTCGAGCGCATCGGTCATGTGCCGGTTCCCGACCACCAGCGAGGCGCGGTCGAGGACGCGGCCGTAGGCGGCGACCTGCCCCTCGAGGCGGCGCAAGCTGTCGCGGTCGGACTTGATCTCGTACCCGTGCAGCAGTCCGTTCACGACGGCGACGTCGACAAACACCTGGCCCCGACAGAGGCCGACCTCTTCGAGGACAGCAACGTCAGCGTCGCCGCGATGACGTTCGCGAAGGCGATCGACAAGGGCCGTGCGAATCTGGGCATCATTGGTCAGAACGGGCGGAGCGGGGCTACGAGCCATCAAGCACCATCCTACTCAGATACTTAGGTCGGTCAAATTCACAAGCAGTGACTCTGCGGAGCGTCGGGTTACGTCGTGGGCCGGCCAGCCTTTCCTCGGTAAACCCAGGGCCGTCGCCCGGGCGGCCCCTGACCATCAGACGAGTCACGAAGCTCAAGAGCCGAGTGCCCCACGACTGAGCGCGACACCGGAGAGGACGAGCCTCACGTCCGCCCGTGTGAGCCTCTCTCGCGCCATGAGCGCTTCGGCGAGAATCCGAATAGCGCGCTCGTTCTCGCGAAGCATGTCGAGTGTCTCATGGAGGAGCGGCTTGACGGTGCCCGGATCGTTCGTGATCGTCCGTAGCAGCCGAGCGGCATCGGCCAGGTCGGAGCCCGCGCCGCTCACGGCCGCGTCGGCCGCCTGCGCACCGAGGACCAGCCACTGCGCCAGAGCTCCTGCCATGAGCACCATCGCCGTCCTGCGCGTGCCGGCGCGGTCGCGTGATGGTTCGAACGAGGGCGAAAGAGCAACGTGCCCGCTGCCTTGCCCGAGGTGCCTCACGGTGACGTAGTCGTATCCGTAGCCAAGCAACTCGAGCATCACGACATGGCCCGCCTCATGGACGGCTACGCCCCGCCTTTCGTCGGGCGCTACGATCTTGGAGCGCTGCTTGGTCCTGACCAGCCGTCTCTTCAGGCCGCTCATGCGCGACCCGCTTGCGAGCCGCTGATCACCGAGGTCATGGAGAAGCCAGTTGCGCTCATGGCTTGACACGCTGAGCGCCGCCGCTGCGCAGCCACTGGTTGACGGCCTCACGACTCAGCCGAATTCGTTGGCCGATGCGGATGACTCCGGGCACGTCGCCTCGGGCGACGGCCGCGTAGGCGCTCTTGCTGCTGAGCTGAAGCTCGATGGCCAGCTCGGCCACCGTCATCGTGTGCGGTTGCGCACAGACCGGCTCCACATCTGGTCGAGTTGGCGGGGAAGCGAAACCCTTGAACGGTACCATTTGCACCTCTCTTCGGCTCCAGACTGCGCGATATCGGCTCAAACAGCGTTGCGGCGGTCCGTGGCACGGCGAACTCCACAGAAACCCAAGACCCAGAAACAGAGCATGAGCAAGACGGTTTCCGCGACCCAGGTGAAGACAGAAGGCAAGGCCGAGATTGCGCAGGCTGCCGAGCGCGCCCAACACCAGATCTACGCCGACCACCGTCTGCGGCTCCTCGACGAGGTCGACGCCTACCGAGTTGAGAAGAACGCTTTGGTCGCAGCGCTGGGGCCGGCGGTGGAGCAATTGCTTCGCTCTGGCCGACCAGCCGGCGACGCAGGCGACGAACCAAGAGCTTGCCGACTGAAGGTCGAGATCGAGAACCTTGCACAGCGCGAGGCGCAAGTGGCCTGGCGGGTCGACCGCATCCTCAGGGAGGCCGTCGACGCCGTGAATAAGGCAGCGTCGACGCGCTCCGTCACCCGCGAGACGCTCCCCCCGCCTGAAGTGATCGCAGCGGCCGCATTGCTGCTACCGCTCGAGCGCGAGGGCGTACCGCTCTTAGCAGGCCGCGGGAGTGCCCAGGCAACGTTTCGCCATCGGCTTGTCAGCTTGCTTCCCCAGAGCACCGAGGAAGACCAGCTTGCCAGCAGCACCGCGGTCGACGCGGCGTTTGCCCTGGCTGGCGAGCTCTCGCCGTCACACATCGGCATCGTTGATGCGGTCGTAGAGCTACGTCGACTGCGCGAATGGCTTGCCCAAGCTCGGGCCGAGCTGTACCGCCTGACGCGCTGGAAGTGGGGTACTCGACGGCTCGAGGAGCGGCTGCTGGAGCATCCTGCGGTGGTCGATTTCGAGAAGCGCTGGCGCGTGCAGATATTGCTAGACGTCGATAGTCACGGCCACGTCGAGATGCTCAACATCTTCGATGACCACTATCCGCTCGCGTACCAAGAGCTCACCGAGGACGTCGTGCGCAGGATCTTGCCCAGGCTGGATCGCCAGCGCGAGCGCTACCTCATCATCGACCGACGCGCCTCCTTCAGAACATACAGGGAGTCACTCTCTCCCCTGATTCTTGGTGATAGTGACGTGAAGAGATACCCATTCACGCTCGACCTTCCGCCGCATTCAGACGTTCGAGCCGAGCTGAGCCCAGAAGCCTGGCGAGCTGCGCATGAAGCACGCGTAGAAGAAGACTGCGCCATCGTGCGCCACTGTGCCAACTCCGTCGAGCCTGACTTCACGAAGCTGACCGATGAGCGCATTCCCGAGACGGCTCGCAGGCGAGCGATCGGCGAGGGCCGCGAGGTCCTCAACTCTAGCGGTGGGACCGTGACACGAGCCTGGCACGATGAGAAGAATCGTCTCAAGGGGCGCTGGGAGGTCCTGAAGCCGATCGTGACGCCGATCGAACCGGTGCACGCAGCACCATAGGCGTCAACCACTGGCCACGCACGCCGCTGATGGCCGCGCGTGGCACGCACTACCTCAAAACGCCACAACCTGGAACGGGTTTCCATGTCGCCATGAAGCGATTTGGACTCCGTGGTCAACCTCTCCAGGCCTCGAACCATGAGTGACCGCATCACTCTCGGCGAACTCGCCGGCGGGGGAGCTCTTGGGAAGTCGGCTACGCCACCCGAGCTTCGGCGGTTGCGCCTGACCCAGCCGGGCAGCCGCGATGCCGCGCGGCCCGGCACCTTCCAGAACAGCGCGACGCTGGAGAACTTCACCGAGGTGAGGGACGCCGTCTTCCTGCGCATGCGTCTGGTGCGCCGGATGTACTCGAAGGGCGACCGGTTCGACGGCGAGGCCGCGCTGAGGTGCTTCTCGGACGACGGCAAGGTCCCCTCACCGGAAGTCCTGGCGCCGGTGGCCGCCAAGTGCGTGGCCTGCCCGGCCGCCAGCTGGCGCGCCGAAGGTGGTCGCCGTCTGCCGCCGGCCTGCAAGGAGTTGGTCCTCAGCATCGTGGCCGCGGGCAAGCAGCGCCTCCCTTTTCTCCTGGAATTCGCGCCGTCGTCGGTGCCGGCGGCCAGGGCCGTCTACTCGTTCGCGCAGTGCAATCGGATCCCGCTCCACGCCGTCGAGGTCACGCTCCGCGCCGAGGAGAAGCGCCGCGAGAACGGTGGCTACTATCAGATCTCGATCGACGCGCCTCGGATCGTCGACGACCGCGACGTGCCACTCGTCTCCGAGCTGTACACGAAGCTAAGGGACTACCCGCTGAAGGCCGCCGGCGGGCGCGGCTACAGGAAGTAGTCGGTGTCTTGGTTCGAGGCCTTCCGCGCCCGCGTGACACCGGTCGAGTTCTTCGCGCGCTTCGTTCCTGAGTTCAGTGGAACGCGGGCGCGGAAGTACCGCTGCATGTTCCACGACGAGCAAGAGCCGTCCCTCTCGATCGATCCTGACCACGGCACCTTCCGGTGCTTCGGCTGCCAGGCGCACGGAGGGATGCTCGAGTTCTTCGCTCGCCTGCAAGGGCTCGACCTGAAGGCCCCTGGCGAGAAGCAGCGCTGCGTGGAGTTGCTCCTGGCAGAGTTCGGCGTCGACGACGTTGGCGTCGGCGTCACCGCCGAGCCGATGGACGACGCCGCCCTCGTCGTCGGCTCCCAGCATCTGGGCCAGGTTCTTGCTGAGGCCCGAGCGCATCAAGGCGCGGTCTCGCCAGAGATGCGCCACGTCGCGGAAGCCGCGGAGTCCGAGCCCATCGACGAGTCGGTGGTCGAGCAGCTGGCCAAGGCGTTGTGGTCGCCGCTCGGTGATCGTGCGCACCAATTTCTCCGCGACCGTCGCGGGCTGACCGAGGAGACGTTGCGCCGCTTCCAGATCGGTTGGCACGCTGAGCGCGGGCGCATCGCGTTCCCGGTCCGCGATGCCGCCGGCCGCGTCATGAACATCCGCCTGTACAGTCCGGTCGCCCCGGACAAGATGCAGGCCTGGGCCACTGGCTACGGTGGGTCAAGACTCTACCCCCAGCAGATTCTCGCTGAGTCGGACCACGTTGTCCTGGCCGAGGGCGAGGTCGACGCGCTCACCGCCATCCAGATCGGGATTCCCGCCGTGACGGTCGGCAGTGCGACCGTGGACTGGCACAAGAACCGCCATCTGGCGCGGACGTTCCGAGGGAAGAACGTCACCATCGTCTACGACCGCGCGGACTGGGAGCCCGGCGTCGCCGCCGCTCGGAAGATCGCTCCCGTCCTTCTCGAAGAGGGCGCCGCCGGCGTGCGCATCATGGAGTGGACCGACGACGCGCTGGCAGCCTGCGGTGGTGAGAAGGCCGATATCAACGATTACCTGGCAAAGGCACGCAGGTCGCGCCAGGAGTTCCAGGCGCTTCTCGAGCAGGCCACGCCGTTCGTCGTCCAGCGCGCCGTGGATCCTGACGCGCCGGCGCGACCCCCGTTCAAGCCCGGCGACCGAGCGGAGGCGACTGGCACGCGCGGAGGTGACGATCCCCGCGGCGAGGCGAACGTTCTCGGTGCCGCGAGCTCACTCGGCGACGATCTCTGGTCCCACTACTTCACGGTGCGCGACGCGGGTGCGGCGCGAAGAACCGGCGTTCCCATCCGCGAGAAGGCCGCCGTCGTGGTGGACCACCTCGCCCGGAAGGACGCGCGCTTCTTCTACTTCGAGAGCATCGCCGAGGTCGTGTTCGTCGTGGACGGCAGGTGGCACACGGTGGAAAGCGAGAGCGAGGCGTTCAGTAACTTCTGGCATCGAGACATGGGCCTCTTCGGGATGGAGACGCCGTCGGGAAGGGAGCTGATCGAGGCCGTCACCGTCCAGATCCGCCTGCGCCCTGACTGCGTGCGCGTGCCGAGGCCGACCTGGGGTCATATGGACTGGAAACGCGGGACGCTCTACCTCTGCCTCGATCCGCTCGGCGCGAGCCTGGTGAGGGTCCTCCCCGGGCAGGACGGGACGCCAAAGATCGACGAGCTGCCCAACGGCACCGACGAGGTTCTGCTACGGTGCCCGAGGTCTCGCGCGCGCCGATTCAGCTACACTCGTGACGACGGCACCCAGGCGGGGCTTCGCGCCTTCCGCGACCTGGTGCATCGATCTCAGGCGCTCGACGAGGTCGCACGCCTGGGTGCGACGGCCCACAAGCTCGCCGCGCTCTTCCCCGGGCTCGCGCAGCGGCCGCTCGCTTTCCACCAGGGCGGCGAGCACAGCGGGAAGACCACGGCGGCGCAGGACTTCGAGCTGGTGATCTACGGTGAGATGCGCGCCTGTGGCTTTGACAAGGTGCAGGAGCTCTGGTCGGCGCTCGACAGCGCCGGGCCGCTCGTCACTCAGGACAACGCCGAGTCGCGCGCGCGGGTCAAGTTCGGGGACACCTACAACCGCCTGACCACCGGCGTCTCTCACAAGTGCCGCAAGCTCTACACCAACAGCGTCGTCGTCGAGTACCACGCGAACGCCTCGCTGGTCTTGACGGCCATCGAGTCCTTCTCGAGCCCCGAGGACATCGATCGCGCGATCGAGTTCTGCTTCGACATGAAGTACCAGGACAAGAAGAACCGAGCCCCGCGGACGGAGCACATCGCCAGGATCCGCGAGCAGAGCGACGTCATGCTGTCGGCGCTGCTCAACGTTCTCTCGACCGCGGTGTTGCCTGACCTCGAGAGCAACCTGCGGAAGGCGCACGCCTTCATCCTGGCCAACCGACCTGGTCATCCCAAGGAGCGATTCAACGAGTACCTGGCGTTGATGCTGCTGTGGTTCGACGCCATCGGCCATGCGCTCTGGGACGAGGCCCGCGCGGGCGAGCCCTTCGACGCGTGCAAGCACTTCCTCGGATTCCTCGACGGCCAGCGCGATTTGCACTTCGAGAACGCCATCGCCGCCAGCCGCGAGGTGCAGTTCCTCGATGCCCTGCGCCTTCAGATGGGCGTCCGGAGCTCATTCGACAGCTCGAGCCTTCAGGGCGTCCCAATGTCTCGCACGCCGGCGGGCGCGTGCACGATCGGTCCGGTGACCACGAGCGCCCTCTTCAGCGGCTTCGGCATCGTCGCCGGCGCGCTGTACCAGCGCCTGCCCTGGGACAACGCGCGCCAGCTTGGCCAGCGCATGGCCGCGGCCGCCAGACCGGGCGGCACACTCGAGAAGGCGGACTGGAAGCGCGAGGCGGGCGGCGGCGCTCACGACAACAACCCGCTCTACAAGTTCGTCTACACGCCGCCGATCCATGCGGTGCCAGACGGCGGCTACGGAGTTGTGGAGAGCCTGTGCGAGGCCGGCGTGCCGGCTCAGGCCGAAATGGCGATGAAAGAGGAGGGCCGGCGCCACTTCCCGATCACCGAGGCCGAGATCGCGAGCTGCTTGGGGGCACGGGGGGTGAGGTCGACACCATGACCGCCTCACCCCCGCCTACCCGTGGGCTTACCCCCGCGGTAACCCCTCGATCCGGCCAAGGATCTAGGCCCTCGGGGGTAAGGGGGGTAAGACTTCACCAAGTAAAGAGGAGGAGTGCGGTAGTGGGGAGGCGTGGACTTGCGCTGGGCCATCAAGACTCCTCGCGAAAGACCTTACCCTACCCCCGCGCTCGAAGCCTCTCGGATATTCGTCGTGCAAGATCAACACGATAGCAGTGGCGCACCGGCGGGGGTAAGCCTCCAGCGGCCTCGATTCGCCGCACGCATCGTCACGCTGGACGAGCAAGGTCGGGGCGCCGAGGAGCCGACAACGCCTGCGCCGACGAACCAGCCGGCCACGCGCGAAGAGCGGCCTGACGCCGAGCGCCGAGCGGCCCAGCCACCGGTGGACCTGCTGCTGATGGTCGACACGCCATCAGTGGCCGGCCCCACCGGGTGGAGACACGGAAGCGATGAGGACCAGGTCGTACGCGCGACCATGCGCCGGGTGCTGGAGCCCGAGTGGGCCGCACTGACCTGCCGTCTTGCGTACGCCGTCGAACGCGTCTGCGAGATCCCCTCGGCCGATGATCTTGCCGCGGCCCGCACGCGTGTGGCCGCCGAGCTGGCGGTCATCCGGCCGAAGATGATCGTGGCGGCCGGGCGCTTCGCGGCCATGGCGCTCGGACTCGACGGAACCCAGCCGCCGGGGGCCGTGAGCCGCGGCGCCGTTCTCGGGCACCGTGCAGAGGCCGTCATCACCTACTCGCCGAGGGATCTCCAAGGGAGCCCCTGGCGGTATCTGACGTTCGCCGAGCACCTGCGGTTCGCAGTTGGCGTTGCGGCGCGCGGCGGCGAGCCCACTGGCATCGGGTTCTCCCCGACTGACCACACCCCTTGCGAGTCGGGCGAAAATCTCCAGCGTGCATGCGAGCGCTGCCTGACGGAAGACGATGGGCCGATCGCCATCGTCGTCGACCGCGGCGCGGGACGGACCGACATCGGGTCTTTCGTCCTGGGCTATTCGTGGGGAGAAGGAAGGGCCGCCGCCGTCGTTCTTCCGGATGCTTCGATGGGTGGCGCTGCCGAGCGGAGGCTGCTGACGGAACTGCTCGCGAGCCCGCGGCCCAAGGTCCTCCACAACGCGAAGCTCGTACTTGGCTTGCTCGACCGCGCGGGGCTCCGCCTCGAGAACCTCGCCTGGGACACGCTCGCGGTTCAGCACCTGCTCTCCGAGGACCTTCCGATCGACACCAGCCTGCTCGATCTCGTGCGGCTCTATTTGCCCTCTCGAGCACCTGCGCAGGAGACGCGGCGCCGCCCTTGCGGATCGAACTTCGCCCCGGGTCCGCCGCCGGTCATGGAGACGCTCGCGGCCACCGCACGCGACGCGGACCACCTGCTGCGCGTCCACGTCGTTCAGCGCCACAGGCTGGCGGCCGAGGATCCGGACGGTCGCATGCGCCAGCTGGTGGACCGCTGGCTCGTTCCGGTCACCCGACTCCTGGTACGCGTGGAGTCCGCGGGACTCCCGGTCGACGGGCAACTGCTGGAGAGCCATGAACAGCGACTCTCTACGATCGCCGTCGCGGCGAAACGCTTCATGCGAGAGAAGACCGGTCGCCCGAACCTCAATCCGACGGCGGACGGCGAGATTGACGCGGCGTTCCGCGCCCTCCCGGGACCGAAGGCCGACGGCGGGATCAAGAGCCATGCCGACGGTGCGCTCGCCGCCTGGTGCGCAGCGACTGGCGGCCGGCCCGAGGAGTTCGTCGCTGCATTGCTGGCCGGAGAGGTCACCCCCACCCTGCCGCCCGCCATCACTTTCGGCGCTGCCTACCACGTGTACGCGAAGGCGACGAAAGCCGGGCTGCCCCAGCTCACCGCCCTGCGCCGCATGGTCGGTGCCGATGGGCACGCTCACCCCGAGCTTCACCTGCACGGCACGGCCACGGGTCGGCTCTCATCCGCAACGCTCGACCGGGCCGTCGGCATGAACTTCCAGAACCTGGCCCACGACTCGGCGCTGGAAGAAGCCGGGCTCTTCGATGTCTCCGTCCGCCAGACCGTCCGCGTGCCGACTGACGACCGACTGCTGGTTCAGGTGGACGTACGAGCCGCTGAGGTCCGTTCCTTTACGGCGTACACTCGCGATCCCGTGCTGGTTCGTGCCCTGCTGGACGGGATCGACCCTCACTGCGCGATCGCGAGCGACGTGTTCGGTGACGCGACGCACGACGAGTACCAGGCCGCGTACGAGCACCGACTCGGCGATACCGTGCGCGCGGCCGAGCTGGTGGCGCACCGCGCCCAGGTGAAGGGCATCGTCTTCGGCACCATGTACGGGTCGAGTGCATATGGGATCGCGAAGCGTCTGTTCGACACCGAGAATCCCACGTCCGAGCAGCTCATTCACGCTCAGCGGATCATCGATTCAGTCAACGCGCGCATCCCTTCGCTGCCGGCGTTCGTCGAGGAGACGCGGCGGGCGGTGAATCGGCAGCACGCCGTCGCGAGTCTCCTGGGTCGGCGGCGACGATTCCCGCAACTCCTGCTCGAAGTGAGTCCCACGGAACGGGCGCGCTGCCACCGCCAGGCGGTCAACTTCAAGGTGCAGAGTCTCGCATCCGACATCCTCGTTTGCCAGCTCGCCGAGATGGATCCGCACCTCGACGACCTCAAGGGTCGCCTGTTGCTCACGGTTCACGACAGCGGGCTCTTCGAGATCGATCGCGCTCGGGCGCTCCACGCCGAGGAGTTCTTTCGGTACTGGATCACCGAGCGGGTCGCTCAGAAATTCCCGTGGCTTCCGGTCCCCTTCGATGTGGAGGTGCAGACTGGCGAGAACTATGGCCAGCTTCGTCCCATCGCCGAATCCGATTACTCGGAAGGCTGAGGCGTGCCTTTACGCGGGAACCTGACCGCGGCGGGCACTACGTCTTCACCGCCAAGCCTGCTCGCGCTGGCCGACGCCTAATCCTTCGCGGCCAGGGCAAGTTGCTCCAGGAGCACGAGGTCCGTCGCGTACTTCTTGTCGATGATGATCGTGGCCCCGGACAACGTGGATCTCGCCACGCTCGCCACCGTGCCTGCAAGGAACAGCCGCATACCGTCGGGCATGAGTAGGCTCACGTCGGCGCAGACGCCCTCAACCAGGGCCACGTCAATCGGGACGAACAGTGCGCGAGTCCGCACGAGCCGCGTGGCAATTTCGAGCACCTCGCGCCAATCGGCGAACGGCAAGCTCGAACCGGGCAGCGACCGCCGCCAACGCTACGTCTTCACCGCGAAGCCTGCTCGCGCATGCGGCGCCGTGACCACTGATCCTGGCCGCGTTCGCCACCGGAAGCAGCCTCGGCAGCCGACCACGCCGCTGTAGGCGTCGAACCCCACGACGCAGGTATTTCGGGTGCATCTCGGGCAAGTGAACCATCGTCGCTGGCGGCCTGGGCTACCGGGCATGGCCTTCACCGCGATCTCCACCTCGCAGACGTGCCGTCCCTGCCCGAGCACGAGGCGCACACGACGCTTGCTGGCGAATACGCGCGGCGTGAACTGCGCCCTCACTTGCGGCAGGGTCACGCGAATGATCTCGTCGAGATACGGCATGGGCTATTCGCCCGTGTCGACGTGCACGGCGTCCGCGTGCGCCACGGCGACGATGGTCGAGCGTCGCTCGACGGCGCCCGCGGCACGATGCTCGGCGCAGAGCATCGTGAGCCGCCGGGTGGCGCTCCTGGCGAGCCTGTCGGCCAGCAGGGCGCCGCGCTCGTCGTTGGCGCGAAGCCGCTCGCCGATCGACGCCGTGATCAGATCGAGGCTTGCCTTGACCATGGCGATCTCGCGCGCCAGAAGTCGAATCCGAGCCGCGTCGCGGTCGTCGCCGATGAGCGACTGGGCGGACTCGCAGATCACCTTGATGAGGGGGCCGGGGCCGGTCTCAGCGCAGTCGACGAACGCTGTGGCCGCGAGCTTGTCGAGCCAGGTCAAGCCGAGCTGAGGCGGTGGGTCCACGCGCGCGGGAGCCATCTCCAGCGCCCTCTCCTGCACGACCGATTCGAGCTTGCGTCCAGAAATCGCAGTAGTCATACAAGAATTGTAGGCTACGCGACGAAGAGCCCCAACGTGGCCACTCCATGCTGCGCGACGCGGCGCAGGCGTCGCCCCGCTTGGGACTCCGGCTCGACATAAGGCCGTTACTGGCTGCGACCTTACTCGCGCTCACGCCGTCACGCGAACGTTTTGCTGTACCCGGCGACTCGAGCGATGATGTCGTGGGTTACCCTTCACGATCATCCTGATATCCCCTGCGCCAGCAGTCGCAAGCCGACAGCATCGATGATGGCGACACCTCTGACCGCGACGTCGACGCACGGTACCGGCGAAGACTGTGGTCTCTTCGCACCCGGGAAGCTGCTCATCGACGAGCAACTCGGGTCTCTGGTTCGTGAAGAGGTCGCAGCAACGGGCGGCACGCCAGCATCCACTGCGCCGTGACGGCAGCGCTCTCGCCGAGCAGCTTGCCAGTTTGGATCGTCGCGGGCCATCGCCTACCATTATGGCGCAGGTTAGACGGCCGCAACCTACCGATGTGCCAGCGGGGGCCGTTACGCTGCCCTGAGGAGAATAGCCATGCGTATGCAAACCATCACCACCCTCTACGATTGGGAGGCGGAGCGAGTCGCGGATGAATTCTTCCCGGGCAGAGGGAACAAGATTGTGGTGAGCGGCAACACGGTGACGGTCAGAGGGCTGAGCTGGACCATACGGGCGCAACACATCCGTGGACTCTGCTTCGTCTCGAAGATCGCGCACGTCGCACTTGACGGAGTTCCGGTGGTATGGACCACAGACAGCTGAATGCCATCGCGTGGCGCTCTCGTGAAATTGCCTCCGAGCGCCATCCGGAGGGGCATTGAGCGCGTTGCGGTCCCGTGCCGTCATCTGACGTGTGTGCCCATTGTCCGCAACACCGCAGCACTCGGCAAATTCAGAGGTTCCCGTCCGGTGTGCTCTTGCATACAATGGGCCCGTGCATGGGATCTCGGAGATCGATCGCGTGTGTTTCTATCGGGCGGCGGCGGCGGGGCTGCGCGGGCTCGAGCGCAGGCTGGGCCGCGCGTGCCGCTTCGGCGACAACGCCAGGGCAACGTGGAAGCATTTCGCCGTCGGTTCGCGTGCGGAGCTAAAGGATGAGGATCGGCTCGATCTCCTCGTGCGGGAGGCAGCGGTCACGAACCCCGACGGATTCGCTCCCCGAGTCATTTTCGCGATCCCAGCGCTCGCCGACGACGAGCCTTTCGGACCCGACTGGGAGAGCTGCCCACGCCTCGTTGCCCAGCTGCTCTTGCGCGAGGCGGACAAGTCCGCGGAGTACGGCGGCGATCCACTCGCGCTTCTCGACGTGGCGGCAGCCGCCTGGGGCCGCGGGACGCAAAGGGTCGCATCCATGGTGCAGCATATCGATCCGACCAGCCGCACCCGGTTCCTCGTCGCTGGAACCGACGCTATTCGGGCTCTGGCTTCGCAATTCGCCGGCAAGCCCGAACTCGATCTCTCCAGTCAAGTGACGCTCGTGGCGTCGGGGCCGGCCGTGCGCCAGCTCTTCGGGCTGGCCATCGCGCTCGTCGGGAGCGTGGGAAAGCAGGGTCGGGCGCAGAGTCGCTCGCTCGAGGACGCGACGCCGCTCGAACGTGTGGACCAGGTGCTGGTCGGCGACGATGCCACGGTCGAGGATCGCGCCGCAGTAGACCGGCTCACTGCCGCGTCGCCTCGCTGACTCATGGCTCTCTCTCAGCACCCTGCATCCTCGCCCAGAGTGTCACACCCACGAGCACGATCGTCTGGCCATCGAGTACCTCGCCAAGCGCCTGCCCGACAACGCGCCATAACGGCTGTGGGCGCTGGTCGAGTTCGGCGTCCGGAGCGGCATGAGCTAAGAGATCGCCGCGCTCCTCAGCTATCAGGCGGCCTACCTCTTAGTAGTATTCGGTCTTTCCGACTGACGAGCAAGGTTGGTCAATAGCCCAACGACCGAACCGGATGAGACCGGCGACCGCATGGCCCTCGTTCTGTTTGGCTATGACATAGACCTCGGCTACCATTCCCTGCATGCCGAGCGCCGACAAAGTGGAAGCTCTTATCCGTACCTTCGCAATGCAGCTTCACGATCTGGTTCGCGACCGGCTTTCAGCCGAAGTCACCTCAGCCGTAGAGGTTGTTCTTGGTGGCAAGCAAGAACCCCATGGAAGAGCAACCGCCGGCAGGACTGCGCCAAACTCCTGGGCAGCCAAGCGCGGGACAGGTAGAAGGCGGACGCCCGAACAGATCGTGACGGTGGCCATCCAGCTTCTTTCGTACATTGACAAGAACGCCGAACAGCGCGCCGAGCAGATTGCAGAGGCAACCAACTTCACGACGCGCGAGCTTGTGCTGCCCATCAAGCGGCTGCTCACCGACAAGAAGATCAAGGCCAAGGGCAAGGCACGCGGAACGACGTATACGGCTATCAGGTAGGAGCCGCACTCGGCGCTGCCCGTGCCGGCGGCGCGCGCGCCGCGCGTGCGCAGGATCGACGACCATCGCGCCAAGGTCGCCGAGCTGCTCGCGCGCTACCCGCTCCCGATGTCGGCATCCAGCTCGTGCACATCAAGTTGCGGCGCGGCGACCTCGTGCTCCTCTGCTCGGATGGCTTGTACGACCACTACCCGGCCGCGAACGAGATCGCCGCGCTCCTAGGCAAGAGGAAGGGTCGCGAGGGTCTTGCCCGCTTGGTCGAGCTGGCGAAGGAGCGCGGTGGTCGCGATAACGTTACCGGCGTGCTGGTCGAGGTAGGGAACAAGCAGCCGCGCCAGGGGCGACTGAACGGACGGGGCGGAACGGCTGCTAGTGCTAGGCAGCGCTGCTCTTGCTTGCCGACTGCGGACGGGCTACAGCCGTGCGCATGCCTTCGACGCCGGCATTGGCCGTGAAGCCGATCGGTACCCAACTCGGCCGTTGCCGTTCGCTGGCCACTTCCAAGCTGTCATAGCCGGCATCCCGGAACCAACTCGACAGCTCCCCGTCGGAGTGCCGATGCAAGTATCGCGGTGTGAAGCGATCACGCGCCGCGTGCATGGCTTCGCGCCAGCCGTACCGGATGTACCCCTCGCCGCCGCGCAGCTTGCGGAAGCGGGCATAGCCGATGTAGAGCGGAATGAAGGGCGAGAGTGCGACAGACTGCAACCTCTCCGGAAGTCTCCAAACCATCGGCCGAACGATGTTCTCGACGCGCATGAGCGAGCGCCGCAGCAGCGAGCGCTGCTCGTTATGTGGGCTATAGACCCAGATGTTCAGACGCCCACCCGGCTTCGGCAGGTTGGCCAAGCAGTCAAACGTGGCCTTCGTCGAGTACGAGCACATGATGACGCCGAAGCTGTAGACGAGATCGAACGTGCTGTCCCTGAACGGCGGCGCCAATGCGGAAGCCTGCACGATGTGCAAAAATGGATTCTGGCCGAAGTGATTCTGCGCCGAGTCGACCGCGTAGCCGAGATCGATGCCGACCAGCTCACAACCCTCGCTGCGCGCATGGTGGTCGGCGACTCCGCCGATGCCGATACCGACCTCAAGCACGAGCTTCTGGGTGACCGGCTTGTGCTCGAAGTCGAGCATGAAGCGCATGCACTCGTACCAGCGCTCGGGGGTGAGGTTCCAGTACGACTGGCCATCCCAGTCGTAGTTGACCCACTCGCTCGAGAAGGTGCGGAGCGTGTCCTTTTCGCCCGGATTGGCCTGCTCGTGCGGCATGGAGTAGCCAGGCAACTCGCGCGCGAGTTGCTTGCCGTGCTTGGCGACGAAGTCGCGCGCGACACCGGTCTCGAATACCAGCATGCGCGGAATGCTCTGGTAGATCGGATAGGCGATCTGCCGCTTCTTGTTCAGAAGCAAGCCAGTGACGATTTCACGCGAGAGCTTGTCGGGCGCAATTCCGTGGTGCTTGGCGCGCGCGTGGTCGGCCTCCGAGAGCGGTGTATCGCGGGTCTCCCACACGACCAGCTCCAGGGCTGTCTTGTCGAGCGGGCAGACGAGAAGATCGGCTAGACGGGCCTTCATGGCGTTCCCTCCAGGGACTTGGGCCCCGACGGTGGGGGCAGGTCGAACGTCTTGACATAGTATACGGCACGTCCGTCGTCGGAAAGCACGTCCCAATGACGGCGTTCATAGAGGCGACGAGCCGCGTGGTTATCGGAGTACGCGGACAGAAGGAGTGAGCGGTAGCCGAGGCGCGGAGCCATCTCTTCGAAGGCAGCCATGAGAGCCTGCGCCACGCCCCGACCGCGGCGGCGCGGGTCCACGCCGATGCCGACGAGGTCGTAGACCGGCGCCGGTGCGCGTGCTCGGTTCTCGTCGGTGTGCGTGTCGATGGGCGTGACGTGCGTGAGCAGGCTCTTCACGCGGTAGTGGATCTTGCCGCGGAAATCGGGATGCAGCATGACCGCAGGATGCGTGAGCACCGCGAAGGCGATCGTTGGCAGGAGACGACGGTTCACCTTGGGCCACTCGTCGTCAGGTGCGCCGAAGACGTAGCCGGCAACGGTGCCGTCGATTTCACAGATCAGGCTGATCGCGTCGTTGGCCGCGAGGAAGTGCGCGAGCATGCGCCGGACGTAGGAGTGGCCGAGCGACACGCCGAGGGAGCTGGCGAACGCCACCCGATGAAGCGAGGCCACCTGTGCGAGATCGGAAGAGGTCATCGAGCGAACGGATGGATCCACGCAATTGCTCCCTTTCGCGCCGGGGTTATCTCAGATGGGGCAGCCGCGCGCGCACCCGATCACCCGCACGCAATGCGGCGCGGTAGGCCAGGAATACGAGGGGCCGCGCCGGTGCGTCGTGAGCTCGCACAAGTTGCCAGCGGGCGTTCCATCGTCCGGCCGCTTCCGACCTCGTGTCGCGCGGAACCGGGTGAGGCAGATCAGCTGCCGCGCGGGCGGCCGCCTGTCCCGCCA
>Ga0209515_10005454_pt1 | contig 16435 bp, 12 predicted proteins | sample Subgroupgradi54m_FD_187454 | JGI IMG/M metagenome (GOLD analysis project Ga0209515, IMG submission 187454) | Subsurface groundwater microbial communities from S. Glens Falls, New York, USA - GMW60B uncontaminated upgradient, 5.4 m (SPAdes)... ...
GTCAACCATGCGAACTACGGCTCCTACACGCTCGCCGAAAGCAATCCGAGTTATGGGAAGCCGACTTCGAACACGGGTCTCGCGTACCAGCCGCGCATGGTGCAGCTGGGATTCCGGGTGACATTCTGATCGTCGCTGCGTGCGTGGGCGGGTCTCGCCGAAGCCGAAGGGCGAAGGCGGAAGGACCCGCCCGACCCTGACAGGAGTTCGTGTGATGGCCCGATCGAAGGGTTCGAAGCGAAGGCTCATTGAGCGGCGCGAGTTTCTCCAGAAAGGCGCGCTCGCCGGCGCCGCCATCGTCGGCTCCGCCACCGCCTTGTCCGCCGAAGCTCTTCGAGCGGAGGCGGAAGCGGCCGCGCAGACGGCAACGCCCGCACCTCCGGCGACGCCGCCAGTGTTGTCACCGGCGGCCGAAGCGGCCGGACCCGCCGACGTGCAGGTCCTGGCGGACAATCAGCGCTGCGGCTCCGATTTCATGGTCGACGTGCTCAAGTCGCTCGACTTCGAGTTCATCTGCGCCAATCCCGGATCGAGCTTCAGAGGCCTTCACGAGTCGTTCATCAATTACGGAGGCAACAAAAGTCCCGAGCTGATCACGTGCTGCCACGAGGAATCGGCGGTGGCGATGGCGCACGGCTACTACAAGGCGGAGGGCAAGCCGATCGCGGTGCTGGCGCACGGCACCGTTGGACTGCAGCACGCGTCGATGGCGCTCTACAACGCGTGGTGCGATCGCGTCCCCGTTTACGTGATGATCGGCAACTACAACGACGCCGCCGTACGCCGGCCGGCGGAGTGGTATCACGGCGTCCAGGACGCCGCGCTCATCGTCCGCGACTTCACGAAGTGGGACGACACGCCGTGGTCGCTCACGCACTTCGCCGAGTCGGCGGTACGCGCCTACAGGCTGGCGGTCACGCCGCCCATGGCGCCGACCGTGCTCGTCCTCGACGGCATCATGATGGAGGAAGGGATCTCGCGCGACCAGCGGCTTCCGATTCCGAAGCTGACGATCCCGTCGCCACCGCAGGGCGACTCGGGATCGGTCGAGGAAGTCGCCCGGATGCTCGTCGCCGCCGAGAGTCCCCTGCTGGTCGCAGATCGTCTTGCGCGGACGCCCAATGGGATGACGCTGCTCGTCGAGCTGGCCGAGACGCTGCAGGCCGGCGTGATCGACCAGGGCAGCCGCATGAACTTCCCGTCACGCCATCCGCTGAACCAGTCGCAACGGGGCGCGGCTGCCGTCGGCGAAGCCGATGTGATTGTCGGCCTCGAGGTGGCTGACTTCTGGGCGACGGTCAACTCGCTCCGCGACACGCTGCACCGCTCCACGCGGCGGATCACGAAGGCGACAACGAAACTCGTCACAATCACGACGGGCGATCTCTACGTCCGGGCGAACTACCAGGATTTCCGGCGGCTGCAGGACGTCGACCTCGCGATCGCGGCCGACGGCGAAGCGACGCTCCCGTCGCTCATCGAGGCGGTCAAACGCCTCACGACCGGCGATCGGAAGCGGGTATTTCAGGAACGCGGCGCGAAGCTCGCCGAGGCGAGCCGCGCCGCCGCGGATCGCTCGCGCGTGGCCGCGAGCTACGCGTTCGATGCCAGCCCCGTCAGCACGGCGCGCCTCAACGCCGAACTGTGGGCGCAGATCAAGAACGAAGACTGGTCGCTGGTCTCGAACTACTACACCGATCCGAATGGCGGCTGGCCGCGGCGGCTCTGGAATTTCGACAAGTCCTACCAGTGGCTGGGCCACGCCGGCGGCGGCGGCATCGGATACGGCGCGCCGGCCTCGGTCGGTGGCGCGCTCGCCAACAAGAAGCATGGCCGGCTGTCGGTCGCCGTCCAGACCGATGGTGATCTGATGTATGCGCCCGGCGTGCTCTGGACGGCGGCGCATCACCGCATTCCGCTCCTGAGCGTGATGAACAACAACCGCGCCTATCACATGGAGCTGATGCACGTGCAGCGCATGTGCAACGCGCGCAACCGGAGCGTCGATCGCGGCACCATCGGCAGCGAGATCACCGATCCGAACATAGACTACGCGAAGCTCGCGCAGAGCATGGGGCTGTACGCCGAGGGACCCATCACCAATCCGAACGATCTCGGCCCCGCGCTGAAACGCGCCATCGCCGTCGTGAAAAAGGGCGAGCCGGCGATGGTCGACGTCGTGACCCAGGTGCGCTGAGGAGAGCCGGATGCCGACCATCTTCTCGAAGGCTGTCGTCTCCGGCACGCTGGCGCTGGTCGTCGCGCTCATCGCGACCGGCACTGCGGAGACCGGCACTGTGCAGCAGCGGCCAACGCCCGCGCAGCCCGCACAACCGGCGCCGCCGAAGCCGCCGCTGGTCTCCGAGACGCCGTCACCCGCGCGAATCGAAGCGGGCACGAAGCTGTTCAAGAAGAACGGCTGTTATGAATGTCACGGGCAGGAGGCGCAGGGCGGCGCGAACGGAGCGCGGATCGGACCGAATCCGATTCCCTTCCCGCGCTTCCTGGCCTACGTGCGCAACCCGACCGCCGACATGCCGCCGTACACGGCGAAGGTGATCTCGGACGACGACCTGGCGAGCATCTACGCGTTCCTGCAGGCGCGGCCGCAGCCGAAACCCGTCAATGCGATCCCGCTGCTTGCACCTTAGCCCGCCGCCGCCCATACGGGCTTCGGCGAGGCAAGCTCCCAAGATCACCTTGGGAGTTGGGCGTTGGACGTTGGGAATTGACGGACTAGATCTGCCGGGACCCACACTGCTCCGCTCATGATGCGGCGCGCCGTCCGCGCGACGGTGGCGCTCAGCACCTGGGGTTCGGCGCCCCCACCACGCATGCTGATTCGCACGTCCATCACACCAGCCGGGTGCGCGATCCGCACGGTGTCGGGATCGTCTGCGGCTCGCGAGGCACATTCGGAAACGACGGTGCCGGAAATCCGCGCGGCTGCGGCCGTGCTGATGCTGCCCGCTCCGGCATACGAGCGATGCGCGGTCTGCATCGAGAGGAGCCGGGCCTGAAGATCGTGCGTGTCCGCCGCGAGCGTGTCGCCCGCGGTCGTCCGGTACATCGCGCACGGCGCCACGAACGCGACCTTGGGCATTCCCGGGCTGATTCGGGTCGCCGACGCGCGATCCGGCACGATCGCGAGCAGCTCGGCGGCAATCGACCGGATGTCCTCCAGCGTCCGCATCACACCGGGGTGCGATTCGATTGTTGGCGGCAGTTCGGTGCCGGTGAGTCCCAGGGCGGACGCCGCGCAGAACACGACGGGATTGCCGGCATCGACGATCGAGACGTCGACCTCGCGCCCGTCTGCGAGAAGGAAGCGATCGCGTGGGCGACCGGTCGGCAGGACCCGGCCCGTCGTCGAGCCGCCGGGATGGAGCCATTCGAGATCGATTCGGGCGGCGGTTCCCGCGACGCCTGCAATCACGTACTCTCCCTCGGTCACGACCCGGCCGCCTCGCACTGGAACGTGCGCCCGTACGAGTACGCCGGTGTTGACGCTGCGGATTCCAACGATCGTGACAGGCTCCACGGCGGGCACGAGTCCCGCCTCGATCGCGAACGGGCCGACCGCCGCGGTCATGTTGCCGCAGTTGCCGCCCCAATCCACGGTCGGCGCGGCGACGCCAATCTGGGCGAAGAGCATCCGGACGTCCGCATCGGAGGTTCGTTCCGGCCCCACGATCAACGCCTTGCTGGTCAGCGAGGTTCCCCCACCGATGCCGTCGATCTGGCGGAGATCAGGAGAGCCAAACGCGCGCAGGAAAATCGGGGCCAGGACTTCCCTCGGATATGGAAGGTGCTCTTCGAGAAACAGCAGCCCGCGGCTGGTTCCTCCTCGATAGAGCACGCATGGGATCGAGACGTCAGGCATACCCGTGAGGATTCTGGTCTGGTTCGCCGGACTTGATCAACAATCCGTGTCGGAGAACACATCATGCGCCTGATTCGACTCCTTCCGGCAGCGCTCATTCTGTTGAGCCCGATGCATGCCTTCGCGCAGGCCCCGAGCATCTTCGTTCCTGGTCAGGAGGCGACGGACTATGTCAGCAAGGCTGACTACTTCAGTATCAATTTCACAGGTCAGCCGACAGTCCGGGACATCACCTATCCCACGGAGTACCGGATTACCTTGCCGGCGCGCGTCTATACCTCCGTCGTTGGCAAGAACACGTACACCGTCACCGTGGTCGACTACAGGGACGCGATAAAGATACACGCGGCGCGAAACGACAAATGCTTCGAGGACGCGGGAGCGAATCGTCCCGGTCTCACGCAGCAGCAACGCAGAGACGCGGTTGGAGACGCCTGCCAGGACGACGGTCCGGAGGAGATGCACGGCGCGATCGTGTACGCGACCTGGAATTTCATTCAAAAGGCCGCCAAGGTGACGCATCTGGCGGACTACAACACGGACCTTGTTCAAGGCAACGAGATTCACGTCATCAACCCCGATGAATCCCGCACCTACGCAACAGTCCACATGCACGAAAACCGTCTCTATATAACCCAGGCCACCGTACCGAAGGGCGCGCCGGCGGCGAATTGGTTCCAGATCTCGCTGCGATTCCTCGACGCTCAGTTCAACCCGGTCCGCTACACGTGGGATGGCTTTCAGCTCTACGCGAACGGAAGGCCGACCCCCCGCGCCGGGCAGGGCGGTGGCGCGCAGGGCCAGGGTCAGCCAGCCCGGTGATGTCTAGTTCCGAAACGATGTGTTGAACGCAGGAGGGTGAGCATGCAACGGAAATTCTTGGGCCTTGCGGCGGCGGCTGTCGGCGCGGTGCTGGTCGCGTTGCCGGCGTGGGCGCACCATTCACACAACGCCTACGAAGTCACGGTGTGGACGACCATGGAGGGGACCGTCACGGAAATCCATTACCTCCTCCCGCATTCGTGGGTCTACATGGAAGTCAAGGACCCGAAAGGCGGGGAGCCGACGACGTGGGCGCTTGAAGCCACCGGGCCCATGGGGATCTTCAGAAACGGCGTGAACAAGGAAGACGTCAAGGTCGGCGACAAGATCAAGGCGCGCTGTCATCTGCTCCGGGACGGCTCCCCCGGCTGCCTGCTCGGGTTCGTGACGCCCATGCATGGTGATCAGGCGCGAGGCAACGGCGTCGAGCACCAGTGGGACTAGCGAACGCTCAGGGAGGAAAGATCATGCGCCTGATTCAACTCGTTCCGGCAGCGCTGCTTCTGTTGAGCCCGGCGTATGCCTTCGCGCAGGCCCCGAGCATCTTCGCTCCAGGTCAGGAAGCGACCGACTACGTGAGCAAGGCCGACTACTTCAGCATCAATTTTCCGGCCGAGCCGAAGATACGGGAGATCACCTACCCCGACGAGTACCGGATCACCCTGCCGGGACGCGTCTATACCTCCGATGTTGGCAAGAGCCACTACGCCGTCACGGTAATCGACTACAGGGACGCTCTGAAAATACACGCGGCGCGAAACGCCAAGTGCATCAACGACGCAGGAGCGAATCGTGAGGGTCTCACTCCCCAGCAGCGTAGAGATCTCATCGGAGACAGTTGCCAGGACGACGGCGTGAAGGACGTGCGCGGCGCGATGATGTATGCGACTTGGAACTTCGTCCAGAAGGCGGCGAAGGTGACGCACCTCGCGGTGTACAACACTGACGTCATCGAAGGCAATGAAGTCCACACCATCAACCCCGATGAATCGCGCACCTACGCCATCATCCACATGTACGAGAACCGCCTCTACATCGCAGAGGCGACCGTACCCAGGAACGCCCCCGCGGCAAACTGGTTCCAGATTTCGATACGGTTCCTCGATGAGCAATACAACCCGGTCCGATACCAGTACTCCGGCCTGATGGTCTACTCGAACGGTTACCCGAAACCGCCGCGGGCGAACCAGGGTGGGCAGGGTCAGGGTGCGCAGGGCCAGGGCCGGCAGGGCGGCGCGCGGGGCCAGGGTCAGCCGGTCCAGTGAGTTGGAGGTTGGACGTTATTACTGAGATCCGCCGGCTTCCAGAGCGGCGAGTCTCGCCCTGCCGCACTCGAGCATGATGTCCAGGTACCGGCCAAACCGCTCCTCCCCCATGAGGAAGGGGTGTGCTCCGGTCGGATACTGATCGCGAAGGTTCTCCATCGCGGACAGGCTGTTCACGAGGATATCCGGATGGCTGCCGAGCGCGGTCTCCGGGTGCTGCGGCTTGGCCAGGTCGTCGAACACGTGCTTGAAGGCGGCGAGTGATTCCGGCGTCGGCATCTGCGTTCCGCTCATGATCATCGCGGAATGCGTGCGGCCCTGGTACTTCGCCGGAAGGATCATTCCGATGGTGCCCGGCGTGTGACCGGGCAATCGAATCAATGTCACCGTGGTATCGCCGAGCGTCAGCTTCTGGCCGTCGGTGACGTCCATGTCCGGCTTCGCTTGCGGTCTGTCGGGCCGGGTGATCCGCGCGATCATCTCCCAATCGGGGCTCGCCATCAGGACCTTCGGACTGTATGTGCCCTGCAGGTACGACGCGCCGCCGGTATGGTCGTTATGACCGTGACCGAGCAGGATGTACTTGATTTGAGCCGGGTCGAGGCCGACCTGTTTCATCTCGGGCTCGATGACATTCATCGCGTCGGCGGTGCTGTTCAGCGTGTCGAACAGGATGATGCCGGCGCTCGTGGGAACGGCCCACGCGCCGACGTCGTTGAAGCCGAGATAGTACAGGTTGTCGAAAATCCTGATCGGTCCGACGGGCCGGGTCGGGATCGGCGGCAACCCTGCCGCCTGCCTCGCGAGCGCGACTCTCTGCGGGCCCGTCGCCGTGCAAAACGTTTTGGCTTCGTTCGCCAGGTCCGACTTCCCGATCTTCATCGCGGCGGCCACATGCGCCTGAGCGTCCTTGGACTCGGCGAACTGCTTCGCGGTCGGGAACTCGGGGCGAGCCGCGCCCTGTCCGCCTCCACGGCCGGCACCCTGTGCATGCAATGCCGCCACCGCGCATGAGGCGACCAGAACTCCGGCCAGCATGTTCTTCAACATCGCGCTTCTCCTTCCGGGATTTCCGAAGGCCGGATGATATCCCGAATCCCGAATCCCTAATCCCCAGGGAGTACAACAACGTAGCGGCCGGCGGCCCGGCGGGAGGCGTTCGCGAGTTGAGGAACGCGCGAGAGGCGGCCAACAAGATCCGCGGGGAGCGCAACGACCGCGTCACGAGGAAATGGCTTCATCGACGCGAGCTCCTCGACGCTGACGCTGCGGATACGATCTGCGCGGAGCGCGTGCCGGACATCAGGCCGCAGGTAGTACACGAACGACACGCGCTCGTCCATGATGAAGATGGTGCCAGGCAACGATTCAGGTGACTTGAAATAACCCGCCAGGTCTCGCGCAGAGTGCGCCTGCGCGATCGGCGGTCCGAGCAGCACAAACGCCGCCGCGTACGTCGCGCCGGTTGCGACGACGAGCCTCGGCCACGCGTACGCAGCGGACCGCCGACGAAGCGTGATCATCAGCCACAGCCACGCGGCGCTCAACACGGCAAACGCTACGGCCTCCACCGTCGTGACGGGCTGGTTGGCGAATCGGCTTCCCCCCCACGGCGTCAGCGCGGCGATGACGAAGAACAAAGCCGCGTGCAGAAGCCGCCTCGGGTCGCCGGCGCCTTCCCGGGTTTCAGCCGACAACGCCGCGACCCACGACCGCCCGGCGAGAATGGCGATCGCCGGCATTGCGGGTAGTACATAGGTGACGGCCTTCGAGCCGGAGAGGCTGAGCAGCGTGAGTGCGCCCAACAGCCAGGTCCACAGCAGCATTTCCGACTGCCGACTGCCGACTGCCGACCGCCGACTGCCGCCTGCCGCCTGCCGACTGCCGCCTGCCAGGTTCACATACAGAATCCATGGCAGCCCTCCGCCGACAGCGAGCGGAACGTAGAACCACCACGGCTGGCCGCCGTGCCGCTGGGTATCGGTGGCGAACCCAAGGAGATGCCGGTCGATGAAGTAGTACTGCAGGTATCCGGGCTGACGCGCGTCCATCGCGAGGTACCACGGCAGCGCGATGACAACAGCAAGTGCGAGCACGGCCATCCCCTGCCACACGACCCTCCACGTGACCGCGCGCGCGAGGAGCAGATACAGGCCGTAGCCGACGCCGACGATCGCCACGCCCTCGAGTCCTTTCGTGAGAATCGAGAGTCCAAGCGCAACGCCCGCAAGAATCGGATCCCGGATCCCCGATCCCGGATCCCGGCCGCGCCAGAGAAATGCCAGCGCAAGGTTTGTGAACGGCACCAGCGCCATGTCGTGCACCGGCGCCTGCGCCAGCAGGAACGGCAGCACCATCGTCGCGTAGCACGCAGCCGCCACCCAGGCGGCAGTCGGCAGTCGGCAGTCGGCAGTCCGTTGCTGCCCGCCGCCCGCTGCCCGCTGCCCGCCGAAGAGCACACGCGCCAGCCAGCCGGTCGTGGCGATGCCGAGCAGCGCGAACAGCATTCCGGGCAGCCGCGCCGCCGCGGTGTTCTCGCCGAACGCGCTGATCGACGCGAACTGCGTCCAGAAGAACAGGATGGGCTTGTCGAGAAATGCCTGTCCAAGGAAGCGCGGCACCACGACGTCACCGCGCTCGTGCATCTCCTGCGCAATCGCGGCGTGCAGTCCTTCGTCCGGATCGGTGAGCGGCGCGTCGAGGAAGAGGGGGCCGAGATAGAGGACGACGGCGACGACGACGACCAGAAAGGAAAAGGAATTGGGGATTGGGGACGGGCGCGAATCCCCCCCAATCCCCAATCCCTAATCCCCAATCCCTATCGAGTTATTTCCAAGCCACCCGAAGCGGCTTGCCGACCATGTAGGCCGGGTTCGCGCCGGCGCGCGGCGTGTATTTGTGGGCGCCGCCGTTGTCGACCTCGGCGACGTAGAAGTTGCCGTCGGGATCGACGCTGAAGCCGTGCGTGCCCCACATGCCACCGGCGAAATCACCCCACGTGCCCCACGAGTAGAGGAAGTGGCCGTTCAGGTCGTACTTCAGGACCTTGTTGGTGCCGCGATCGGCGGCCCACAGGTAGCCGTCGATGATGTGGAGCAGGTGGACGTCCGATGGGTTGTCGCCGAATCGCCACTGGTCGAGGAACGTGCCGTCCTTGTCGAACACCTGCACGCGATGGTTGCCGCGATCGTTGACGAAGATGCGCTGTGTCTTCGAGTCGATCGAGATGCCGTGCACGTTGTTGAAGAACGCGGGGCGCGTGTCGTTCATGTTCGAGCCCTTCTCGCCCCACGCCTTCACGAACTTGCCGTCCTTGTCGAACTTCACCACGCGCGTGCCGTTATAGCCGTCGGCAACGACGAAGTCGCCGTTGGCGAACCAGTCCATGTAGGTCGGCCGGTTGAAGTGCGTGCCGTCATTGCCCGGAACGCCGTAGGTGCCGACAGTCAGGATCTCCTTCTTGCCGTCGTGCGTGAACTTGTGGATCACGTGCTTGTGGTCGTCGATGATCCAGACGTTCTTCTCGGCGTCATACGGGTTGATGGCAACGAAATGCGGCCGCTGCAGCATCGAGTCCCACTGCGTCCAGTCCTCGACCAGGTTGCCCTCGGCGTCGAACACGAGGATGCAGTGCGCCCAGCGCGCGTCGACGTCGAACTTGTTGCCGGCGCCCTCCCACGCCTGCATGCCTTCCTCGGCAAGCTGCCCCGTACCGCCGTTTCCGGGAGGGCTCGCGGAGGTGGCGTCGCGCCACGGAAGGCGCCCGATCGGAAACGCGACGCTCGGGCCGAACTGCGGGAGCTTCTGTGTCCGCGGCGTCGGCATGTCCGGCAGCTCGCCGCGCTCGAGCACGAACACGTGGTTCGCGCTTTCCGCGAAGACGCTCTGACCGGCGCCGAAGGTCCACGGCCCGTGCCCTGGAATCGACGAGAGCTTCTTCGGCCAGCCAACCGCGGCATCGTAGGGCCCGAAGATGTCCTGGCCGCCTTTCTGATTCGCGATCGCCGCGATCGACGCGGGCGCCGCGTTCCCCTGCTGGGCGGAGACCCACGGGCTGTTGAGAAGGTAGCCTGCTGCCAAGCCGACAAGGCTGGCCACCAGAATCGGTACACGGTTGCGCATTCTCATCTCCAATGCCGCGCCAGATATCCGCGCGGCCAATATCGCGGGTAATTATACGTAATACGCTCCGTGCCTCCGTTTCTCCGTGGCCCGTCTTACGGGGCGAACCAGTAGCTCAACTTGATGGCGAACACGTTGGTGCCGGGCGCGCTGAAGGCGCCGCTGAGGTCGCGCAGCGGCGAGAAGACGCCCGGCCGCGCGGCGGTGTCCGACGTGGAAAGGTTCCACACGGCGAACAGCGTGCTCCCCCGCACGTATTCCCACCGCAGCACGATGGTGCCGCGGACCGACTTGCGGTTGAAGTCCGGATTGTCCGCCAGCCGCACGGGAGAGAAGTCGAACGACTTCGCCCGAGCCAGCCTGCCGATGTTCGTGTAGTCGCCCACAGCGATGAACGGCTGCAGATACGCCTCGAGCGTCATGTCGCGCGTGAACGAGTAGGTCGCGCGCCCCGTGATGTTCATCACGTGCCTGCGCAGCCGCCCATAGACGTTGTCGTCGACGCCGTCGCCGTCCGTGTCGGTGTTCTTGATCCACTGCGCGCTGTCGCTGGCGGACGTGTACTCCACGCCCGCCGATCCGAGCAGCCGGGGCGAGAACTGGAATCGCGCATCCGGCGTGAACGAGAACCACCAGCCACCCGTATTGTCGCGGGCACCGTTGGCACGGACACCGAACCCGTACTGTTTTCTCGAGTCGCTGTTCAGCCCGATGTTGAGGAAGGTGTTCGCCGGCCGGATGATCGGCGGTCCTCCGCGCGTGTCGAGATCGTCGAAGGTCAGGAAGTTCCGCTGAACTCCGAAAAACACCCTCCAGAAGTTCTTGAAGGTCACGTTGTCGAAGGTGCCGAGCCACTTCCCGATGACGAGTCCTTCCTGTGTCCAGTCGCGTCCGGTGTAGATGTTGACGAAGACGCTGCGGAGCAATCCATGAGGGTCCGGCTGCGCCAGGAACAGGCCGCCGTTCAGGTCGTTCCTGTTCGGACGGCTCTGGAGAAAGCCGAGGTCGGCATTCCGGAACGTCGGCGAGAAATGATCGAAATGTCCGTACCCGCCGACGTACTTGCGGTTGAAACCGATCTGCGCGGCGCCGCCCTCGCCGTCTTTCACGATGCCTTTGATCGGCGCCCGCGTTTCGAGCCAGTGCGCATTCAGGAAGAAGCGGTTCTTGTCGCGCCGGATCGCCACGTCGCCGCCGACGGTCGTTGCGTCCGCGTCCTTCTCGCGCGTGACGTTGGTGGCCGTGAGGCCGAGGCTCGACGTATCGCCGAGGATGTTTCGCTGCAGCCGTCCGACGCTGTAGAGCGTGCGCGGCTCGACGAGCTTCCGCACGCGCCGGACGAGCGTCGCGCCGGCGGCCGCGGTGTCCGTCGCATCGACGCTCGCGTACTCGCGCGATGTCGTCGCCGTCAGGCCGCCATACGTCCAGCGCGACGTGCGTCCGGTCAGCTTCGCGGCGCCCAGTATCGTGGTCTGGTCCGGCTTGCGCACGAGCGTCTCGTTGTCCGCGAGCTTGAAGTGGTCCGGGGTCTGTCCGATGCGCCGCGAATAGAAGTCCGGGAACTGGGGAAATTGCGAGATCGCAAGGGCCTGGCTGTCTTCCAGGAAGAACGCCCGCTTCTCGGGAAAGAACGTCTCGAAGACCGACAGGTTGAGGACCGACGGATCGGCTTCGACCTGCCCGAAATCAGGGTTGACGGTCGCCGACAGATTGGCCGAGCTGCCGAGCCCGACGCGGAGATCGACGCCGCCGTTAGCTCCGCCGACCGACGACGTGCCGCTCTTCGTCTCGAGCTGGCCAAGCGTGTACGGCGTGACCTCCAGACGGCGGGGTGGCGTAAGCCGATCGTCGAAGATCAGGTGCCCCAACCGCGACACGGCGCCTTGCGCGCCGCGCGGCCTCGCGATCCACCAGTCGGACTCGCCGCGTGAAAAGATCGTGCGGCGGACGTTGAAACCCCAGACCGTTCGATCGCCTGGCGCGAGCGGAAAGCGCATCTGCGAGAACGGGATACGGAACTCCGCGCTCCAGCCCTGCATCGATCGGAGCGTCCCGACCTCCCACACCGCCTCGTAGTCGTTGTTCGCGCGGGTGTCGTCCACCAGCGTGAAATCGTTCTGCACGCCCGAGGCGTTCGCCTCGAAGCAATAGGCCGTCAGATGATCGTGAGCCGTGTCGAAGCAGATCTGAATGTTGTCGCTCGGTGGCGCGCTGCCACGGCGCCCGAGACCATCGCGAATGAGCGACGGATCGCGCATGAACATCTCCACGGCGACGTACGCATAACGATCGTCGTACGCGATCCGGATCGTCATCCGCTCGGTCGGCGGCGCCATGTTGTCGGGATCTTCCTGGACGAAGTCGGAGATCGCCTCCGCGCGGCTCCACACCTCGTCGTCGAAGCGGCCGTCGATGCGGATGGGCGGAGACGTCGCGCCGACGCGGAGCGCGTGGAACTCCTTGCCGGCCTTGTCCTGCGCCGCCGGCTCGCTGGAGCTCGTGATCTGTCCGCCTTCGCGTCCGCCTTCGCGCGCTGCGCGCGCTTCCGCTTTCGCGCTCTGCGCTACAGCGGACAGGTCGGCGAGACAGGCTCCGCCCATCACCCACATCCATACGAGGGCTGCCGCGGTCCAGGCGGACGCACGCATCGGTTGCTGATGTTAGACGCCCGTTACGAGAAATCGGCCGACGTCATTCACTGAAACAGGCCACAGAGACACCGAGGTGTGCCTCTGTGGCCCGTCTTACGCCAGGCGCTCGCGGATCTGCGCCATGTGATGCTTCAGGTGGCGCACGTAATCGACAATCACGAATTCCAGGGTCACCGGCTCGGAGTCGCCGATCGTGCACGGCATCCCGTATCGGTCCGACGGGATCCTCGCAATCACGTCGGCCAGATGGAGGTTGAAGTGGGTCCAGAGCGCGACGAGGTGGGTCCACTCGGCGTCGATGTAGCCCTGCGAGCGCACCCAGTGGTTCTGCTCGTATCCCGGCAGCCGCAGCGCGTCGGTCTCCTGCGCGCGCACGAAGCGCTGATGGTTGTTGGCGGCGGAATCTATGAGGTGGCCGAGGACTTCCTTCGGCGACCACGTCTGCGCAGCGGGACGCCGTGCCGCGGCGCGAGGATCGGCCGCCAGCAGCTCGCGTGAGAAGCTGCCGGCGACCGCCCGAAGCTCGACGACGACATCACCGACGGTCATGACCACGTCGTTGAGACAAGCCACAGAGACACAGCGACACAGAGAAAATCAAGTCTCTGTGTCTCTGAGTCTCTGTGGCCCGTCTCACCGGTATCACGGCGCGAGCGACGTGACATAGGCGGCGAGAGCCATCATGTCGTCTTCGGTCAACTTGTCGACGACTGCCTTCATCAAGGGGCTCCAGGTGCCGTGGCGCGCGCCGGTCTGCATGTCGTACATCTGCCGTGCGAGGTAGCTCGCCTGCCGCCCGGCGATGGCGGGGACGGGATCGAGGCCACGCAGCCCGGGACCGTGGCAGACGTCGCACCGGACCGTCTTGCCGTTGCCGCCGGTCGTGGCAAGCATCTCGCCCCTCTTGAGCGTGCCTGGAGGCACGTAGGCCGTGAACACCGAATGTGGATTGCGGAGGATCTGCGCGTCCTCCGGATCGTTGGGCATCTCGACCAGCCGGTTGCCGAGCGGCACCTTGCCGCCGTCCGCGGATGGAAGGAAGAGGTTGTTGGCATTGGGCGCGAATTTCGGGATCTCCGTCGCTTCCACAACTGTGTTCTTCGGGATGTACTTGACCGCGGCGAAGTACTCGGCCGCCTGTCTCGTCTCTTCCGGAGTCAACGCCGCCGCCATCACGGGCATCTCCCACGCGTTGGCCTTGTTCCTGTCGGTCGTGTGGCGCAGGCCGTTCTTGAAGTCCGCCATCTGGTTCATGAAGTAGATCACCGACGTCCCCGAGACCGGTGCGTTCTCCGGCTTGCCCGTGCCGTTCGGGAAATGACACAGCGCGCACGCGCGGATGCCGTCCTTCTGGCGTCCGTGCGCGACGATCTCGGGCATCTTCGGGTGGTCGTTGGGATACCAATCGACTGGGCCGTAGTCGTTAGCGGCCTCGGTCACGGTCCACTCGGCGGCCGCACCCGGCAGCGTCCGCTTGCGCCCGTCATCAGGCGGCGTGCCGCCGCGCGCGCAGTCGACCGGGCGCGCGGCCGTGCACTTCTGTGAGTAGTCAGAGGTGGCGGGGGGCGGATCGACGTACCCGTACGCCCACAGCGGCATTCCCGCGGCGCGGAGAAGGACTGCGCCCGCCGTCGCGCACACGAACCCGATGGCCAGGAGGCCAATGACCTTCTTCATCGCTGTTGCCCTCTCTTGGAAGTTCGAAGGTCGAAGGTCGAAGTACTTCGCACTTCGAACTTGCTACGGCCGGCGTTGACCATACCACGGCACAACACCATGTCAAGCATCGGCACGCAGGCACTTTTTCTGTACCCGACGCTGGCACCGGCGCTCGACGGCCTGGCCCAGGCCCTCGAGCAGCAGGGGCAGCCCCGCCGCGCCGCCGCCGTTCGCGCTATCCGGTGTCAGACTCAGGTTCCGCGCCCTGGGTTTCCGGTAGGTTTACTTGACGAACGAATACCCAAGGTGTAGGTTCACCGGCAGTTCAGGCTCTCCGGATCTACTACGCGCGACTCGCGGCTTTTCCACAAGAAACTTTGCACGTCGGCCCGTCTCCCGGCGTGCGAGTCATGAGAACGTCCAGGAGGACCCTATGTTGAGATTGCGTCAGGTGTTCGTCTCACGACAGCGGACCTGTCGAATCCTCGTATTACTACTGCTCACGCTGGGCCTGGCCGTCACGGCCTCCGCCCAGGGCGAACGCGGCGTGATTACCGGAACGGTGGCCGATGCGCAGGGCGGAGTGTTGCCCGGCGTGACGATCACGGTTCGCAACGTCGATACCGGCTTCACCCAGACGGACGTGACCGGCGGCAACGGTCAGTACCGGTTCGGGGCGGTGCCGCTGGGCAGGTACGAGCTGAAAGCGGAGCTGGTCGGCTTCACGACCGCCACCGTGACGAACCTCGCAATCTCGATCAACCGCGAGCTGCGCCAGGACATCTCGATGGGCCTGAGCACGCTCACGGAGTCGCTGGTCGTGACCGGGCAGGCGCCCGTCGTCGAAGTCACGAAGAGCGAGGTCGCGGCGGTCATCACGCAGCAGCAGATCGAGATGCTCCCGGTCGCGAACCGCGCGGCGGTGACGCTGGCGCTGCTCCTGCCCGGCACGAGCCAGGACGGCACGCGGCCGCGCCGCAGCAACGCGCAGGTCGGCGCGGGCACGTTGCAGTTCACGAGCAACAGCCTCGCGGACGGCACGATGAACATGTCGACGAAGGCGGGCGAGCCGCGGCAGGACTTCCCGCAGGCGGCGATCCAGGAATTCAAGGTGTTCACGAGCCAGCCGCCGGCGGAGTACGGCGGGCGCGCCGGCGGCGTGATCAACATCGTGACCAAGAGCGGAACGAATACCTTCAGCGGCGAAGGCTACGAGTTCCTGCGCAACAAGGCGATGAACAAGGTGGACAAGTTTACGGCGGCAGCGGTCAAAGCCGGTTTAGGCACCGATCGGTACAACCGGAATCAGTTTGGCGGCGGGCTCGGCGGCCCGATCGTCATGAACCGCGTCCACTTCTTCGTTGCGACCGAAGTCACGCAGGAGGACACGAGCTACCAGGTCAACACCGGTCGTCCCCAGTTCTACGGAAAGTTCGAAGGGGTCTTCGACGCCGGTCTCCCGAACAAGGAGTTCTTCGTCCGGAGCGACGCGCAGTTGACGTCCAAGCAGAGTGGGTTCGTCCGCTGGGCGTGGCAGAAGGCGGAATTGTTTTGTGAGGGCTGCGGCGGCAAATCCGCCAACGCCGGGAACACGCTGATTCCGCGCGACGCGCTCGTCATGGGCCACACCTGGGTACTCGGGCAGCGTTTCCTGAACGAGTTCCGCTTCAACTACGCGCAGCAGATCATGTACCAGAGCCCGAGCGGAACTGAGTACTACAAGAAACTGGACTTCGCGCCGGCGCGGTTCGTCGGCACGACCGCGGTCTATCAGTTCCCGAGCTTCAACTGGGGCAACGACACCGTCTTCATTACCGGACAAAAGATCCGGGAGTGGCGCGACGACTTCTCGATCTCCGCCTCCTCACACAACATCAAGTTCGGCGCCGACATCCAGAACACCGCGCTGCACGAGGACGCGCAGGGCAATCCCAGCGGCACGTGGAACTTCACCAACGATCAGCTCTTTGACCCGACGAGCGCCGCCACGCTCGCGACGCTGAGGGGACCGATCAATACGTTCACCGCATCGT
>Ga0209515_10005455_pt1 | contig 16435 bp, 12 predicted proteins | sample Subgroupgradi54m_FD_187454 | JGI IMG/M metagenome (GOLD analysis project Ga0209515, IMG submission 187454) | Subsurface groundwater microbial communities from S. Glens Falls, New York, USA - GMW60B uncontaminated upgradient, 5.4 m (SPAdes)... ...
GAGCCGTACTGGTATAACTATCAGGGCGAGCTGACGGAGGAAGAATTCGGTCTGCAAGCCGCCGGAATTGTAGCTAGCGCCAATCTCGTATTTGCCGACTGCTTCTTTATTCTTATTTGGTTTACGATCGTTTCAAAAAATAGCCACGGCGGGAAAACCTTAACGGCAAAGACTCTGCTATCTAATCTTTGGCGGCGCGTTCGGGGTATTCGGGAACAATCGAAGCTAATTCAGTGGAATCCAAACTTAAAGGTCATCTGGGCAGACTTAGATGACACCCTGCGACCCACCTTTGGCAGGTCATCACCAGAAATGCTTGAGCAAATCGGACGTTGGCTCAAAGTTGGAGTGATGGTAATCGTTACCAATAGCAGTTGGGCGGATGTATCCAAAAATTTCGCCGCGATTGATCCCGCGGTGAAATCCCATTTAATTATCGCAACAACCAACGGGGCGCAAATTACCGGATTTGATAAGCAAGGACAGCCCAATATTCATTACAACGCTTTACTGGAAAGATTGACACCCGTGCAAAAAGTCACCTGGTGGCAGATTGATCTGGAAATTCAGCGTAGGTACGGATTAGACGCAGAGAGCGTTCCTTCCGGTACAAACTTGAAAGAGTATTTAAGACGGTCCGGCGGCGATCCATTTGTCATTATGTACGACCATAAAATGAGTCAAATTTCTTATGAAGTGATTAACGGCCGGCAAATCGGTATTCTAAAGGGTTTGAGAATCAATCGCCAATTGCGCCAAAAAGGCTTACCCGCAATGCCTGCGCAAATAGGGTGGCGGGGATTTTTACCTTGGCCTCATTTTGATTTGCGCGATTCAATTATTGCCTTCGGCGCTGGTAGGGTGGCCCAAGAGAAGTTGCCGCTAGTGCTTACCAAGGGAATTTACGCCGTTGATTTTAAAATTGAAAGTGTTAACAAAAAAACCGCGATCGGAATTGTGCGTGGTTTGAGATTAGTGGAAGAGGCCCTGGGGCAAGACCCGATTGATTACGCGAGTCAATCTGAAGTATGGGGGGATAATTTGAGCGGGTCTGATGGTGATATGGTGCGCGCTTTGCCCCGTGGCACGCGTGGTATCAGTTTTGGCAACGAAACCGCTCTGCCTGCTGATCTAGCGAGTTCCGCGTTTTCTTATAAAGGCAAAGAAGTTAAAAACCTGCCTTTTTGGGAACGCGCACTGCGTTATTTCAGTACTTCCCCACATGCTGTCATTCCCGCGAAAGCGGGAATCCAGAACTGGACCCCCGCCTCCGCGGGGGTGACGAAGGGAGATGACTCCGGTGATAGTTTGTTAAATATTCTTTTTACTCTTTCCTTCGCCGGCATTGTCTGGACGGGATGGGTTTATGCCGCAGTCATTATCGGCGCTATCGTTTTAGGTGTTTACACCTTAAAAAGTGTTTTATCAGGCCGTAAAAAGATGTTTTTTACGGTTTATCGCAACAAAGGCAAATATCGTATGGAAATTACTCAAGAACAACTGGAAAAACCGTTTCTTTTATCTACCACCTTAGAGCAAGGTACTGGCGAGTACGATTTGAACGCGACAATGCTCACCGGGAATGCCTTGGGTTATTTTAAAAGAGTTCCCGAGGGGGACTATCTCGAGTTAGTCCTGCAAAACACCAAATTTAGAGCAAAGCCCGGAACGCCCATCGAGCGAGCCATCAAAAAATCTATACCGGACTCCACCATCTCCAAAGCCAAAATAGTTTCGCGCAATCCCATCACTAAAACAGTCGTAGTTGAGCTCGATGACTTGTTCGCTCAAGACATAGCCGGCTACAAGCCTTATCTGGAATACCTTTACGGCGCGGGCGCTATTGATGCCCAATTAAGCCGCGTAGAGAGTGCCTTGGCCCATCCTTCAAATTTGGAAATTAATTCTCGAATGGTATTTACGGGAGGAGATCCCGGCCCGCATAGTCTTACTTTGGAAGACACCCGAAATATTCCTCTTACCTTTAGATACAGTCTCGCCGCTTTACCCGCGGAGGGATACCAATCTCGCTTGGCCGATGATCGTATTGGTTTTTTCACGACCACTTATGAGGACTGGGCGGATCCGCACAGACCGGATGTGACCGTGAATTATATTGCGCGCTGGCGCCTTGAGAAGAAAAATCCTAAAACCTCTTTATCCGAACCCAAGCAATCTATTGTTTATTGGCTAGAAAATACGATTCCGGCGGAGTACAAGGGTGCCGTCAAACGCGGCATTCTAGCGTGGAATAAAGCATTTGAAGCCGTTGGATTTAAAAACGCCATTGTGGTCAAAGATTTGCCCGAAGGTGTTGATCCCGCGGACGCGAGATACAACGTTATTCGCTGGTACCATTCCGTAAGCAATATATCCGCTTTTGGGCCATCGCGCGTTAATCCGTTAACCGGTGAAATTTATAACGCGGGAGTTTCATTCCCGGCCGAGATGGTTCGCGTAGAACACTTTTTGGACTTGGCTCCGGTAGGTAAATTAAAGGGTAAATCCAGTGACAAAAAGAAACCCGCGGGTCACCACGCGTGTCAATATGCCAAGCAGGCTGCTCCCAGAGCCGCCACGGCTTTGGCTATGCTTAAAGCACGTGGTAACTTTAGCGAAGCTCAGGCGCGTCAATTTGTAAATGACTACATAACGTCTCTTTTCCTGCATGAAATAGGCCACACCTTGGGCTTGCGTCATAATTTTCGCGCAAGCACATACCGAAGTTTGCGTGAACTGGATACAGCTACCGATGGCGTTATTTCCGCCTCTGTCATGGACTACGTTTCAGCCAATGTCGCTCCCGCGGGATCACCGCAGGGTCCTTTCTGGCAGACTGAAGTGGGACCGGCAGATATCCTATGGATTCGCTACGGTTATACGCCGCTGGAGGGGCTAAGCGCGGACGAACAAAGGGGCCAATTAGCAAAAATAGCTGCCACGAGCGCTGAGCCGGGCATGGAATTCGCCACGGATGAGGATTTAACGGGCATGGATCCTGATGTGCAATTATGGGATTTGGGTGATGACGCGCTCGCCTTCGCGGAACGACAAATAGCCTTAGTCCGTGATTTATGGAAACGTCTTGAGAAAGAGGAGCCAACCCCAGGTGAAGGATACCAAGCGTTCAGAAGAAAGTTTCTATTGGGACTCGGTGAGTACTGCGCGGCCGTCAGAGCCGCGACAAAATTTATCGGCGGCGTTCATTTTAGCCGACATCATCCCGGTGATGCCACGCGCAAACTGCCCTACACGCCGGTTTCCGCCGCGCGCAGTCGTAAAGTTTTAAAATTTCTCTATGAGCATGTTTTTTCGGATAAGCCGTTTGCCGTATCTCCCGAGCTAATTCGAAAATTAGCGCCCAATCGCTCAGCTACCGTTGGCAACGCGATGCCGGAGCTCGACTTCCCGGATTACGGTGCAATGATATTTTGGCTACGTGATACGGCTTTCGATCATATTTTAGATCCGGAAACACTGAGACGGGTCGTTGAGTCAAGGCATATGGCTTCAAGAAAAAGCGTTGTTTTCACGGTAACGGAGCTTTTTACCTCAATCACAGCTTCGGTGTGGGCTGAAATTATGCCTCATAAACCATTATCTGCCACAGCTGCGGCAGAAAAGAAATCAGTCAGAGCTCCAATTGAGGCCGTGCATATATCCGTTCTACGCCGTGATATGCAGAATGAGCTGGTTTCTCGATTAATCAACAGGGCAAGGAATCGAGACGTACCACCTGAAGCCGCCGCGGCGGCTGCGCAAAGTCTCTTAACAATATCCCGGCAACTCAAACACGCGCTCAAAACCAAAGACTGGGACGAGGAAACAAGAGCCCATATGGAAAGAACGCTAGCTAGAATTACAGACCATTTGGATGATACGGGGCATGACACCGGCATTGCCTCTTTGGAGAAAATGCTCGCTCTCGCGGTATTGAGCGTGCTGGCCTTAATTGGGACGCATTGGTTAGGGGAAACGGTGTCTTTGGGGCTATTGCTGAGCGCTGTATCCGTTTGGGTTCTTGGAAAATTAAGGAGAACCCGGTTTTACCGTAAACCTGTAAACAATAATAGACCACCCCGATTGTTTCCTTTCCCAGTGTTTACTGCTCCGGTTATGCTTGGATTTAGCAACCTGGGTGAATAAGTTAAGAAACATATGCGACCTTAAGCGCCTGAAACATAAAATGCAGAGCGATGAGCAACTCGGGAAAGTTTTTGAAGACTTGTCTAAGAGAGTGATCTTTATGCTTTTGCGTAATGCGGGGGGCTCTTCTGAAGAACCGTGTATGGGAAAACCGTACGCACGGTTCTGTGGGGGGCGTTAAGTTCACATGGAGGTGAATTGAAAATGTCTAATCGACGAATAACGACGTTAATGACCATGATGACGATTGTTGTTGTGCCAGTCGTACGTTCCATGGCCGATAACACAGCGTCAGCCTTGACCGCAACTGAGAGTCAAAACCTAAGCGGGGCTTTTGACCAAGCTAAAAAGGAAAAGAAGGATAAGGTGTTGCCTGTGCGGAGACCTCAAGATGAGGCCAAACCGATGCCGGTTTATCCCGGTCAGCCAGAACCTCAGCCGCTGACCCTGACGGCTTGCAGGAAGCAGTCTAGTGCAACCTTGGGATGCCAAGGGGGTTCAGGAATCATCGTAGCTCAGGTTTTGCCGCAACCCATACCGTTGCCACTACCGAAACCAAAGCCGGAGCCGCCAAAACCAAAATGCAAGACAATAACCAGAAAATGGTGCGTCGAAGTAGGCACCAATGGTGTATGCATTAAATGGGGGAAAGAAACCGTAGAAGTATGCGAGTAAAAGTACAATAGATTGGACCCAAGCGGGGGGCGTTTGCCCCCCGCTTGAACAGTCGGGATGTTTATTGCAGGCAACATGAACCTTATTATTTTTTATCTTCCTATTATGCTGGCCATCACATGGGAGGTAATTTTCAAAAAGCTGGCCGCCAAGGAACGCGGCTACCTATTTCAGTGCGCCTATTATGTTATCCCTCCAGGATTTCTCCTTTTAATTTACCGGCTGACTCCTCAACAAATGGGTATGACTTTTGATTTGCATCCGTTGTTTATTCCTTTGAGCGTATTCGGTGGTTTCTTACTCAATACCACAAGCCACCGTTTAGTTGCCTACGTGCATTACCTTTATGAATTAGCCTACCACTTTCGCCATGACCATGATTGCCACGGCGAAGATCATGGCCTGGATATTTCTCCTGGCCGATATTACTGGGGCACGGGGTCCACGGTGTCAGTAGCTTCTTATTTTACTGAATGTTGTTTCCTAGTGCCTTTTATTGAGGAATTGGCTAGTCGGGGTATCATTTACGTCTTGTTTCGAATGTTTTTACCGATCCCCATTGCCATATTACTCTCGGGATTGCTTTTTTCCCTGGGACATTACAAGAATGGTATGGGTAAAATTTCGTTAGCGCATTACGTTGTCTATGGCATTGTTTATGCCGCACTTTTTGAAATCTCCGATTCTTTGTTAGTCCCTTTTTTGTGTCATGCAGGATTTAATCTGACGGAATATCTTGTCAATTCTGTCAACGCATGGGCGCGGAAAAAAGGCAAAAAAATACCATGGATTACATACTTTCCCTGTCCCCCAAAATTCCAAACCTATTTCCGCACGGCATCGAAGAGAAATTCGTCGGCTCAAGATCAATGGGGGAGCGGGGGAGGCGGGGTCAAGTCCGCTTAATTCTCCGTAAATATCCGACAGTCCATGTACAATCATGGACTGTCGGATATTTACGGAAACATTGGAAAACGTTTGGTTGATTTAGCAAAAAGAATTTTGTTAACTTGAGTGTAGATGTTTAAACTGACAATCGCTTTATTAGCGGTAGCGGCGTGGGGATATACCGAATCCCCCTTGTGGAACGACTTCAATCAACTAAGAGACGACTTTGATCATACCCAGTCCGCTCCTGTTGTGATGTATAAAGCCGATTCCCACAACCTGCTAGCCATTAACTTAACCAATACCGTTTCCCCTGATCCCAACGCGGCCGGAGACGCATCAACGGTAACTGCTCCCGTCGCGCCGGCTGCCACAGCCAAAAATAAGGAAACAGAAGAAGAGGAGCAAGGTTCAAACATTTTTAGATACATTAGAAAGAATTGGTCGCAGTTGCTGCTCATAACACTTGGAACGACCGGCGGTTTTTTAGTCACAAGGTTAATCGGAACGGCAGTTGAGGGCGGACCTGTTTTAACCTACAGCCTGGTATTGCTTGGTTTTGCTGTGCTCATCGCGCTCACGGTACTAGCTGATTATCTAGTGGAAAGATCAGGTAAAAAAAAGGAAAAACAGGTTGCTAGCGCGAATGGGGTTGACAACCTGGGTTTGGCAAGCGCATAATAGGTCTACTATGGCACATGAAGTAAGTGATAAAGATTTTAATAGCGAGGTAGTCAATTCTCCAATCCCCGTTTTAGTTGATTTTTGGGCTCCTTGGTGCGGACCTTGTCGTGCTATGGCCCCTGTACTGGAAGAACTGGCCACCGAATACGAAGGCAAAGCGAAAGTTGTGAAGGTTAACACGGATGAGAATCCTATCGAGGCATCCAAGCTGCGCATATCGGCGATCCCGACTTTGGTTTTTTTTAAGGGTGGGAAAGTAGCGGACCAACTCGTTGGCGTATATCCAAAACCCACGATAAAGCAAAAGCTCGACGCGCTCCTCTAGAAAAAGTAAGCGCTGTCATTCTGACTCCTCAATTTCTTATAAAGAAAGAAGAATCTCGGAATTAGACAGATCCTTCTTTCTTTATGGAAAACAGTGGATTCAGGATGACAAAAATGAAAAAAATTTCTCTTGCGTTTCTTTTTGGGTTCAGTGTTTTTATCGGCAGTTGCAACAAAAACGCCCAGAATCAAGCTTCGCCAACGCTATCGAATCTATCACTTCCCATTTTGGGAAGCAAAAGCCAATGGTCCCTGGGTCCTCTTTTGGGAAAAAAGACTGTGCTTCTGGCCTTTTTTACGACTTGGTGTCCTTATTGCAACCACAGCATGCCCTATTTGCAGGATTTTTATGAAAAAAATAAAAATAATAATTTTGAGCTCATCGGCGTCGATCTTGACGAGAGCGAGGCCAAACTTGAGCATTTCAATCAAAAATATGGTTTGACGTTTCCTTTGGCGGTCGGTCAATCCGAAACCTTAGGAGCGGATTTCCCTGTGCGTTTTTTGCCAACCTTCTATCTTGTGCGGCGCGATGGGCGAACCGTGCGTAAATTTGAAGGTTTCAACCCCGATATCTTGGAAGAAATTTCTAGAACAATCAACTAACCCTACGAGGGCGTATTCTGGCCAAAAAACTTGTTCTTATAGACGCGTATAACTATTTGCACCGAGCATACCATGCTTTGCCTAAATTGCGAACCAAAACCGGCGAAGAGGTGGGCGCGATTTATGGCTTTATCAGAACCATCGGGCGAATCGCTAAACAATTTGGGCCAACGCATTTAGCCATCTGCTGGGACTCAAAACCCACGCTTCGCTTAGCAATCGACACGTCTTACAAGGCGAATCGTCCTGTCACGGCGGACGAGCTAAAAGCGCAGATTACCCTATCTAAGGAATTAGTTGAGGCCTGGGGTCTTTATAATGCCAAGGTCGAGAGCTATGAAGCCGATGACCTAATGGCCACCTTGGGCACCCTGGCTCAAAATAATGGATTCGAGGTCGTTCTGGTTACCTCTGATAAGGACATGCTTCAACTGGTGAATGACAAAATCCGCGTTTATTTGGAACACCGTGAAGAATTGGCGGACCCGGCTAAAATTCGAGAACGATTTGGATTTGAAGCGCCGCAATTAACGGATTATTTCGCTCTTCGGGGGGACGCCGTAGATAATATTCCGGGCGTGCCCGGCATTGGAGAGAAGACTGCCACCCAATTGATAAGCGCTTTTGGCAGTGTGGAGGCTATTCTAAAAGCATCGATTGACACGGAAAGTTCTTTGACGCCAAAAATTCGCGCGGCTATCGTTTCCCATCAAGAGCAACTTCTTAAAAATAAAACCTTAGTGGCTTTAGAGCGCGATGTACCGATTGATTTTGACGAAGACGCGATGATTTTTAATAAAAATAACTTTAAACCGGAATTTAAAGATTTGTTGGTTCGTTTCGGGTTTGCCAGTCTTTTAAAGGAATTTGGAATCCTGGCTACCTCTGACGCCGGCTCTTCAAAGTATAACGCCTACTTTATCGCGCCGGAGAACCCGGAACCCCTCGACATCCGGACACTGGGTGATCCCAATGTGAGCAAAGTGGCGCACGACTGGAAGGCCCTTTTGCATCAGAGGCCGGAAACGCTAACTCAGATAAAGGGGATGATCTTGGACATAAAAATCCTGGCCTGGATCAACAATCCTTCCGAAGAATCTTACGCGCTTGATTGGCTTCTCACGCGTTATGACTGCCTGAATCCTATTGATTTGGCCATGCGGCTTAAAGAAGAATTGGAGCGCCAGGGTTTATGGAAACTCTATGAAGAATTGGAGCTTCCGCTGGAACATGTATTGTACCGGATGGAGAAAACCGGCATATCTCTCGCGAGAGAGGTTTTAGAAGGTCTAATTACGGAGTGGGACGCAACATTGCTAACATTACATCAAGATATCATCGCCTTGGCGGGGGCGCCGCGAGATTTAAATATTAATTCACCAAAACAGCTGGGCGTTCTTTTATTTGAAAAGCTTAACCTTCCGAAATATAAAAAAATAAAAACCGGTTACTCGACCGATGAAGAAGTTCTGCATCGATTAAAAAACGCGCATCCGGTGGTTGGGAAAATCCTTGAGTACCGTGAACTTTCTAAATTACAATCGACCTACGCCAAAGGTCTTTTAGAAACTATTAACCCGCAAACAGGAAGAATCCACGCGACCTTTCATCAAGAAGGCACACAAACGGGACGCCTTTCCTGCACGAACCCTAACTTGCAAAATATTCCCATTCGATCGGCGCTCGGCATGAAAATACGCCACGCGTTCGCCCCATTAGACCCCGACTGGATTTTTCTTTCTTTGGATTATTCCCAAATTGATCTACGTGTCTTGGCGCATTTAAGCGCGGATCCTAATCTCATCGCCGCCTTTGAAATTGGGCGGGATATCCACGAAGAAACTGCCAAAATTATTTTTGAACACCAAACGGAAACCATGTTGTCGCCAGAGCTTAGGCGGCGGGCGAAAGCCATTAATTTTGGCGTGCTTTACGGCATGAGCGCGTGGGGTTTAGCCAAAGAGCTTGAAGTTTCCCAGGAGGAGGCTCAAAATTTCATAGATCTCTACTACGCCGGGTTCCCTCAGGTGAGGGTCTGGATGGACGCTACTTTGGCCGCCGCGCGGGAGAATGGTTTTGTGACAACCTTATTAGGAAGAATGCGTTATTTAGGTAATATCAACTCACCGCAAAAGGCTCTGCGCGAGTTTTCAGAGCGCGTAGCGATTAACACACCGGTTCAAGGCACGAGCTCAGATTTAATTAAAATAGCGATGGTGCGCATGGCCTTAGCGCTCGAGACAAAACAATCGCGAATCCGCATGCTTGTGCAAGTGCATGATGAAATTTTGCTTGAAGGGCCAAAAACGGAAGTTCTAAATTCCACCAGTGAACTACGCAAAATCATGGAAGATGCCATGCAACTTAAAGTACCCATCGTCGTTCACGCTAAAGCCGGTCCCAATTGGCAAGATTTGGAACCATTCGGAGCGTCATCCTGATTCCATAATTTTTATGGAGAAAGAAGGATCTATAAATTATGTTCTACCCCTCATCTAAACTACCAAGAGTAACAACAGGCCTGCTTGTAACCGTTATGGCAGGCGCGCTGGCAAGCGCTATGTTTCCCGCCTGGAGCGCGATGAACTTGGGATTAGTCCCCGCCCACGTGCTTCGCGAGGGACGACTCTGGCAGGTTCTTACCTATATATTCTTGCACGGCAGTTTAACGCATTTGATATTCAATATGTTCGCGATTTATATGTTTTCGCCTTCCATAGAAAACTTGTGGGGGCAGCGTAAGTTTCTAATTTATTTTTTGATATGCGGCGTCGGGGCCGCCTTACTCACGATTGCTGTCGGTCCTTTTAGCCTGGTGCCAACTATTGGCGCCTCAGGAGCCATTTATGGACTTCTTTTAGCCTACGCGCGAATATTTCCAGACTCCGTTTTTTATCTTGGTTTTCTTCTTCCAATTCGAGCGAAACATTTTGTCGTGCTCTTGTTTTTCTTGGAGTTTTTCCTAGCGCAAACCCCGAGCATGGTAGCGCGTTTCGCGCATTTGGGCGGTTTGCTGACCGGATTGATTTATTTCAAGGCGCCCGAACTGTTCCATGCGTTTCGATCTTCTCGCTTCGAAGCTTCTGAAACTAGGGATAGACGCCCGCCCTTAGAAGAGGTCGATCGCATTCTCGATAAAATAAAAACTAAAGGCGTTAATTCTTTGACGGCTCGCGAAAAAGAAACATTGGAAAAAGCGAGCGAAACTTTTAAACATTCACGTTGAATTATGCCTGAAGGTATTGAAGTAGAAATTACTAGAAAAAAATTAGAAGCCTCCTTGGGCCATCAACTGCTTCGATCTATTGATATTTTAGACGCGCGATTGGCTTATCCCGTGCCTCAATCTATTGCCTTTAACGTGAAACTGCTATCCATCGCGCGCCATGGAAAAGTTTTACAGTTTAATTTGGAGAATGGCAGTAATTTTTCCCTCAGTTTGGGTATGACGGGTTCTATCTTGTGCCGGGAAGCGGCTAAAAACAACGCGCAACCGCGGTTAATGATGAATTTCGCGAACAAACAATATGGCCTCTTTGATGTCAGGCGTTTTGGGCGTTTTGCTTATCCGGGAAAATTGCCTCAGGGATGGGACGTTCTAAGCCACCTTGGCCAACGCCAAACCCCCAAAACCTTTTGCTCCATTTTGGCTCAAAGCTTGAGCGCCATTAAGACATTGCTCATGGACCAAAACAAAATAGCGGGTATTGGTAATATTTATGCCAATGAGATTCTCTTTGAGGCTAAAATTAGACCGTCGCGCCGCGCCAATTCTTTGTCCCTGCTAGAATCGCGACAACTCTGGCGAGCCGCGAGAAAGATTCTGCGCAAAGCCTTGGCATTGGGAGGCAGTTCGATTAAAGACTTTAGGCATCCCGATGGCAAGAAAGGCGCCTTCCAGCACGTCTTTAAGGTATACGGCAAAAAACAATCTGAGCCTTGTCCGCGATGCGAGAAACCTTTAAAGGTAACACGGCTTGGCCAACGCGCCACAATTTACTGCTCATGCCAGAAATAAATAGAAGCATAGAAACTGAGATGCAAAGAAGCAAAGACTATAATGATTTTGTTTATTTCTCAGCATCTCAGCCTCTTTGCATCTTTACATCTTTTTTATGAGAACCATTACTCTCGCGGTGACGGGAGGATTTGGGTCCGGCAAATCAACCGCGACTGCCTACTTTAAAGCGCTGGGAGCTTATACCTTGGATTGCGACCAAATAGCCAAAGAATTGACCACGAATAGAAATTCCCCATCCTCCGTCATTCCCGCGAAAGCGGGAATCCAGAACTGGACCCCCGCCTCCGCGGGGGTGACGAAAAGAGGGGCCATTCTGCGCGCGATACTCAAAGCTTTTGGACACCAAGTAGTCACCAAAGAAGGTAGTTTGGACAGAGCCAAGCTTGCTCAAATCATATTCAGTGATCCCACAAAAAGAAGAATCTTGGAATCTATTTTGCATCCCGCCATACGCCAAGAAGTAATTCGGCGGCTTAGAGAATCTACTGAGTCAATCCGAGTCGTCGAGGTTCCTTTATTGTTTGAAACCAGAAGGGATCGCTATTCCAAGTCTTGGCTCAGCCAATTTGACGCGTCTGTAGTTGTTTATGCCAAACGCGACACCACGGGACAGCGCCTAAAAAACAAAGGTGTGAGCTCGCGTGATTTTAGGGACAGGTCTCGCAATCAAATGTTAATTGAGGTAAAATGTCGAAGAGCCGATTTCGTTGTAGATAATAGTAGGTCTCACCAAAAGCTTAGAAAACAAATCCAACAGATTTATAGAGCGTGCCAATTCGTTTTAGGCACATTTTGACAGGAGGAAAAATCATGATAAACCAAGAAGAAACCAGCCGACCCATCGTGGCCCCGGTAAGTCCGCCAAGAACGACCCCCGGCAGCAAACCTAATTTTGAATCACAGTCTTTAGGAAAAATGACGCTACAGGAACTAACGCGCCTGGCTCATGAACTTAATATTGAAGAGATATCCGGCTTGCGTAAGCAGGAATTAATCGCCAAAGTCTTAGAGGCTCAAGCGAAAGAACACGGTATAGTCGAGTCCGGCGGCGTGCTGGAAATATTGCCGGACGGCTTTGGGTTTTTGCGTTCCTCATCTTACAATTATCTTCCCGGACCGGACGATATCTATGCCTCGCCGAGTCAGATTAAAAAATTTGGTTTGCGCAAGGGCGACAATGTTTTAGGTCTTATTCGGCCGCCTAAAAATGGCGAACGATTTTTCGCTTTGCTGCAGTTGCAGTCCATTAACGGTGTCCCCATCGAAAGTTTAAAGGACCGTCCTCTCTTTGAGAATTTAACGCCGTACTATCCCAAAAACAGACTGAATCTTGAACACAAGAGGGATGAACTGACAACTCGTTGCTTGGATTTGATCGCGCCTCTGGGCAAAGGGCAAAGAGGGTTGATCGTATCGCCTCCGCGCGCCGGCAAAACTATTATTCTCCAGAAAATATCAAACGCGATTAGCATCAATCATCCCGAGGTCAGCATCATCGTGCTCTTGATTGATGAACGTCCGGAAGAAGTTACCGATATGCAAAGAATCATTAAAGGGGAGGTCATCTCCTCGACGTTTGACGAACCGGCGGATCGTCACGTTCAGGTAGCGGAAATGGTTATTGAAAAAGCAAAGCGTATGGTAGAAGGGGGCAAAGATGTCGTTATTCTACTGGACTCCATTACGCGCATGGCCCGCGCTTACAATACGGTTACCCCATCATCGGGCCGTGTCCTCTCCGGTGGCATCGAAGCCACCTCTTTGCAAAGGCCAAAACGCTTTTTTGGCGCGGCGCGCAATATTGAAGAGGGAGGCAGTTTAACTATTTTGGCCACGGCCTTGATTGAAACCGGAAGCCGCATGGATGATGTTATCTTTGAGGAATTCAAAGGAACAGGCAATATGGAAGTCTATCTCGATCGTAAATTATCTGACAAAAGAATATTTCCGGCCATCGATATCAACCGTAGCGGCACTCGTAAAGAAGAACTTTTGCTTAATGAAGACGAGCTCAATAAAGTCTGGGTTTTGCGCAAAGTGCTCTCACCTTTAAATCAGGTAGAAGCTATGGAACTCTTGAGCGATAAATTAGCTTCGACAAAAAGCAATAAGGAATTCTTGAAGTCCATGGAAATATCGGGCACGGATAAAGATTAGAGTTTCCTGTCATTCTGATTCCATAATTTATATTGATGAAGAAGAATCCGAAAACCCGAAGATCCTTCTTCTTTATAGAAAATAGTGGATTCAGGATGACAAAATCGAAGGCGCTGGCTTTCCTCTTCACCCTGTGTGCTTCGTCCGCTTTATTCGCGTCGGTCAACTGGCCGCGGTATTCTCTACTTAGGCCCGCTTCCGGCGTTACCGCGCTAAAGCCTGAAGAATTTAAAAAAATCGAACGGCTCCTTTGGGTCTATCACCCCATGAAACCGATGGATAATGCTTGGAAATTAGCCAGCGCCTATGGAACAAATGTTCAAAGCATCCAAAGCACGAACGCCTCGGAACTCATTTGGGTGCGCCCCGGTTATTCGATCATCATTCACAATAAACGGGGTACCCTGCATAAAGTCAAAATTAAGGATGGCCGAGGAGAAACGATATCTGAAATCGCCGCCTTTTATAAGCCCAAAGATAAAGACGCTCAGGAAAAATTAAAGCAGGCAATACTAATCGCGAACGATCTAGGCGCTCAGTACATGCTGGGAAATTTGTCTCTCAAAGCCGATAGCTTTGTTCTTGTTCCAAATACCTACCTTCAATTTGATACTTTCAGAATTCCTTTTAACGCTTGGTCTCGCATTAGCTCCGGCTTTGGAATGCGATTTCATCCGATTTTAAAAATACGACGATTCCACGAGGGCTTGGATTTTCCCAAACCTTATGGCACGCCCGTTTACGCGGCGCGAAGCGGTCGAATAGTTCACGCGGATTGGATGGAGGGCTACGGGCTGTGCGTGATTGTTAAGCACAGCGATGGAACCACCTCTTTATACGGACACCTTTCAAAGGTTCTGGTCGTGCTCGGACAAACGGTGGAACGCGGCAAAAAAATGATTGGGCGCGTGGGTTCTTCCGGGCTTTCGACGGGTCCTCATCTGCACTTTGAAATACGCGATCAAAAAGGACATCCCATAAACCCGGTGAAAAAGCTTGGACGGATGTAGTAAAATTTATCAGTGAAAGAAGGTATTCATCCTAATTACATCGCCTGCAAGGTTAGTTGCGCTTGCGGCAACGTATTTACGACACATTCTCTTAAGCCGGAAATCAAACTTGAAATCTGTTCGGCATGCCATCCGTTTTTTACCGGCAAACAAAAATTTGTTGACACCGAGGGAAGAATCGATAAGTTTTTAAAGAAATTGGATCAGGCAAAAACGCACAAAGAAACCGTCTCAAAAATTAAGAAAACTAAGGTCACCGCCAAAATACCTTCAAAACTTCTTAAGCAAGACAGTAAAAAAGCCAAAACCTTATCCAGCCGCCCCGTCGCTAGTCCGAAAACTAAAAGTTAGCCCTTCTTCCCTGTAACCTATGGAGCTTAAGCTTAATTACGCTTTATTGGAAGACGAGTTCCACGCTATTACAAAACAATTATCTAATCCCCAGGCCTTAAATCAGGCGGACTTCAAAAAATTAGCCTCAAGGCAAAAGCAACTTGGGATCATTTTAGATAAGACACGGTTGCTCAAAGACGTGAATCGACAGTTGGAAGAATTGTCATCAGATATGAAAGATCCGGATTTAGCCCAACTCGTAAAAGAGGAGATAGAAGCGCTGAAACTCAAGAAAGAAAACCTGGAAAACGCGCTACTGGATGAATGGATCGGCAAAGAGGAACATGATAGCCGCAACGTTTTTTTGGAGGTTCGCGCCGGAGTGGGCGGCGAAGAAGCCGCGCTCTTCGCGCTAGATTTGCTGCGTATTTACGAGAGATACTCCGCTTTGCTTGGCTTTAAATTTGAAATCTTAGACGCCAGCTACAGCGGTATCGGAGGACTCAAAGAAAGCAGCGCGTACATTCAGGGCAAAGACGTCTATGGCATCTTAAAGTGGGAAAGCGGCGTGCACCGCATACAACGCGTGCCCAAAACGGAATCGAGCGGACGCGTCCATACCTCAACGGCCACGGTAGCCGTTTTGCCGGAGGTGGCGGATCTCGAGGAAATCAAGATTGATCCCAAAGACTTAAGAGTAGATACATTCCGAGCCGGGGGCAAAGGCGGCCAGAATGTCAATAAGGTAGAAACTGCCGTGAGAATCACGCACATGCCCTCAGGTGTTGTAGTCGCTTGCCAGCAAGAGCGTTCACAATTTCAAAATCGTGAAAAAGCGCTGAAGATGCTTTACTCCAAGTTGGCCGCTTTTGAACTCGAAAAAAAAACTCAGAACATGATCGAAGCCCGCCGAAGTCAAATCAAGGGCGCCGAACGATCCGAAAAAATTAGAACGTACAACATTCTTCAATCTAGAATTACCGATCATCGCATCGGGGAATCCTTTTACAACATTGATGAAATATTTGAAGGCAAACTTGCCGCCATCACCGAAGCTCTGCGCAAAGCCGACCGAGCGAAAAAAGTCAGCCAGCTCGGCTGACCTGGCCGCTCTCGGCGAACGCTATCTAGCCGGTTTAAATATTCCCGAAGCTCGAGCAAACGCTGAACTGGCGCTTGCCCATGTGCTGAATATTGATCGAACCGAAATTCATTTATCTTCCCGAAAGGTCACGCCTTTAACCGAGAAACACTTTAAAAAAATCCTCGACCAAGTGGGAAAATTAAGGAAACCGTTGGCCTATGTTTTTGGAGACCAAAATTTCATGGGAATCTCTTTTAAGGTCGTGGCCAAAACGATTCTGATTCCAAGACCTGAGACAGAATGTCTGGTTGAATTAGCGTTAAAAAAAATACGTTCTCATCACGCACCCGGCTCAAAATTAAACATTTTAGACATCGGCACCGGTTCCGGCTGTATTGGTTTAAGTCTTTGGCATTTTCTCCAAAAAGATTACAAGGTATTTTTAGTCCTTAACGATATATCTAAAAAAGCTTTACGTGTTGCCAGGATCAACGCAAGTAACCTGGG
>Ga0209515_10005456_pt1 | contig 16433 bp, 17 predicted proteins | sample Subgroupgradi54m_FD_187454 | JGI IMG/M metagenome (GOLD analysis project Ga0209515, IMG submission 187454) | Subsurface groundwater microbial communities from S. Glens Falls, New York, USA - GMW60B uncontaminated upgradient, 5.4 m (SPAdes)... ...
AAAGAGTTTTGGTTCGCCTCGCTTCGCTCGGCGACTAATTCGTATTCAATTTTGGGGGTAAAAACGAATTCACGATTTTGCAAAATATGGTTCGAGCCGATGTTTTTCAGAAATGTTGGCAATTCGGAAAGATTATCTGTCTGAACTAGATTCGCGGCTTGATTCAAGGATAAAACGAACTCACGAGCTGGTTCGAGCCAAGACAACCCTTTTGTCTCAAAGTCATTGATTTTTTCGTTTAGTGTGACTTTTTGGGAAACGAGTTGTTCCTTTTTGGCGGCATATTCTCCTGTGGACAAAGTGTCGTCAAGGTAGATGTCTAGCAGTTTTTGAAGTTTTGTCTCAATCTGTGCTACCCGCTCTTTCAAAACGCTAACCTCGTTTTGTGCGTCCTCTCGCGCTTTATCCTGTTCGCTGTCCAACGCCGCCAAAACTTTCTCGGTGTCTTGGCTCGACAAAGAAACTTTTTGAAGGAAGTTTTTGATTTGTTCCACTAGCTGATTTTCGCCGAGATACTTTTCTTGGCACACGCCTCGTTTCTTCGTGCAACGATAGTAAGTGTAGGTTCCGCCGTTGCCTTTGGCATATTGCGCAGTAATCGAGCAACCACACGAGGCGCAGTTCATTAAGCCAAGAAAAGCAAAACTATGTTTTCTATCGGGACGTACTTTCCCACGTTTCGTCATAACTTCTTGGCATTTATCAAAAAGTTTCTTTGAAACCAACGGCTCGTGTTGTCCCTCATGAATTTCCCCACCATATTTCATCAGCCCAATGTAGAAAATATTTTGTAGAATACTTTGCACATTGCTCAAATTCAAGCATCCGAGAAGCAAACACCTAAAGAATAAAGAATTTTTATGAAAATTGCAATAATGATTTCAATTTTAGAAAAAGGTAGAGCCATGAGCGAAAGCATGTTTCGCAGATGGCTCGTGAAGCAAATTGTACCAATGTTAGTCACATGGCACTTGTTAGCGAAAAGTAAAACGAAGATTGAATCCTCCCGCGAACCCGTGACTAGCCGTCGCAACTACAGGCAATACCCACCAGAGCTTTCGGATGGTAGGGTTTGTACTCTTCTTCATCCGGTAAGAGAAGTAGACAATGCCCGTGTCTACCCCACCCAAAAAGGCGTAGGTCGCAGGTCGTCCTGCGTTGACGAATGGCCTCATAACCGGGTTGGCCTCACGCACTCCGGGATTCTTAATTGCCACGAAAGTAGTTTCCGTGTCGAAGATCGTGGAAGTCGCCAAAGAGCTGGTAACGACTATAAACTTGGTGTCAACGATCTTCGCAATCTTCTCTCTCTTGACCTCCTGGGCCGAAGCCGACGAGGAGACCAACATGGCCATTGCGAACAGCGAAATCAGCATACGCTTCATTGTCTTTACCTCCTTAAGAAGGTACTATTCCCCGAAGCCCTCGCAGTAGGAGTTTCGGGTAACTCCGATTCTACAGAAAGTAGAGCATATATGACTTTATCTGTAAAGGATAACAAAGACTGAGTTCAAGAAAAGCCCCTATTTCATGGTTCCTTCTATAAATTATTTTAGTTTCAAATTGATTAAAAAATTTTCTTCCCCCAAAATTAAAAAATGGTTCGAGCCGATGTTTTTAACGGGTTCTTTTGCGGTTTTCAGCGGTGCGGCTCCGCCGCCTTTCCGAATTTTCGCGGGGGGATTTCCTCGCCCCGCCAGGGCGGGGCGAAATGCGTTCGGACTAATTCAAGAATACTGCACAAAAGCTAAGAAAGACATAGCAGTATGTCTTTCTTAGCTTTTGTGTCGACCGCAGCGATGTTTTGCGAACACGCAAAACCGCGAGGGGTGGACTGCGAAAATTCCGAGCGACGGCGAGGAATTATTTGTAGTCATGTAATTGTATTTTCTAAAATATTGTGATAAATTATACTCATGGATCCTGAGTCCAAAAAGCTACTTTTAGATACACTTGCTCTTACAAAAGAGAATAATGACATATTGCATGCCATGAAGCGTTCTTTGCGCATCCAGAGAGTGATGACTTTCATTTATTGGTTCTTTATTATCGGTTCGGCTGTCGGCGCTTATTACATTATTCAGCCTTACATAGACCAATTAATTAGTGTATATAGTGGAGCAGGTGATGTACTCGATAGTTTAAAAAATTAAAATTTGCTCGGGTAAGGTTAAAGTAATTTGCTTGGGTAGCTCAGTTAGTAGAGCATTCCCCTGAAGAGGGAAGGGTCGGCAGTGCGATTCTGCCCCCAAGCACCACAACATAGTTTAGGGTCTTAGATAGACCTCACTTTTACGTTATTTTTCTTTTCTTTGTCCACTTTTTGAAGTCTGATGGTTAGAAGCCCGTGTTTTTCAGTCGCTTCGACTTCTTCCGGTTCCACTTCTTGGGGGAGCGATATGGTGCGCGAAAACTTTCCCCAGTAAAGTTCCTTACTAAAATAGTTGTCTTCGTCTACCGTTCTAGTTTCCTCACGTTGACCCCTAACAGTGACCATATCTCTCGCGATTGATATCTCTAAATCTTCCGGTTTGACTCCGGCCACCATCGTTTCCACGATAATATGTGTCGGTGTTTGATAAACATCCAGAGCCAGCTCTGCCTCTTCGTTTTCTTCTTCAATCCAGTTGCTGTCTTTCTTATCTTTTGATCCCTTGTTTCCCACTACGGAGATTTTCTTAGGTTCCTCGTATTCTTCTTCCATACGAACGCTCCCAGTCAATCTCTCCCAGAAACTCTTTTTTTTATTTTCCATCCCATTATAAATTTAAATTAATAATGTCAATTCATCCTCCTTACTTTTTCAAAAAGTAACATAACAATAATAGTCACGACCCACAAGAAACCAAACACTTTCAAAAAGTCATTTCCGCTATTCCTTATTATAAAAAAATTAAAAATATTATGCAAGCCGATAGCCAGTATAAATCCGACCAGGAGATACCACTTTCTCTTCAATTCTTCCATATGTAATGACATCCCTATTGCAATACCTAAAATCCCGCTCGAAACAGTATGCAGAAGTGTAGAGCCCAAGAACCGGAGCTGGCCCGTAAGCAAACCTACCGTATTTTGACCGAGCGAAAGAGGTTTGACCAAAAATAGCGCATTCTCAAGGGCAGCAAAGCCCAAGGCTACGGTAATCATATAGATTGGCCAGTCTATTGGTTCTTCAGCATAATTTGTGCGGTAAAGCACCAACAAAACAGCCAGATATTTCATTATTTCTTCTACGCTAGCCCAGAGAGTGAGCTGCCAAGCGTGAGAGCTGATTTGGCCCTGTATAAATTTCTGGATTGGCAGAACGCAAATCACCGCCAGCATTCCCATCAGGAAAACTATTGCCAAAAGTCCTTTTGGTTCGGGATTTTTCTTGTCTTCTTTAAGCCAGAACCAAAGCCAGAAAAGAGAGGGAATGATTCCGCCTACGAATGCTAAAAATAAAATTTTAGGATCACTTGTCATCATAATTTTCGTCTGCGGGCCATCTTTCCACCATTAATAAATTTTTTCGGGCAGGCAGCATCGACCAGATTTCTTCGGTAACAAAAGGCATAAAAGGATGCATTAATTTTATGGAATTCTCTAAAATATAATAAAGCGTTGCTCCGTATTCTTTTTTATTTTTTGACTCTTCAATTATTTCATCTGCAAAACGGTGCCAAATATAAGCATACAACTTTTCAGCTCCAAGATAAAAGCGAAAATTCTCCATGTCTGTTGTGATATCTTTTTCGAGAGAGTTAAATTCATCTATTAATTCCTTTCTTAACTCACCCTCATTTTTCATTCCGAGCACGTAGCGAGTGATATTCCAAATTTTATTTGCGAAATTTTTATAAGCTTTCACTTTTTGAATATCAAACTTTGCATCTGCCCCCGGACCAATCCCGACAATCATAGACATCCGGAGAGCATCCGCGCCGTATTCTTCTATCACAGCAATGGGGTCTACGCCATTATCTAATGATTTGCTGAATTTTTGCCCTTTAGCGTCGCGCAGAATTCCATGAAGATAAACTGTTTCAAAAGGGATTTCTCCCACTAAATACTGGGACATTAGAATCATCCTCGCCACCCAGAAAAATAAGATTTCATATCCGGGATTTATCACATTCGTCGGATGAAAGTTTTTCAAATCTTCTGTTTGCTCCGGCCAGCCTAGGGTCGAAAAGGTCCAGAGTCCTGAAGAGAACCAGGTGTCTAATGTATCAGGATCTTGAATAAATTCGGCGTCACAGAATTCACATTTTGGTTTTTCAAAAGAGACAATCATTTTTTCACACTTGGCCGTATCTTTTTCCCGACCTATTTTTGGTATACATATTGGTTCGTGATACCAAACCGGAATTCTGTGCCCATACCAAATTTGTCTGGAAATGCACCAATCACGTAGATTTTCTATCCAATTATAATAAACTTTTTCAAAATGATCCGGCAGAATTTTTATTTTGCCGCCGCGAACTGGTTCAAGCATTAATTCTTTGAGTGATTTGTTTCCCCGAGCGGGAATTTTTTTGTTTACATCCACAAACCATTGCAACATAATCTGCGGTTCGATAACTCCGCCGGTTCGTTCGGCAGTAGCCACTCGGTTTAGATAGTTTTCGTCAACCGAAACTAGCAATCCTTTTTCTTTTAATTTTTCCACAATTTTTTCACGGGCATCAGTAATTTTCATTCCGGCAAATTCTCCTGCGATAGGTAGTAATTTTCCATATTTATCAATAATTTGCTCTTTGTCTAGTTTATATTTTTCTGCTAACTGAAAATCTTCGTGCGAGTGGAAAGGGGTGATGGTCATCACGCCCGTGCCGAATTCCATATCAATCATCTCATCCTTGATGACCGTGGCTTCAATTGGCCCATTGATCCATTCTACTGTTATTTTTTGCTCGTGTTTCCAATCCTTATATCTTTTATCATCTGGATGCATCACCACATATTTATCGCCGAATTTTGTTTCCGGTCTGGCAGTGCCTATCTCGAATGGCCCATATTTAAAAGTAAAAAATTTATTTTTTCTTTCTTCGTAAACTATCTCATCGTCTGAAATTACCGTTTGGCCTTTGGGGTCCCAATTCACGATTCTGAAACCGCGATAAATCAGGCCATCGTCATACATTTTCTTGAAAGCAGTTTTAACTGCAGTATTACGAGCGTCATCCAAGGTAAAAGCTTCACGAGACCAGTCGAGGGATGCGCCCATTTTTCGCAGCTGTGTAACTATCGTCTTTCTGCTATCATTCACAAATGACTCCACTCGTTCCAAGAATTTTTCTCGCCCAATATCCTTTTTCTTCAAACCTTCTTTCTCCAGAATTTTTGTTACTTTTGAATCCGTGGCTATGGCCGCGTGGTCGGTGCCCGGAAGCCAGAGAGTTTTTTTCCCTTGCATTCTGTTGTAGCGGATCATTGTGTCTTGCATCGAGTCCTCTAGCGCGTGACCCAAGTGAAGCACACCGGTAGCATTCGGCGGAGGAAGGACTATACAAAATGTCTTATCAAGGTTTTTATTCTTTTTTCTATCTTCTGCCCATTCTGCTCTTTTATCTGGGTTAAAAAAACCGCTCTCTTCCCAGAGCTTATATATTCTACTTTCTGTTTCTTTTGGGTTGTAGGGCTTAAGCAACTTATCCTGCATGCTTAAATAATATCATATTACAGCCTTAGATTACCAGTTGCTTTTATGCTGTCCAACTTAGGAGTTTTATTTTTATTTTTTACATAACTTAAGTACCCAGCAATTCCAATCATCAGAGAGTTGTCTCCCGAGAGTTCTTGGGTGGGGAAATATATCTTAATTTTTTTTCCGCCCATGGCGGACATTTCACTTCGCAGGTGTTTATTAGCGGCGACTCCGCCTGCAACTATCAGAGTTTTGATTTTATATTTTTCTACTGCTTTGGCTGTTTTGTAAACCAAGCATTCTATGGCGGCGTTTTCAAATTCCAGAGCTATTTTAGATTTTGTTTTTTGATCTAGTTTACCGATTTTTTTAATCAAATAAAGTACGGCCGTCTTTAATCCGGCAAAAGAAAAATCAAAATTTTTAGAATGGAGCATCGGTCTAGGTAGGATAAATGAAAAACGAATTTTCTCCGGGTACGCAATTTTCTTGCTAGAAAATTGCTGAAGTCTCGCGCCAGTCGCGCTGCGAACCCCCTCCGAAAACTGCTTTTCATTTATCCTAGACTGTTCGGCGAGTTTCGAAATCTGTGGTCCACCGGGGTAGGGAAGTTCGAGCATTCTCGCTACTTTATCAAAGGCTTCCCCGACAGCATCATCTAAAGTCTCGCCAATGATCTCATACTGCATCCACTTTTTAGAAAGCACGAGTTGTGTATGTCCGCCAGAAACGAGAAGTGAGAGCATTGGAAGCTCTACTTTAGGAATAGAAAATTTACCTTTGTCCCTTCCAAATACAGATAATACGTGCCCCTCCATATGATTTACTGGTATGATAGGCACTCCCCATTTTTCTGCTAGATCTTTTGCGAAAGTAATACCTTCCCAAAGGCACATTTCTAGCCCCGGCCCGTAAGTCACCGCGATTAAATCGAGGCCGGGATTCCCGGCCTCTTTCAATGCTTGCTCTAAAAGTATCGGCAAGTTTTTTGCGTGTTCTCGTTTTGCCAACACCGGATATACGCCACCATAAGGTATGTGAATATTTATTTGGGAATTGGAATTATTAGCCAGCATCTTAAAAGAGGCATTGGTCACACCTCCTTTTACTTCAAATATACTAATGCAAGTGTCGTCACAACTTGTTTCGATGCTTAAAATTCTCATGTGGGCGGTACAGAATTCGAATCTGTGGCCTTGTCTACGTCAAAGACACGCTCTACCAACTGAGCTAACCGCCCGTTGTTCATTTATAGCATTTTCCGTTAATTTTTCAAATATTTACTATAAACTCTGCTATCGCTAGTTTTATAGTATTTGTGGTATACTTTATCTGTGAATTTAGTATATGAAATTTTAAAACAACTAAGCTCGAAATCTTTTAAATATAAAGGAGTTTCTGTAAATCTTTTTGGTATCCCAAAATTCAAGAAATATTCACAAAATTCTTTAAGCGGTACTCTGTCTCGTATCCACAAAGACGGTCTGATTGAAAAAAGTAATGAAGAATTTTTTTTGACACTAAAGGGTCAAAAATATATTAAAAAGAAAATGAACTCTTTGAGGCAATTTTATTTCAATTTTGACAAAGATGCACCTAAAAACTTGATAGTAATGTTTGATATTCCAGAAACTAAAAAAGCTGAAAGAGAGTGGCTTCGCTGGCACTTAAAAAAATTTAACTATTCTATGATTCAAAAAAGTGTGTGGGTTGGACCGTCACCTTTACCAAAAGAATTTTTGGATTATATTGAAAGTATAAAAATCAAAGATGGTCTTAAGACTTTCAAGTTAGCAAAAGGGTATAATATTAAAAAATAAAAATTACTACACTTCTTGCTATCGCAGAATTTATAGTAGTAGCTTAACTTATTTTAAGTTTTTTAAAGCGCTGAAGTTTTTGCTTTGATTCTTTCAAGCGCCAGGATAAAGGCGCCCATACGGAGAGAGGTCTTGAATTCTCGGGCCTTCTCCAGTATTTTTTTAGAATTATTTTCTAGGATTGGTTTTAATTTATCGAAAACTTCCTTTTCACTCCAATGTTCTTTTTTTAAATTTTGATCCCATTCAAAATAAGACACCGTGACGCCACCGGAGTTCGCCAAGATGTCCGGTATGACGGGGATACTTTTTTTGAATAAAATTTCGTCCGCTTCGGGTGTCAGGGGACCATTAGCAAGCTCCAGAACCACTTTTGCTTTAACTTTATCGGCATTTGTATCGGTTATGACATTTTCAAATGCGGCTGGGATTAATAGGTCGCACTCTGTTTCTAAAAGTTCGGCGTTGGTAATGTCTTTTGATTCTGGAAAGCCCGAGAGTGTGCCGGTAGTTTTTTTATGTTCTAAGAGCTTTTTTATATCTAGGCCGTTTGGGTTATAAATTCCACCCTTGGAGTCTGAAATCGCAACTACTGTATGACCGTGCTCGGTAAAGATTTCCGCAGCGTTACTTCCCACATTTCCGAATCCTTGCACCACCACTCTGCATTTTTTCGGAAGACCTAATTCTTTATACAATGCGTCAAAAACATAAAATCCGCCCAGTCCTGTTGCTGGACCTCTGCCTTCGGAACCGCCTTTCTCAATTGGCTTGCCGGTAAAAGTCGCTCTCGTTTTGTCGCCCGTGATTTTTTCGAATTCGTCTGCCATCCAAGCCATTATTTCCGGTGTCGTGTTCACATCCGGCGCTGGCACATCTTTATATGGTCCTAAAACATCAGATAGGCCTCGTGCCCAGCCACGCGAAAGTCTTTGGAGCTCGCCCTTCGACAACTTCGCTGGGTCCACGGTTATTCCGCCCTTGCCTCCACCCATCGGTATGTCTGCTACTGCGCATTTGAGCGCCATCCAGAAAGCGAGCGCTTTAACCTCGTTTATCTCGGTGTCGGGATGATAGCGAATTCCTCCTTTATAAGGCCCCCTTGCGTTGTTGTATTCTACACGGTAGCCTTCGAAGATTTTCATAGAGCCGTTATCCATCACAACTGGTATCGAAATCCTAATGTCTCGATTTGGCTCCCTCATGCGAGCGACAAATTCGCCCCCAAAATCTTTGATTTTGGCGGCCTTGTCGAGCTGTGCCATGGCATTGGAAAATGGATTATGCATCGGTAGGCAATTATATCCCGAAGTAAAATTTTTTGCAAAATTTACTACGGGACTACGCAACAAATTTCTCTAGTATCTCAAGTTCTTCTTTGGAATTAATACCCATTGCTTCTCGCGGGCTGATTTGGATGCTTTTTATTTGTACTCCTTCTTTTTGTGCCATACCGAGCAAGTCTGTCAGATAATATTCTCCTTGCGCATTGTCATTTTTTACTTCTTCTAGGTGAGGCCAGAGCCAGTTAGATTTGAAAACATAATATCCCGGATTTATTTCCTTGATATTTTTTTCTGTCTCATCCGCATCTTTGTATTCAACTATTTTTTGAATCCCTCCATTTGAGCGCACGACTCTGCCAAAGTTCAAAAAAATTTTATTTTCATTTTCAAAATTCGGCACGACTGCGCTGGCTAGAGTTATTTCAGCGTCTGTCTCTCTGCTTTTTTCTAAAAGTTTTTTGGCTGTCTCTAAAGAAACAAAAGGGTGGTCTCCGTAAAATACTATAATTCTTTCTGCCTTGGCGCAGGCCATCTTTGCGGTAAGTAAGGCATTTGCAGTACCGAGCTGTTCTTTTTGTTCGACATAGATTAAAGTGTCCCCGAGAGCTTTTTGAATTTCTTCTTTTTTATGTCCAACTACGGCAATAGCTGTGCTACCCGTAGCTTCCTGCACTACTTCACTCAATCTTTCGAGCACTGATTGCCCCCCGACATCTATCAATCCTTTTGGCAAATCGCTTTGCATTCTTTTGCCTAAACCTGCTGCCAGTATTACTCCTACAGAATCGCTTTGCATAGTGATGATATTATACACCAATTTTCTCTAAAACTTTTGGGATTTTTCTGAAGTCCGCTATCAAAACTTCTCGCATCGAGCCGTCATAGAGAGCCGCCGCCGGATGGTAAAGAGGGAAGAAGTATTTAGTCGGCAGGTTTTTAAAAACTTTAATCAATAATTTTCCGTGAGCGCCAGATATCTGAAGGTCGGGGAAGAAGTTATTCATCGCGTGCCGGCCCAAGAAAATGATCAGTTTGGGTGAAATTATTTTTAGTTCTTCTAGGAGCCATTCTCGACAAGATGCTTTCTCTGAAGGTTCTGGGTCCCTATTGTTCGGTGGACGATATTTTACAATGTTGGTAATATATATTTCTTCTCGTTTCAAACTTATCACCGCGAGTATCTCGTCTAAAAATTTTCCTGCCGCTCCGACGAAGGGGATTCCCATTTCGTCTTCGGATTTTCCTGGAGCTTCACCGATGAAAATAATCTCTGCGTCAGGACTGCCTACTCCGGGTACAGCCTGGGTGGCTGTTTTCTTCAGCTCACACTTGCATTCCTCCATCCATTTCTTATGAAGATTTTGAAGTTCTTGAGCTTTTTCCATACTTCAAATATTACCACATATAGACAAATTCTAAATAACTTGTAAGATATTTATAGACGCGTTCTTCGTTAACCATACGCGTCTAGGGCAGGAGGCCAACATGACTGAGAGACTACACTCCCGCATGAAGCGGGAGGCACGGGAAGTCGTGCACAACGGCCCACAGTACGGCCCACAGTGCAAGTGTGGAGCCCGCACGGTTCGGACAGCAGGGGGCTATCGATGCCCTTACTGCGGTGTTCCGGTGAGCAAGTCACAAAACGTCTCGTTGCCGAGCCGATCGGCGGGGCGTCTCAGGATGACGTTCGAAGAGTAGGGGCTAAGGAGGCTCCGCTTAATGGGCAACAGGATGTCGGCGGAGAAGTTGCGCGAGATCGCCAGTAAGGGTGGGCGGTCTGCGCACCAGAAGGGCACCGCGCACGAGTGGACGAGCGAGGAAGCTCGTTCGGCGGGTCACAAAGGCGGTGTGACGATGCACCGCAACTATCGCGAACTCAAGGCGCGAGTTCGCTACTATGAGGAGCCCAGAGAGGCTCCCGAAGAGGATCTATGAGGAAGGGGTCGTGGCGGAGCGCACACATGCCTCCGCCCGACCACCGATTTTACGAATACATTTTATTTTTTATTTTTTCCAGTTCCGCAATTATTTTCAGGTCTGTAATTTTTTCAAAACGAGGTAAAGTTTTACCATCTTTCACAACATTTTCTAAAAACATTTCGAGCGGTCGCAAATCAAAAAGCCGACCTGCCTTATACACCGAGGATTTATATAAAGGCCTGTAAACTACCATATTCGCATCAATTGGCCGGCAGTCGTCTTCTGTATGGTGTCCGACTCCGAGGACTTCGTAAGCATAGTCATTTACTGTTCCATTTTTTTCGTGCTTGTAATGGTAGTAAAAACCTTTTTCTGGAACTTTTTTAGGGATTGTTAACATAAAACTATTATAACTTTTTTGCGATTTTTTATGAAATAATATAAGATAATGAACAATGGCCCTGTCGTCTAACGGTTAGGACAACGGGTTTTCAATCCGTTAATCGGAGTCCGACTCTCCGCAGGGTCACAGTTGACAAAAATAAGGAGATGTGGCTGAGTGGTTTAAAGCACCGGTTTCGAAAACCGGCATACCGCAAGGTATCGTGAGTTCAAATCTCACCATCTCCGCACGAAAACAGAATTGAAATTCCCGCGAAAAAATGCGTCGGCGCGAAGCGCCGATGATTGGGCTGAATCCGCACCAAACCCAAACCCCGCCAAGATTTTCCACGCTCCGCGTGGCTCAAAAAGTACGGTTCGATTGTGAATTTTAAAGTTCGAACCGACTTTTTGGAACAAATGAAGATTTTCTTCATTTGTTCTTTCGTTTGCCAATTCCGCATTGGTAATATTGTCCTTTAGGAATTTTTCTGTAAGTTCGAACCGATTATGCGATTTTTGCTCAAAAGTTGATAATTTCTCTTTGAGAAGCTGTTTTGAGCTAACTAGCGCGTTTTTCGCATCACGATATTCTTCAAGCGATAACGCACTTTCAAGATATAGCGTCATCAGCTTCTCAATTTTAGAATCCAAAAGAGAAATTTCGGCTTTTGTGCTTTGAGAAAAAATCTCACTTGATTGGACAGCTAATGATTGATCCTTTTTGTTTTCTTCAATCATCCAAGAAAGCCAATCGAGAGGCAAAGAAACTTTCTTGATATTTTCCTTAATTTGGGAAGTGATGACCTCCTCGCGTAAGTAAGGTTGAGTACAAGGATTTTTCCGTTTAGTGCAACGTAAATAGTGATGTTCTTTTTGCGCTTCAGTAGTTATGAAACATCCACACTCGCCACATCGGAAAAATCCCCGATAGATATATGGATGAAATCCTTTTCTCTGCGGTTTAGATTTTCTTTTCATCACTTCCTGACAAGTATCAAAAAGTTTCTTTGTGATAATCGGCTCGTGCTTTCCTTCAAAAATCTCTCCGTTATACCTCATTAGCCCTGTGTAAATCGGATTTTTGAGTAAATTTTGATAATTTGAAACAGAAAGTTCCTTATCGCTTTTTCGCTTCAATCCAAGCGCGTTAAACTTGTTGCGGACTTCTCGCAAAGTGAAGTTTCCTGTTGCATATGCCTCAAATACTTTAGCAATCAATTTTGATTTTTCAGGGTGTGGCACGATACCTTTTCCTTTCTCGTTCACATATCCGAGCGGAGACATTTGAGGCCATATACCGTCTTTCACTTTGTTTCTATGTCCGCGCTTGATATTTTCACTCAAATTGTCCACATAATACTTGGATTGCGAAAAAGCGATTGAGAGCATGAATTTTCCTTGCGGTGTCGGATCAAACCAAAAAGTTGGGAATTTCATTTCGCTAATTACGCCAGTATCAACGAGGTAGATGATTTTTCCTCCATCTACCGAGTTGCGAGCGAGTCGGTCAGGATGCCACGCCAAAATACCAGATGCTTCACCTTTTTCCATTCTCTCCATCATTTCATTAAATACCGGGCGGCCTGGTATTTTGGCGGTCTGCTTTTCGACAAAGACATCTACCACTTCCAGTTGCTCTTTCAGCGCGAGTTCTTTTAACTCACTTAACTGGTCGGAAATACTGCGGACTTGTCTGTCTTTGTCGTCCGTAGACTTGCGAGTATATATGAAAAACTTTTTGGTTTGATTAATCATACTTATAGAATCAATATTACCATTATTGTATTTGCATTGGCAACGAAGAGCCACGCGGAGCGTGGAAAATCTTGGCGGGGTTTGGGTTTGGTGCGGATTCAGCCCAATCATCGGCGCTTCGCGCCGACGCATTTTTTCGCGGGAATTTCAATTCTGTTTTCGTGCGGTGTATCTTGGACAAAGTTCGAAACTACTTCGAACTAAATCCAAATGATTAAAGCTAATCTTACGCTCGACATTTCTCTTAATTTTAATTTTTCTACCACGCTCTACTAATGTGCTAATTCAAATGGACTCGGAAAAGCGGAACAATGATTTTGGGGATTAGGATTCCGCTTTTCCTCGGCTAATGTCTTTTGGCGAGATTCTGAATTCTGCCCGCAGGGGGTTTGGGGGAATGCGCGCGGGCTTATTTGATTGCTTGCATTATTTGCCTTATGTTATAATAAAATATATGCATATGCAAAACCTCGTGTTTTGGAGAGAGAGAGAGAGAGAGAGAGAGAGAGAGAGAACTCTCGCGCCCATCAAGAAGTATCAGCACTAGCTGATAGTCTCTTTTCGTTTTCTAAAAAGTCGACCTGCCTGCCGCAGGCAGGGAACCGCTTCAAATTTTGTAGCGGTTTTTTGTTATGGCAAATTAGTTTAATAAAAAGGTCGCGAACATTATGAACAAAAAAACTATTATTTCCGCATCCGATAGTATAATCCTCAAGCTCAAAGTTTTGGCGGAAGAAAAAGAAAGCGTATTGAGGATTAAGACCATAATAGATAGCATGCTAGAAGGAGTCGTGGTCGCAGATACGGGTATGCATTTTGAGTTATTTAATAAATCGGCGGAAAGAATTTTAGGGGTGGGGTTATCACAAGAAGATCCCTCAAAATGGGCAAAAATATACGGCGTCTATTTGCCAGACCAAAAAACACCGCTGCCCGTAGATCAATTCCCACTAAAAAAAGCCTTAAAGGGAGAAATAGTTACCGGCTTTTTACAATATGTAAAAAATAACCAGCGTAAGGACGGATTATACATAAACACTACTGCCGCGCCCTTAAGAAATCTGAACGGAAGAATTACAGGTGCAGTCGCAGTCTTTAGAGATGTATCAAAAGAGGAAGAAATTGATAAGGCAAAAACCAAACAACTTGCCGTGATTGCCAAGGAAAAGGAAGATACCAGAAAAAAGCTGGCGGTGACGGCAGAGAAACTCCGCCTCAAAGCTAAAAAGTTAGCTGTAATTGCCGGGGGAAAGGAACGTATCAGGCGCAAGCTGGCGATAACCGCCAAGGAACTTGCTGTGATCGCCAAAGAAAAGGAAGATGTCAGGCGCAAGCTGGCGGTGACGGCAGAGAAACTTAAGGAATCGCAAGATGAGTTAGCTCGCAAAGAAAAATTAGCTGTCATAGGTAAGCTAGCTGGCATCATGGGTCATGAGATTAGAAACCCTTTAGGGGTTATTAGGAACTCAATCTATTTCCTCAATATGAAATTCAAGGAAAGCATTGATGAAAAGGTGAAAAGACATATGGATATCTTGGAAACCGAGATTGATAGCTGTGATAAAATCATTTCTGATGTTCTCGAATTTGCCAGGACCAGGGCACCTTCCTTTACGGAAACAGAGATTAATAGCGTGGTCGAAACATCCATTTCTAATTCCAATATCCCAAAGACAATTAAGGTCGAAACCAATCTAGGAGAAAGTCTTCCAAAGATTAATATAGATATAGCTCAAGTCAAACAAGTTTTTTCCAATATTATTTCCAATGCCATTGAGGCCATGCCGAAAGGAGGCGAGTTACGAGTTACGACTTCGCAAACTGATTCCTTTATATCCATCGCCTTTACAGATACCGGCGTGGGTATTCCGAAAGAAAACATTGATAAACTCTTTACCCCGCTCTTTAGTACCAAAACCAAAGGACTTGGCTTGGGGCTTGCCGCCTGCCAGAACATTATCGTTGCTCATCATGGAAAGATTGAATTTGAAAGCAAGGAGGGGCAAGGGACAACCTTTACTGTTACATTACCAATTTATAAAAATTAATATGACAAATAATATGACAAAAGTACTAATAGTAGATGATGATAAGAATTTTTGCACGAGCATGACTGATATTTTGGAAGCTAAGGGATATGAGGTGGAATCGGAAAACTCCGGAGAAGCAGCCATCGCCAAGGTTTCCGCCAAAGGCGGATCAGCCTCGGGCGGAAAAGAATCTTATGATGTGATTCTTATGGACATTAAGATGCCCGCCATGAATGGAGTGGAGGCCTTTAAGCAAATTAAAAAAATTAGTCCCAAAACCGCGGTGATTATGGTGACTGCCTTTTCTCTGGAGGACTTAATAAAGGAGGCGCTTCGAGAAGGAGCTTTTGGCGTTTTGCGAAAACCCTTAGACATTGACAAGTTGATAGAGCAGATCGAACTAGCCAAGGAAAGGGGCATGCTCATATTGGTAACCGATGACGACCCCAACACTAGAGAAACCTTTAAGGATGTGCTGGAAGCCAAAGGGTATACGGTATCCACTGCGACAACGGGTGAAGAGGCCATTGAGCGAAGCCGAGAAAGACCCAGTGATATTTTGTTTATGGATATGAAACTGTCTGCCCTCAATGGCTTGGAGACCTATTTAGCCATAAAGGAAATAAATCCACGGGTTATAGCAGTAATCATCACCGGCTATTATGAGGGAATGAAAGATTTGGTCGATAAAGCGCTGGAAAAAGGCGCCTATACCTATCTCACTAAACCATTGGATATGAACAAAGTTTTGGAGTTGATTGAAAAAATTAGTAAAAAAATTAAAAAATAAGCATAAAAATATGACTAAAAAAATTTTATTAGTAGATGACCGAGAAAATGTGCGTGTAACATTGCGTGATATCTTTGAGAACGAGGGATATACGGTTGTAGTGGCTACTACGGGAGAAAAAGCCTTAGATATTATAGACAAAGAAAAGCCGGACCTCGTTCTCTTGGATACTGAACTGGATACTGTAGTGCCTCAGAGCATGAATGGATTTGAAGTCTGTCGGCAGATTAAAAAAGTTAAAAAATTGCCCATCAAGGTTATCGTTTACACCGGCACGCTTGGAATGATAGATGCCGTTAAGGCAAGACACATGGGGGCAGATGATTACATCATAAAAGGCGAAGACCCGGCCGTTTTAGTCGAGGCAGTAAAAAAACTTATTGGAGATGCCAAAAATTAAAAGTAGAGAAAAAACCAAGGAACAGATTAGAGAAGACCTTAGAAAGACTAGGGAAGAATTAGCTGTACAGAAATGGGGAATTGAAAAGACCTTGGGGGGAATGAAGGTCTTAGTTAAAGAACTTATTCAAAGAGGGAAAGAGATAGAGGAAGCAAAAGTAAAAAACGAGGCCATACTCATGTCTATTGGAGATGGATTAGTGGTAGTTGATAAGGCTGGAAAGGTACTCTTGGTTAATAAAGCCTTCGAAAATTTAGTTGGCTGGAAAGTAAAAGAGGTTTTGGGAAAGCTATTGGTTGAGGTTGTCCCAAGAGAAGATGAAGCAGGCAATGTTGTGCCGTTTAAAGAAAGAATCCTGAACAAAATTTTGTCTACTACTACTACTACTACTACTACTACTGTTGCTAATTGGTATT
>Ga0209515_10005457_pt1 | contig 16432 bp, 18 predicted proteins | sample Subgroupgradi54m_FD_187454 | JGI IMG/M metagenome (GOLD analysis project Ga0209515, IMG submission 187454) | Subsurface groundwater microbial communities from S. Glens Falls, New York, USA - GMW60B uncontaminated upgradient, 5.4 m (SPAdes)... ...
TCCGATCTATCACATGGGCGAGATCTAGGTCAGGCGTCCCCAGCCGGAGCAGATAGCTCGAAAACCTGGCAGCCATTGATTCGGCAAAAGGGCTTGCAAGCGTAGCCAGCCGGTTCATTCCTCGCAACTCTTCGAGCGGGATGTGTGCCAGCTCCTGGAAGTCAACGACCAAGTCCGGCATATCTGCAATGGCGGGCAAGTAGTGGAATCTTTCCTTGGTGATGCCTTTAGAGGACTCGCGATTGTTCTTGAAAAGCTTCGTCAGCTTCTCGGTCGCCGTGCTGCTCGTCTTATCCTTCGCCCAGGCCACATACTCGAGGGAAGCCTTCAATGATAGCCCCTTGGCACACAAGACCTTTTCCGTCTTCGGCGGGCGCCCCGTAGCGGACACGAGATCGCAGCTGGGCCAGAGTACGACCCAATGTTCAGCTTCCGCCCCGGCGCCTTTAACCCGGATGTCCCCCAGGATTGGATTCTCCCCTAAAGGGGGCATGACATACATTTCGACCGGGTGGACAAATTCATCAGCGGCAGCATCGCCAGGCTTCGCCTCTTCCTTTGCTCCGTACACTTCCGCCTCAACCTTTGCAATCTGCTCGCGTGAAACCGACCGCGCCAAGCGCTGCAGCAGAATGCGAACAAACTCGGGCTTGTCCACCAGGGTCTTGAATGAAGCGTCCCAGTGCTTCTGAACGAAGTCCCACATGTAAGCACAGGTGACGCGCTCCAGGTGCGCCCGGACAGCCCGTCCGACTTGCGGCAGGCGCAGAGCGAAGAACTCGTCTATCTTCGCTCCGATGACAGCAAGCTTCTCATCCTTGCCGATCACCGCGACAAACGGAGCCGCGCAGTCCTTCACGCTTTCAGGCGCGGCCGTATAGATGATGACCGGGACAAAGATCGACTCCTTTATGGTCTTAAGGATTTCCAGACCCGGCGTCGGGGCGGGCTCGGCTCCGGACGGAGCGCCTTCGATGATATCCAGGATAAGAAGGTCGACCTTGCGTGATTGGATCAGGCTTTGTGCCAAGGCGAATTCAGAGAATGCCTCCACGCGCAGCTTGCGCCCGGCGCATTCCTTGCGCTGCAAGAAGTCCTTGATCTGTTCCCGGACAACCTCGGTGTCTTCAACAACGACCACGTCCCAGAACAGATCAGCCATTGGCACTCCGGACCGGAACACCCAGTTTGACCTTGAAGGTCGCGCCCCGCAAAGGCCCGTCCGCGATGAGCTCGAGGGCACCCCCGAGCTCGGTTGCCGTTTCTCCCGCGATCGTGAGCCCGAGGCCGACCCCATCAGGCTTAAGCGAGAAATATGGGTCGAAGATCCGGCGCGCATGTTCTTCAGGAACTCCGGGGCCATCGTCCGAGACGATGATCTCGGGGAACCCATCCTTAGCTTCAACCTGGATGCTGATCCTCCGGCGCGCTTCCGGCGTCTTCTGAACCCAATAGATGGCATTGTCCAGCAGGTTGACGAATACCATCTGCAGGTCGGCCGTGTGCGCGCTGACCACAGTCTTGCCTTTCGGAAGGTCGATGCGGCCGACCTTCCCATCCTTGATCTTCTTTTGCAGCAGCAGGACGGCGTCTTCGAGGACCTGCTCGATCGTCACATCTTCCGGCCTGCCGCGCTTCCTTCCGGAGAACGGAGCGATCTTGGTAAACAGGGTCGAGAGGATGGCCGTCTGCTTTTCAATGGCGGCCGTCCTCTTCGCGATGAGCTTCTTCAGGGCCTCCGGAGAGCTGTCTTTAGCATCCATCTGCAGCAGCTCTGATTCGTTCGATATCGCCGCCACTGGCGTGCGCCCCTCGTGCAGGATCACATCGACCAGCTGTCCCAGGGTTGCGAGCCTGCGGTAACGGGAAACGACCTTCTGAACTTCCTTGACCCCATGGCTAAGAGAGGCTTCCGTTTGAGTCACAACGGAAACGAGCTCCTTGTCCGCGGAGTATTTCCTCCGCACAAGCTCCGAGATCGGTCTGATGTCCATCTGATTGAAGACTCCCGGCAGCGCACGTGCCTCGGGGCCCTCCTGATGGCGCCGGTCGAACCGGCTCGCTTCCAGCTTTGAGAGGATCGATACGATCACCTCTCGAAAATTAGTGAATCCCGGGCTTTCCACCACGCCTTCGCGGTTGCTCTGGTCTTTCAGATCGGGATTGCCCTTGGCAGTGATGCCCACAGAAGCGACGATCTGGTTGTTGCTGAGGCGGAGGGTCGGATTCTGCACCCGCCTGAAGTCCAGGCCCAGCCAGTCGTTGTTCGCCATCAGGAGACGGAATCCATCTCGATAGACGCTCACGCCGCAGGAAGCGTTCAGGTCCCTTCGGAGGTCGTTGATAGTGGACTTGAGCTTCGCGGCCAGCGGCTCCAGGTCCGCTGGTTCCCGATCCCAGACATCGATGCTGAACGTGAAAGGGCCGCAGGATGGCTTGATGGTTCCTTCGAGCACCAGGTCTTCGGCGATATTCTTCGCCCCGTCAGGGTCGGTATATTTTGCAGTCAGCTTGCCGGTCGCGCTCAGGGCTCCCTGGAGAGAATATCGCGGCTCCCCCAGGATCGCCGGTCCCTCGACGAGACCGGAGAGATGCTTAAATCGCTCCGGGAGAATCAGCTCAATAGAGAACGTCTTCCTCGCTGGCCCTGGGGCAACCAGCCTGGAGAGCTCGCCGCGGAGCTTTGAGAACGTCGCGTCCTCCCAGTTGTCATTCAGGCCATCCAGCCTGAGCGAGGTGCCGGGCTTCACCTTCCCGGCAACGGGCTCAACGCTCCATGCGCATTCGACTTGGTCGAGGTATAGTTCTTCATCATCGAAAGCTCCCCAGTCGAACCGGACCTGCACGCGGTCCTTGCTGCCTTTGGCCACCGATGACATCACCAGCGTCCTGGCGATCCGCGCCGCAGCGAATCTGCCGATGCCCTTCTCCCCCGTGACCTGCCTGCCGGTCGGGCTGACCCGCCTGCGGCGCTTGGAAATAGTCGCTGGTTCCATCCAGGCAGAGCGGACTGTTTCCATGTCCATGCCATAGCCATCATCGCTGATGACCACGGCGCCCTTCCCCGGCGACAAAGGCTCCTCGAAAGTCAGGCAAACCCTGGCAGCATCCGCGTCGTAGGCGTTTTTGATCAACTCGACGAGAGCGACGACCTCATTGCGGATCAGTTCTTTGCCGATCGTATTGATGATCCGCGCCCGCGGCCGGAGGGTTAGCTTCCCTTGCTTTGCTGATTCCTTCTTCGCCATCACGTCCCCCCTCGCTGCTTAAGGCCAGATGAAATCAATTTCTTGACGATTGCTGCCATCACCGGAGGGCACACAGCGTTGCCCAGCAGGCCGATTTTATCGCGGCGGACGCCATGATCCAGCTTGAACCTCTTCGGGAATCCCATGGCCGCACGGAGCTCAGGGACCTGGAGCATACGCATCTTGTGGCCACCGTCGATCCGCCGCACGAGAGCAAAGCGGTCCAGCGTTGTGACGGTTCTCAGCGGCTCCCCGATGCGCTGCCATCCGCCTGCCCCGTCGCTTCCGTAGTAGACGATGAGAAATGGTTTCCGCGCCCCGACATTCTTGATGGCGCGGGTCGCGTGTCTCAGCGTCCGTCTTGCCCGGCCCTTCGTCCTGAGTGTTGAATACTCGTATGCGCCATTCATGTTGAGCACCTGCCGCACCGGAACCATGGGCAAGGCTGTGGCTGGCGCGATGGCCCCCGGAGGATCCTGCTCCCGATCAGCAATGATGAAGAGCCGCCGCCTCGCCTGGGGCACGCCGAAGTCGGCGGCGTTCAAGACGTGCTCCTTCGTCTTGTAGCCAAGCTCCTGCAATTGCACGAGCCACTTGGCATACTTCGCCCAAGACCGCATCTGAATTACGTTCTCGACAACCACCCATCGCGGCTTGAGCACCTTGGCGAAACGAAGGACTTGGAATGCTGTCTGGCGACTGATCTCCGATCGGACCCTTGACCCCTTCGCACAACTGTGATTGGTGCATTCTGGGCTCGCGAGCAGGAGCTCGATCTTCCCGATCCTTCGCTTAACAAACGAAGCCGGGAGCTCCTCGATGCGACGATTGAAGAAGCGAGCTTTCGGAAAGTTATCTCGGAAGACTTTGCCTGCGAGAATGGAGAGGTCCACACCCCCGACGATCCTTACACCTGCGCTTCTGGCCCCGATGCTGCTTCCTCCGGCACCACAAAACAAATCGAGCGCCCTTGGAGCTGATGGCGCTCTTCTGCTCTTGGTGTCAGCTCTGTTCAGTGCTCGAATGCCTGGCATATTCTCCCGATGGCCGCTTCCGGCCCAGTGTCGCAAAAGTCAAAAATGTATTTAACCCTCCTCGACGATAAACAACCGCCCGGCCGCCGTCCGGCGTCGCAAAAGTCACACTTTCGCGACACTGAACTCACTCTGGCAGGGAACATTTGAGGGGGGTCAATCGTATATATAGTGTGGAGATCTTCTGTTTCGATGTCGCCTGCTCCCCGGCCGCCTTCAAGAAGCACCAGGCTGTGCTTGGTGCGGATCAATGAAGCTGCCCAAGGACGATGTACTCAACGCCCTGGTGACCGACTTGGTAGCGGACCAGGTAATCCGGACGCTTCAGTTGGGCTATGGCCGCAAGGACATCGAGGCGGCCGTAGCGCGCGGTTTGTCCCATGGTGTCTATGAGTTCGATAAATTGCGTGATTCCTCCCGGCAGCTACGCGCCCACATCTCCGCGCCCGCGCACCCTGAGTTGATTATCAAGTAGCGCTCAAGGCGTGGCGCTCCTGGGTGCGGACTTTATCCATTATTCTTTATCACCGAATTTTTTTTGGAGCCACACATAGACAGCACGCTGCTCGTTCTGCCCGGCCCGTCTGATTTGAGTCAGCAGCCAAATCTCGCTTGGCTTCTCGGTCATGACGTTTTTCGCGCCTTGGTTGCAGGTCGAACACAAGGCGCGGAAGTTCGACAATTCATCTTTGCCGCCGTGGCTCTTGTCCACGATATGCCCGACGTGGAGCCGTGCCTTGCGCCCGGTGGCCGGATCGATATCGCCTGGCGTGAGGCCGCACATCTGGCACGTGAAGCCGTTGCGGTCAAGCACCTCGGCCCGCAGCTTCGCAGATATGCCGCGCGCAAACGCGATGTTCCGGCCTTCTTTTGGCGCTTCGCGCAACAGATATTGGCCAGGCTTAAGGTCTGTCGTGTCGTTATGCGAAAGGATCGGCCAGCCCTCTTCATCGCGTAGCTCCCGGAGGCGGCGACTGTATTGGACAGCTCCGTCGGCGGCCGTTTGCAATTCGTGGGATTCGATTACGCGGCCGATGTTAGCCAGAAGAAATTTACGGATCTTCTCTTTCGATCCTAGAGGAGACATTCGCGCACCGCCTTGGCCACAACATACGCAAGCTGAACCGGAAGGGCATTTCCTACTTGCCTATACGCCTGTGTCTTTGGGCCGACAAATGTCCATTCATCCGGGAAACTCTGGAGGCGCGCCACCATCTTGACGGTAAGGCGCGGCATTCCAGTAAAGCTCGGCGCTGGCGATTCATCAGCTAAGCCAAGCCCGTCAACGCCTAGCGTCGCCCATTCGCGACGCGCGCGCGTCGGGCCTAGATCGGGGCCGCCATGCTTATGAGAACCGCCGACAATGGTTGGAGCTGGCAGCGGCGCGCGTTTCATCCATGCCGATGCGCCGCGCCAGCCGCGTTCAGCCATAAGGTCGCCAATCGCTGCGCCGACCGTGGCGGGCAGTCCTTCCATGGGGGATGGCCAGCACAGCGGCTTTGTCGCGCCGCGGCGCAGGGCGACAAGGAAAACCCTGAAACGTTTCTGCGGCACGCCGAAATCGACCGCGTTGAATGACGTCCAGTAAGTATCAAAACCCAGGGCATCGAAAGCCTTGTCAATTCCAGCACGGAACGACACAAAGCGGTCAGTATAAATGCCGCGCACGTTTTCGATCAGCACCGCGCGCGGATTAACTTCTTTCACGATACGTAGCATGGATGGAAACATGTCCCGGTCATCATCCGCACCCAACTGCTTTCCGGCAATCGAAAACGGCGGGCATGGAAGACCGGCGGACAATAAATCAACGCCGCGCCAATAGGTCGCATCGAATCGGCGGATATCGGCCTCTATCACGTTCCAGTATGGCCGATTGCTTCGTAAAGTTGCGCAGGCATGTTGATTATTATCAACCAATGCGACAGGCGAGAATCCAGCCTGTTCCAATCCGAGGGCAGCGCCGCCACCGCCAGCACAAAGCTCCAAAGATGTAAGCGCTCCGGCGGGCGCCTTCCAGTTCATATGCCTTCGATATCCCGTGTTAGGTTTTGGATTATCTATGAGACTGGTCGTCCGCCGCCCATTGATTGATTTATTTCCATTTTTCTGCATGAGCACGTTTTTCTCCCCGCTAACCTTCATATTTTTACCGCACGTCGGCTTTCTCATAACCGCCCCGCCTGCCCCTTACGCGCCATCAGTCGCGGCCCGCCCACGGCCGTCGCCGAAACGGCTCCCGCGTCCTCCTGATTCACCGACTCCAGCCAGTAGTCATATGGGATCCACTCCCCGCGCTGGATCGAGCGGACCAAGCCAACGCCCTTCGCGTAGTAGATCGCCCCGGTGCCGATGCCCTCGTTCTCGTAGGTTACATGCAGGCAGTTCTCATAGACGTCGGCGGGAACCTCAACCCTCTCCGCAAGCGAGGCAATAGTGAACGTCGTCCCGTCATTCCTCTGCCAGGACGTGCCCTTCTTGAGCGGCGTCCGGATCACCCAATAGCTCCAGTCCTTTTCGCCCTCGACGACGCCTTTCGCGCTCCGCCCGACCTTCCAGCGCCGAACCGCCGACCCTCTCTCATCCGGCGGATCTGGGTTTGTCTCCTCCCACGTCGCCGTCGTCTTTCCGCCCGCGTTGCGCACGCTCTTCACTTTCACGGTCGCCGTTGATTTCTGCGGCCACTCCGCGCTCTCGTAGCGATAGCTGTAAACCCGTCCCTCGACGATCGGATAATACTCCTCGAGCAACGCGTCCCCACCGGATTTTCTCGTCGCCTTCTTCGCGGGCTTCTTCATCGGAGTTCTCCCGCCGCCACCAACTCCCGCCCGCTCAACATCTCGGCCGCCCTCTCCAGGTCCTCCGGGAAAACGTCCACATAAAACCTCAGCGTCGTCGCCACGTCCGAGTGCCCAAGGTATCTTTGCACCAGCTTATGGTTGCCGGTCCTGCGCAGCAGGTTCGTGGCCGCCGTGTGCCGCAAGGCGTGCGGCGTGAAGTCGCCCTCGATGCCGGCCTCGCGCAGCCACATCTTTAAATCTCTCTGGACCTGGCGCGGGCTAAGTCGCGTGCCCTGTCTGGACGCGAAGAGCGGCGCTGCGGGCGTCAAGTCCTCACCGCGTCGGCGCTTCACCCTCAAGTAGCGGGCGAGATCCTCACGCAGGGCTTTAGGGAAGTAAACCGTCTTGAGCCGGTCCTTCTTGCCGCCGTCGATCGTCCAACCCTTCACCTTGACCTCAATTTTAGTCTGCGCGGCGTGGCCTACATTGAGCCCCAGGGCCTCTGAAACCCTTAAGCCGGTCACCAGCATCAAGCGATAGAGCAAATGCGCCCGCTCGGCGTCCTTGCGCTTGCGCAGGCTCGAAAGGAACTTCTCCTCTTCCGCCTGGCTCAGACATTTGATTTTCATGATTCTCGGTGCTGTTTCCGTGCCCGGAGCTTAAGAAAGTGCAACCGTTGCACTTTTGTCGGTCGTCGTTCGTTATTCAAAGCCGCTTTTTCTGTTGCTGTTGTTTAGAATAAAAATAGACCACAATCCATTAAGGTTAAATAATGCATATTATATATGAGCTAAACAATTTGACACCGTAAGCGTTAGGACGGAAAACCGTAAGCGTTGCGACGGAAAGCGTAAGCGTTACGACGGACGAGCGTCAACGTTGGGACGGAAAACCGTAAGCGTTGCGACGGAAAGCGTAAGCGTTGCGACGGACCGGCGTAAGCGTTACGACGGAAGTTTTAAACCGGTAGTGCCGAGCTCAACAGAGCTGCGGCTGTGGTGCCCTCCAGCATCTCCGGATATCCGATTTTGCGACGCGAGATCAGGTAGCCGACCTCGGTGGGCTGAAAGAGCCAGCCGCCGGTCGCCGTCAACTCGGCAATAGCCTCGCGGATCGTCTGGCGACGCATGCGAAGCGCGGCGCCCGTCACATTCTCCGGCCAGACATAGCCGATGAGCTTGTCTATGCCGATCGCGAGCTGCTTGCCTGGGTCCACGGTGGCGCAAAGACGTTGATGCAGAATACGCGCCGGGTCCGAACGGAGCGCGCGGACCTCGCGCATGTCGATGTGCGTATACGCCCCCTCGCCCATGATTGCCTTCGTGATTCGAGGGTTCACCGCGATGATGAGCTGGCCGGAAACCTCATCGTGGTAGTAGCTTAACAGGTGGATGGCCCATTCTTTGCTGTCGCCGCGGACGTGAACGGTGACGTTCGCTAGACGGCGGAAACTTTCGATCACTTCTTCACGCTTGTCGCCGCCGTCAGTCTTGTAGCCGATCTCTTTCATCAGCCGCTGAAGACTCGTTTTAACGGCGCTGGCCTTCTCCGTGACCGCGTCCTGCTTCGGCTCAAGCAGAAGCGCCAGTTGCTTGCCGGCGTTGCCCTGGGGTTCAAACAAATCAACGGTGGCCGGCGCCGCGCTCGCCAGAGCGACGATCCCCTGCAGGAGACGCATATCATCGGCCCCCAACGGCTCAAACCCCACGAAGCGCAAAGAGGTGTTCTCGTTGTAGGAGTAAGTGATATCGAGCTTGAGCTTCTTGCGCTCTCCGCGTTTGAAGCTCTTAAAAAGTCCCGGTGCTAGGCAGTGCGCCCGATCGTGCCGGGCGTGAGTAAGCGGCTTTTTCATGGTCTCCTCAAAAGTGCAACCGTTGCACTAAGGCTCAAATCTCATCCCGGCGCTAGCCCTTGTACTTAATTTCGACTACGGCAAAGCCGGCGGCCTTGAAGAAGTGTTGAGCGGCCTTGGCCCACTGCCCGCGGAGCTTCGCGCCTATCTCGGGCATTTTTCGCGGGTCGAAGCTGAGCTCGAGCACGACCTCCGTCTCCGTTTTCCGGTAAAGGCCGGCCTTGACCGCGGCCGCATCGCTCTTGCTCGCGGTCTTTCCCTGGCCGCGCGGCTTCTCATCTTCCGCGGCCGCGGTCGGGAAGTATTCGTCATGCAGGCGCTTGAGTGTCGCGAAGCCGAGCGCGCCGTTGTTGATGGCCTTTTCGAAAGCCTCCGTTTTTTGCGGCAGCTCCTTGGCGACCTTCCCGGCCAGGCTTAGGAGAAAGTTGCTTCCGCGGACGTCCAGCTCGTGCTTGACGATGAGCGCCTGGTACTTCGGCTCGGCGGCGCCGATCTTGCTGTAATTAAAGCCCGTTCGACGCGAAACCTTCAGGTCCTCGGCCGCCGGGTCCACCTTCCCGCCGTGAAACTCATCCTTGAAGCGACAGAAGGAATTAGCCCGGTCCATGAGGGGGAGGTCCTCGCGGTGGACGTTCTCTACGATCGCCAGGCGCAGCATGTCGGTGTCGGCGATTTTGCGGATGATCGCCCTGACGGTTTTAAACCCCGCGATTTGATGCGCGCGCAGGCGTCGTTCGCCCAGGATCAGCTCGTAGGCGGGGCCCGCGTCGGCGCCGCCGGGAGCGGCCGGCACCTCAAGCTGGCGCACGATGACCGGCTGCTGCAGGCCGTGCGTCTTGATCGAGCCCGCGAGCTCCATCAAGGACTCAGGAGGGAATTGACGGCGCGGCTGATGCGGGTTGGGTCGCACGGATGAAACCAGAATCTCGACGACGCGCTCGGCCGCGGCAACGCCGGAAGCTTCAACGCCGAGCAGCTCTAAAGAATTGCGCCGACCTTCTTCTAGACGAGGCATTTTCTAATCCTCCGTTATGACTTAAGGCTCGCGTCCGCCGTTTCGGCGCGGACGCGAGGCGCCGCGGTCGCGGAACACTTTTTTATGACCTCTTCGGTCAATTGCTCGTAATCGTCGAAGCCCCGGCATGAGCGGTCGTAGTGCTGGATCGGCTTGCCGGCACCGGCCGCGGCGGCGAGCTTGCTGTTGAGCTGGATTGTCGTTTGGAAGACGTTCCCGGGCAGTTGAGTTTCGAGTTCCGAGTAGCACTTCTCGCACTCGATCACACCCTTGCGGTTGAACGTCCCAAGGATCCCGAGGACGTTCAAGCCCTTGACGTTTTCCTGGACGTCGCGGATCTTCGACAGGAGCGGAGCAAGGCCCTGGATCGACAGCCACTCCAGCTTGACCGGGACGAGGACCGCGTCGGCCGCGACGAGGCTGTTCGCGAAGAGAACGGTAAAGCTCGGCATGGTGTCGATGAGGATGAAGTCATAGCGATCGCGCACGCTCTCGATCTTTTTGCGCAGGTAGTGAATCGCCTTGAACTTATCCTGCTCCATCTGCGCCTCGTCGCTGGTCAGGCGCTCGGAGGCCGGAACGAAGGCAAGCCCTTTATACGGCGTCTCGCGGACGACCTGCTCGAAAGTCGAGCGTTCGAGGAGCCAGTCGCCCAGCTCGTCGCCGGCGCCGCGGATTTCGACGCCGAGGTAGCGGCTGAGCGACGCCTGCGGGTCCGCGTCGACGAGGAGCACGCGAAACCCGCGCAGCGCCAAGCCAGCGCCGAGGTTGACGCAGGTCGTCGTCTTGGCGACGCCGCCTTTTTGATTGGCGAGAGCAATTATCATCGGCCGGCCCGCGCGACCTCGAGTTTCTTGTAGCGAGCCGCGCTGGTAAACAGCTCCTTGACGCGGGTTCTTGCGCCGGCCTGGTCAAGCGCATACCCGTGATGCTCCATGACTTGCCGAGTCATCCGGCCGATCATTTGCTTCCAGCGGTCGCCTCGAATCTCGTCTCCAAACTTTTCCAGAAGCTTGGGCTGAAGCCCCTCAAGGGCAGGACGCTTCAGATAGGTGGTTGTTTCGAGGCACTTAACTGCGGGTTCTTCATTAAGAAATTTCCATAAAGCCGTCCCGGTGCGCGTGGCGGAGATGTCTGAAAAAGAGCCGGCAATAAACTCGGGCATGTATGCTCCTTTGGTCGCGGGCACTGCGAACCGAATTTAACATGTCTTAGCAGACATGTCAACAAACAGGTGGCGAGGCGAGCGCTCAAATAACTGAGCTGGCCGACTGTCGGCTTGCGGCATATCGGTCCTAACCTTGACAGTAGCCCGGGGCCGGAGCTACACTCGAAAAGCCTCGCCATGTTCTGGGGCATCTCGATCATACAGCATGCCTAATCCTCGGGGGAAATGATGGGACTCTGGACCTCGACAGACACCGATGAGCGCTACGTTGAGCGTTGGGTGCCGGTTCTTCTAAAGAAGGGCTGGCCGGCGGTCCGGGCGGCGATCGTCCGCGGCTCCAGCACACCCCCCGCCAAATTGACCTTGGAGCAAATCACCGTTGGAGTCGCCGGGGCCATCATCGTCGGCGCGGCTCGCGGACATCGAGACGCGGAGATCCCCGAGAAGGTTCAGCGCTGGATAAAAGCGAACCGCTCTAAACTCAAGCCCGCTTTGGTTCCCTTGGCCCTGCGCGCCGTCCATCGCGCCATAGAATTCTATGCCGATATTTGGGGAGAAGGCGACGAAGAATTCGGCTACCAGACCGCGGCGATGGATCTATGCCGGGCGCTCGGCGAAGTCGAGGGGGACGAGCGCGACGCGCCGGAAAGCTGAGCGGAGGTGCAAATGGGAGGACAAATTGGCTCGCAATTTGGGGGCAGTGGATTACTTGGACCGGTCTGTATAGTTCTTTGGGCTTTGTTCGGCCCGATAATGTTTCTGCGCTTGCTTCTACAACCCGAGGCCGAGCGCCAGCGGGAGCGCAAACGCGGCATGTGGTGGTCCGTCGGCATCACGGCGACCCCGTTTCTGTTCAAACTTCTTGGTCTGCTGCTCGATCGCTTGTAGCTGAGTTGACGAATTGGGGGGGTAACTCCCTCCGTGGGCGGCTACTCAGATTGAACCCTTGAGGGCGGCGCCCTTCAGGGCCGCCAGTACGCGCGGAACGCACCGCCGATGATCGGCGCCGACCGTCGTTACGGCTGCGGCGCGCATCCTGGTCGCGCTGATAAGAATCACCAGTCGCCACCGGTTGCTGGGGCCGCCTTTGGTTCAGTGAAAAGAAGACGGAATACCGGCTCGACGTTTCTCCATTCTAAGGGTGAGCGTTTTTTATTTTTAATCATACTTTCTACGAGTTCGGACATCCGCTCCGCGCGATCGCGCTCGCTATCTAAATTGAAGCGAGTCCTTTTACCGGGGACAAGAACGATCGAGCCATCGCGGCCGAGGCGCAAATAAACCAAGTCTTGTTTCGCCTGGTCGAGCGTACCATCCGAAATAGCAAGCACTTCGGGGTCCCATTTTGGTTCATCAGCCCAAAACCATTTATTCGATTCCCATCGGCCGATCTTTTCATGACGCAGGATACTGATTGCATCCCTGATCTTTGTGGGGACCTTGAATACATCTTCGAATCTCTTCTTATGAACCATCCACTCTGTGCGACGCCTGCTATATTCTTCGAATTCAGGATTCAGGTGATCCATCACAAGAAAGAGAAGCTGCTTGCAGCGATGGTCGTGGGTCGCACGATGCAGGTGCCTGCCCCAGGGAATCACGCCGCGGTATACAAGTACCAAGAGGAACGCCTTCGCCAACTCTTCCTGCGCCAGGAGGAGAATAAACTGGGCAGTGCTTGGAGACTCATCGTAGCTGAGATATTTTACTTCCTGAACTAGCCGGTTTCCGTTGGCTAGGACCGCGTGCGCCGACTTCTTGAACCTGACATTCATGGAATGTGCCTACTCTAATAAATACCACAACGTCACTGGCGACCACGATGGAACCGAGCAGTCCGCTTAATGCCATCTGAATATCCCTACAATAGGGCCATTCAATGCCGATTTTGAACGACTCCAAAAAACGTTCCTGAATCGCCATAATTTGCCGACTCAGCCCCTACAAATAGGCTAATATTGCCGAATTGGCCGGATCGGCCCTTTTATGCCCACAGAGCTCTCAGCGACGCCGCTCCATCTTCTCGCCCTTGAGGACGCCCTCAAGGCGGCGGGGATCTCCCCGTCCGACTCGCCCGCGGACCGCCTCAAGAAGGCGGGCATCCGACATTTCGACGAGAAGATCCACGAGCAGCCGAAGGCGTGGCTCATCAAGCAGTTCGGCGAGGCGGGGGGGAAGTACCCCGTCAACGTCGCCCGCTTAATCCGCAACCTGGTCTGGCAGAAGAAGGAGCGCATCGAGCGCAAGCTGGACCCGCCCTTCAAGGAGCTGGTCCGGACCTACTGGTACATGTACCTCAAGCCGACCTTGACTCGGGCCGGCGCGCTCTCCGACGAGACCGACCAATACAAGCAGCTCTCCGAAAACCTCGCCGACCTGGTCAAGGTCTACCAGGTTATGAAGTACAAGGACATCGGCTTTCGCGACGAGAACCAGCCCAACCGGAAGATGGGCGTCTTTGGCAACGTCATCCCTTTTTCCGAGAAGCTCGGCCACTTCGACTACTTGGCCGAGCTCCACGAGAAGCACCACGTCACCGTCATCGCCCTGGGCGGCCAGCCCTCGGTGCTCAACGCCGAGTACTTCGTCGACGACATCAAGGCCGGCCGCACGAGCCTGCGGCGCTCCTTCTACCTCTACTCGATCGTGGACTTCGACCCGAGCGGCTGGATCATCCGCGACGCCTTCCTCGACAGCCTACGCTTCTACGGCATCAAGAACATACAGACCTTCGACCTCATCAACCCCGACATGCTCACGCCCGAGGAGATCCTGCTGTCCCGCTACCCCATCAAGGCCGGCCCGGACATGACGGAGAAAAACCGCCGCTGGCTCGCGGAGGTTTCCAAGCGGCGCTACGCCAACATGAAGTATCTCTTCGAGGAAGTGGGGGGAAAGACCAAACTCTACGGCCTCGAGGCGGAGGCCATCTCAACGGCCAGGATCGACGCCGAGCTGGCCAAGATCATGGAGCCCGTCCTCGGCCGCGATGAGGACAAGCTCAAGCTCTACGAGATGAAGAGCCTCGACAAGGCCGTCTCGGAGCTCATCCTATTCAAAGTCACGCACCCGGATATCCCATGAAGAAACCTGCCGCGAAAGCCAAGCTCACCGGCGTCATCAAGGAAAACGCCGTCTCCCAATACATCAAGAAGGCGACCGGCCTGCGCGTGCGCGTGGACGCCGTGACCAAGTTCATGGCCGACTTCGACGCCGTGATCGTCGCCGTCGTCGACGAGGCCAAGGCCCTCGCCCAGGCCGAGCGGCGCAACACCATCCTCAAGGCCGACGTCGCCGCCGCCCTCGAGAAGCACCTGCGGCGCAAGGACCTCCCCTGGGATGAGACCGCCAAGGAAGTCATCAAGCACAACCCAACCGACCTCGGCAAGATTTCCAAGGCCGTCCGCGACTGGATTCGCGAGCACGAGGAAAAGGCAGCCGCCAAAGGCGGCAAGAAGCGCAAGCCGAAGAAGTGAATCTCGGCCAGCTCGCCTCAGCTATCGCCGAGCGCTTCGATCTCCCCGAAGCCCAGGCCGGCCAACTTCTAACCTTCGCCCTCGAGACGATGGCCGGCAACCTCCGCGTCGGCCGCCGGGTCTACTTCCGAGATTTCGGCGCCTTCGTCAAGAGGATCCGCCCGGACAGGCGGGTCCGCCACCCGCGAACGGGGGAGATCATTGTGATTCCGGGCGGGCCCGCCGTACGCTTCAGCGCCTCGCCGGCGCTCTTGCGCGCGATCGCCGGCGCCAAGCCCCGCCGAACCGCCGCCCGCAAACGCCGCGATTAAAACGTTCTCCTGACGATCTCGAATAAAACGCATTTCTCCGACGAGCGGTGATGCCCCAGGATCGACGATCCGAGGCGAGGCGATGCCGCGACACCCCTGGGAACAACGGCCCTCGCCATGGCCTGACGTTGCCCGCGCGCTCCGCACGGCCTGGCCCTTCGCGCGAGAGCTCCCGCCCGGCCGGCGTCGCACGCTCGGCCGACACGCGAGCACGGCGGCGTTTTTCCCTTAGCGCGTTTTTCTGCACGCTCCTGACCGGCCGACCGCCGGCGCCTGCGGCGACGCGCCGCCTCCGGGTATGGAAGGCCCTCCGGCGGCGCGGCCTCCGCTGCGCTGCGGCCGGCGGTCGGCCTGGCACTCCTCGCACGTCGGCTGCGGTGCGGCCGCGGCCGGGCGCCTGGCGATCGCGCTGGCCACGGCCATTAATACACGGCTCTTAATAAACGACGCTCGCCGGCCGCGTCATTTCACGGGCAGAAGCGGCTCAGGGGGTCGGCATCCCGCGCATCTTATGGAAATTCCTTTAGCGCGGGACCGGGCCGCTAACGATAATGACGTCATTATCGTTAGCGGCCCTTGCCTCACCCCTTCGCTCGCCCTTCGGGGAAACATAACCATGTTATGTTTCCTTCGCCCGTGAAATGACGCGGCCGGCTCGAAAGGAAATTCCCCCATAGAGCCGGCGGCCCTACGCGGGCTCGTGCGGGCATCCTCCGGGCCGCCGGCTCCCGGGCCAACTTCGGAAGGGCTGAGGACTGTCTTTTATAGCCCACCCCTCGCGCGGCCGCCGCGCCCCCCGGCCGCCTTCGGCGGCCGGCCCGCGCCGACCGGCGGCCTTGCTAAGGAAAAGGGCGGGGAAACAGATCCCCGCCCCTCCTTTCATAAGACGCTTTGACGCTAAATACAGTTAAAGCGTCATCATAAACGCTCTCGGGAAATTGCCCCTTTATCGCTGAAGATACCGCGAACGCCAGTGATTTGTGTAGACTCGGGACTCGACCGGCAGGAGCGCTATGAATTCCCGACTTTTGATCGCGGCGATCGTTATCGCGTCATTCAACCTCTCAGGCTGCACCTACAATAAAGGGCTGGTGGTCAGCTCGGCCGATCGCGGCGCGACGGATAAGGTCGTCGGAGTCGTTCGAGGGCAAGCGGGGAAGGATTATCTTTTCTTCGGCCTGATACAGACCGGCGACGATTCGCTGGGGGCGGCGTTCATCGATGCGGTCCGAAAAAGCCAAGTGCCCGCGCAAGGGCTGATTAATGTTTTTGCCGAAAAGTACTGCACGTATTATCTGTTCCCGATTTTCTGGACATGCGGGACCTCTCTCACCGGCACGGCGATCCAGTACGCCGAGATGGGCGAGAAGATACTTGTCAGAGCGGAGGACATCCCGACCGCAGGACTTCCCGATCCGTCGTTTGGAGATTGTAAGCGCGGCGAGGCGTTGGTCTCCGGCAAATGCCTACCGATAACGCCGCATTGACCTAGCGACTCGACTCTTCGCGCGAAGAGCCCCGCCCCTCGCGCGGCCGCCGCGCCCCCCG
>Ga0209515_10005458_pt1 | contig 16425 bp, 27 predicted proteins | sample Subgroupgradi54m_FD_187454 | JGI IMG/M metagenome (GOLD analysis project Ga0209515, IMG submission 187454) | Subsurface groundwater microbial communities from S. Glens Falls, New York, USA - GMW60B uncontaminated upgradient, 5.4 m (SPAdes)... ...
TATCTTTGGGATCATCGACCAGGAAGGTGCGATCGGCGAGGTACAGGATCCGTGGCCGACGCGGTTCGCCAGTCCGATTCCACTTCGTGTTCCAGAGTTTCCAGCAGATGTGGAAGGCCACGTCGGTCTTGCCGGTACCCGTCGCCATGTTAAGGAGGACCCGCGTTTTGCCGCGTAGGATCGCTTGGACGGCGCGGTTGATGGCGATTTCCTGGTAGTAACGAGGGGGCTTACCAGGAACTGGATGATACGGGGCCAAGAACCGTCGCTCAGTCTCAGGCTGATCGATGGCGAGATGGCCTTTCAGCCGTCGCCAAAGCTCCTCCGAGGTTGGAAAACTATCCAACTCAGCCTCGCGACCAGTCAGAAAGTCATGCTCGATAATCTTCTGGCCATTGGTGGAGTAGGCAAATTTCAGGTCCAAGACTTGTGCGTACTCTTTGGCCTGTTGAAGTCCATCACCGGGGAGCTTGTACGAGGCCTTGGCCTCAATTACAGCGATGGTGAGGCTTGGGCGATAGCGGAGGAGATAGTCGGCACGCTTCTGAGGTCGGCGAGAGGTCTTATTGCCAATAACGACGATGCGGCCGTCCGTGAAGGTCCGCTGCTCATTGATCTGGTCATCCGTCCAACCGGCATCGTACAGGTTGGGTAGGACGTATTTCCGGCAGGTGTCCGCTTCGTTTGTCATGGACTAATGCTTCGCGCGTTTCTTTCCCCGCGGCCGGTTGCCGGTCGTCTGCCCTTGCATCCAAGCCTCAAACTGATCCTTCCGAACACGCCACACGCCGCCTACTTTGAATGCGGGAATCTTGCCCTCTCGCGCGAGACGTGTGACAGTGAACGGGTGAAGTTTCAGGATTTTGGCGACTTCGCCTGGTGTGAAAGTCTCGATCGTTTTCATCTGCAGGGCCACCTCCGGTAGGATCACAAATTATAACAATGCAAACAGGAAAAGGACAGCATCTTCTTGGGGGATGGGAAGTTGTCAGAAAGGGAGTGTCGAAAAAGACCGGACTATTGGAGAGCAATTTTCACGATACGCGTGCGAATGGAGGGAACAGCAAGGCCGAGGAGAGCTTTGATCTTGGCCACTGCGGCCGGCGCGCTGACGGGTTTCGTCAAGAAACTGACTTGCCCCAATTTGACGCACGCGACCTGGAAATCATAGTCGAACTGGCCGGCGACCAACAGCACCTTCAGCTCGGGAACGGCGGTGCGTACGCGCTGCACGAGAGCCAACGATTCAGCCTGCCCATCCAGATCGAGAATCAGCAGCTCGACCTCGTGTTGCGCGAACACAGGAAAGCAGTCCTCAGCACTGGCCACGAAACGGGCGGTTCGTCAACGACTCCACACACTCTTCATCAGAGACCCACGGCGTGATCTGCGCAATCGTGAGCACGCCGTCGATGAGCGAGGCGATATCCTTCACCGCGCGCCGGACGACATCATTGTAGACGTGATACAAGGTCTCCTCAACCGCAAGATGGACGAACTGATTGAACTGGCCGGGCCGGGCGTGACCTGCAGCAAAGGGGTTTTCGATGCAGAGGAATAAGTTCGGGGGAAGTGCCTCACGGCCGCAGATCTCCACATCAGGCGCCCAGATTTCGGTGTAGCGAAATGTCCAGCTGTGGCTCTGTTCCCGAGTCAGCGGCGACTGATGCGTCCATTTCAAGTGACCCTTTGGACTCCACTCGAGATCACCAAAACAGACGTTGTAGTCGATGCCCTTAACATGCTGCACAGAATTCACGCCGACCACATCCCGGCAGACTGCCAGCAGCGGCGCGATGACAGGAACACACTGCCGCCATGTCTCCCAATGCCACAGCGGAAGCGGGGATTTTCCGATCACCACAATGGAGCGGTATTGCGACTCGGCGTCTTCAGGCATGGCAGAGCATCAGATGGACTCAGCTTCTTCCGCAATCCACCGGAAATGTTCCGGCGAGCGCATGATGTGCTCTTTGTGGCCCGGCTTGCGGTCGTAATGACCCGTCGCGCCGCACGCTTCGCAACTCAGCCGGTGCACCGCAACGCGCTGGCCGACCACGCCCAAGAGCTTGTCCGTGACCCGCGTCCCGGAACATGTCCCACACTGCCAGTGACCTTGTTCATGTAGTGGTGCTGCCATCGTGGGCTTCTCACGGATCCCGTGGTGGTCATTCACCTGGATGCGGAAGTGGGCGGGCTGTTACGAGGAGGCGGCCGACCGACTTATGCCTCCGCGGAGAGGTTGTCGTGAATCGCCTGCAAGACCTCGCGCATGCTCAGGGGCTTTTCAAAATATCGCTTAGCGCCCAGCTCAAGCATTGTTGCTTTCTTCTCATCCCTGATTTCGGCGGAAATAATAAAGATCACCGCCTTCGGGCACAACGCCTTCAGCGTCCGCAGCAGCTCGGCGCCATCGAGGCCGCTGCTTCCCGGATACGGATCCAGCAGGAGCACGTCCGGCTGGTGGGCGCGGACCAGTGACAGCGCCGCCTCCAAGCCGGCGGTCTGCACGCTGAACCCCCGCTGGCTGAAAAACTGCGCCAACACCGCGGCCAGCGGTGTTTGGTCGTCCACAATCACCAGGCGCGCCATGGCGACTCCCCGTGGTTGGAATCGACTGGAAGTATATCATCGATCATTATTGACAATAAAGACAAATGACATATTCATTTACCAACAGTACCTTATTTTTCGCCTGATTCTACGATACGCTGGACGCCACCGAGGTCACCTTTACGGAAAGGTGGTGTCATGAACGGAAAACTTTATCGGCAGATTGGGAGACGGATTCGGGAGCTACGCCGGCTGGCGAATCTGACGCAGGAGGAGTTGGCGGAGAAAGCGGGGTTGAGCGTCCAGTATATCGGATTCATTGAGCGCGGACAGGCCAAAGCCACGCTCGACAGCCTGGTGAAAATCGCCCGCGGGCTCGGGGCGCGGATCGAAGACGTCTTTCGGTTTCCAAAGAGCGACGAGCGGAGCGCTCACGAAGAACTCCAGCAGCTCGTCCGCGTGCTGCGGAATCGGCGCCCCGAAGAGATCCGGCTCTTCCGTGATCATATCGAACGATCGGTCACGGTGCTGCTGTCGGGCAAGCCGTAAGTATCCGGCTTTACCCCCATCCGGTGCAGTGCGCAGGATTGCATGCATTTGATGATTTGTCAACACATAATTTCGAGGAATCAGCAAATTCTTTTGACAGGCTGCCAGCCCCTGTGCCATACTTGGATTGGGATAGTTTGGTGTATTGATCTTCCAACAAATACTGAGAAGGCATGTCGCAGTCTCGGAGCTCGCTGAACACGGTGATTCTCAAATCGGTTGGCAGCCGGCTACGCACGCTTCGCAGGACGAAGCAGCTGACGCTGGCCAAGCTGGCGCGGAAATCCGGGGTCGAAATGGCGACCATTTCCCGCATTGAGCGGGGACAGATGATCGGCACCCTGGAGTCCCATGTCCGGCTCTCTCGGGCGCTGAGCGTCCATCTGAGCACCTTCTATGCGGAACTGGATCACGCACTCAAATTGGCCGGATCGGCATTGACCCGTTCTGCTGGCTCCGCTCCCGCCTCACCGCGCGTGAAGCGCGCTTGATCCCGCGTGGCGGGTCCGACCGGAGGATTTTTCGCGTCCCGCGTTCCAGGATAATGCGGCCGGTGCGGACATTCGGCGGCCCGAGGCGCTCCCAGCGGCCGTCGACTTTCTGCCGCACCACTTCAGTTTCGCGTTCCTCCAGGACCATGGTGCGGCGGTTCAGGCGGATCAGATAGCTCGTCCGCTCCTGGAATTCAACCTGGGCGCATTGGCCCTCCTGACACCCCACCATCTCCTCGAACATCCCGGCCTGCAGCATTTGCAGCAGCGAATCCTTCAAGTCACCGCGGGAACTCATCCTCGATGCCCTCCTTCTCGTGCCAGCGCCTGATCAGCTCTCATAGGGCTCCACCGTTGCCCACGAAACGAAAAGCCGGACTGCCTTGTCTTCGGCAGCCCGGCCATCCGTTTTCAGGATCCGTGGCTTTGCGGCCCCTGATTGCTCAGGGTGTGCCTTTCTCGTCGTCCTGGTTACCCGCGCGCCTCACGCCTGCTTCCACGAGAGGCTCGCATAGACCGGGTAGTTCTCTCCCAGAGGGGGCTCGTGCGCTTTCCGCCAGCTCCGGCTCAGCCGCCGGCACAGCAGGAACCATTCAATCCGCATCCGTCGCCACATCGCGCGCCTCCTATGTTCGTCGCTCAATCGAACCATACCATATATGCTCAACTACTGTCAATACGTTGCTCAAGTAAATGAGCAGTATATCCAGCTTTAATCTGCCAGAAACTCCGCCTGTCAGCTCATCAACTTGAACATTTGTGATGGACTTGTTGAGCAAAAAATGTTACACTTGCTTATATGAACGTGAGGGCGGAGCACATGACACTGGGCGAGAAAATTCGGACCTTGCGGGAACAGCATCGCTGGAGCCAGCGGGAATTGGCCAAGCAAGGCGAGCTGGCCGCGGGCACCATCAGCCATCTCGAGACCAATAAATTCCGGGGCGATCTCGCCACCCATCAGAAGCTCGCCCGCGGCTTCGGCATCACGTTGGCCGAGCTTTACCGGGGTGTCGAGGAATTGGATCTTGGGAACGGCAGCGCGCCGCTCACACCGGTCTCTGAGGCGATCGAGACGTTCCGCTACAACGACAAGGCGAAAGCCACCCTCCTGGCCAGACAGATTTTCCAGAAGCCCTTTCTTCCGCAGCTCATTACGCTTGAGCCGGGTGGACAGACGCATCTCGAGCAGGCGCGCGCCGGCTGGAAGTTTGTCTTCGTCCTGAAAGGCGAGCTCGAGGTGACCGTCGGCGAGGAGCAGCTCCGCTTGGAGCCCTACGGCAGCATCTACTTCGAAGCCTCCAAGCCACACCAATTGACGAATCACAGCGAGGCTCTTGCAGAGTGTCTCACGGTCACGAGTCCGGTGGAGGTGTAGCCATGTCGAGGCCGACGGTCTTGGTGTGTGACGATGAGGAAATCGTGCGGTCCGCCGTGCGGCTCGTGCTCGAGCGGGAGTACGAGTTGATCTTTGCCAAGGATGGCGAGGAGGCGCTGAAGCAGTTCGAGGCGCAACCGGCGGATCTTGTCCTGCTCGACGTGAAGATGCCGAGGCTGGGCGGACTGGACGTGCTGAAAACGCTCATGACTCGGCAGCCGCCTCCGCGGGTCCTCATGCTGACCGCCTATCACAGCGTGGAGCTGGCTCAGCGGGCCACGCAACTCGGCGCCCTGAACTATGTCAGCAAGCCGTTTGAGCGGCAAGACCTGCTGGATGCGGTCGCTGGTGCGCTCACTGGCCCCCGGCCGAAATCCCAGGAGCCGGACGGCGACCGAGCGCGCCAATGAGCCGCGTCCACGCCTCGCACCAGCGCCGCCTCGTCACAGGGATCGTGGTGACTGGGGCGGTCGTGCTTCCTCTTGTCGTCGCCCTCAGTGCCTGGGGATGGCTTGAGCAGAGCCTGGGCGCTCCCTGGACCGCTCTTGTGCTGATGGTCCTCACGCAAGCCGCCCTGGGTCTGGCATGGCTGCTCACGGAGCGCCGTGGGCGATCGACCGCACCCCTGCAGGTGGTGGATTCCGCCCTGCATCAGCTACTGAAAATTCGCCGATCGGGCCGGCTCATGCCCTTGATCTGTCGGGTGCTGGTCCGGGCGCTCCATCCTGCCCACGCCACCATCTTTCTGTGGGATCCGCAGACCAAAACCTATCAGTTGGCCGCGAGCTGTGGGCCTGCCCGGCCGACCGCTATCCAGCAGTTCGATGAGTCCAGCCTGCTGATCCGCTGGCTTGGCGAGCACCGCAAGCCGCTGCGCGCCAGTGACGCTGACGAGCGGCCGGTCAGTGCTCCTGAGCATGAGCGGAAAACGACCCAGGCGTCGCCTCAGCGCCGGCTGGGCTTTGTCCTGCAAAACCTGCAGGCCGCGCTGGTCGTGCCGAGCTTCAAGAAGAAACAGCTGCGGGGATTTGTCGTCTTAGGCGCGCGGGCCAACCACCAGTCGTACACCGAGACGGACATTGCCGCGCTCCATCAGCTGGCCACCGGGTGTGCGGTGGCGCTGGAGAATGCCAGAATTTTTGAAACGCTGCGGACCGCTGCCGACAAGCTCGGCACGACCCGGAATCTGCTCCTGGACCAGCATCGGATGGCGGATGCCGGCCGGCTGGCGATGGGGCTGGCGCACGAAATCAAGAACCCCTTGACTGGCATTAAGACCTATACCGAATTTTTGCTGGAAAAGTATGACGACCCGAAGTTCCGGGAGGATTTCGTGCGCATCGTGCCCGCCGAGGTGGGACGGATCAACCGCATCGTGCAGAGCCTGCAAGATTTTGCCAAGCCGCCGGCCTTGAAGCTCCAAGCGGTGGACGTGCAGCAGATCCTGGCCGACACGGTCAGTCTGCTCTCCAACGAATGCCTCAAGCGCGGCGTCCAGGTCGCCAAGCAGTTTGAGTCCGAGCCGATATACCTCACCGCGGATCCCGCGGCCCTCAAGCAGGCGTTTCTAAACCTCTGCCTCAACGCCCTCGATGCGATGGATGCCGGCGGGACGCTCTCCGTCTCCACCCGTCTGGAGGACTCCGATTTGCTGGTCCGCATCTCGGACACCGGCAAAGGGATGTCTCAAGAGCAGATGGCCACGCTGTTTCGGCCGTTTGCGAGCACCAAGCAAACCGGCATGGGGCTGGGGCTGACGGTGGTCAAGCAAATCGTGGATCAGCATCTGGGCATCATCACGGTGGACAGCAACGTGGGCTACGGCACCACGTTCCAGATCCGCTTGCCCCACGCCGTGCGCCTGAAGACCGCGGACGGCAAACCGGGCGGGGTGACAGCCCCCTCGGAACCGGCCCGCAAACTCGTCGCACCGATTCGTGTGTTGCTGGTGGAGGATGAGCCGCGGATTCAGGAAGTGCTGCGGGAACGCCTAGAGGGGTTGGGGGCTCGGGTCAGCGCGGTCGCGTCAAGCCAGCACGCCCTAACCTTGATGGCCACGGAGCCGCAGGAATTGGTGGTGTTGGATGTCAAGCCAGGCGATACCCACGGCCTGACGACCATCACGGATTTTAAGCAGCGCTATCCGATGACCGCGATCATCGCCATTACGGGCATGCCGGACGATCATGCCGAAGCGTATGCCCGCAGCCTCGGCGCGTTGGCGTGCCTGGATAGCCCGCTGGAGCTCGCCCGTCTGCAGGAACTCGCCTATCAGGTGGCGGCCCGCTCGTGTCCGCCGGTCGCCAGCTGATTGGCGCTCCGACTCCTATGCGGCCGCTGATCCGCAGACTCGCTTGACGATCTCGTCGAGGCCGGACAAATCGATGGGCTTGCGCAACAGCGCGGCGGCGCCCAGCTGCTGAAAGTCCGGTTCCTCCGCCTCAAGGTTGCCCGTGATCACGACGACGGGAACCTGTGGACTAACCTTCTTGAGCTCCGCCAGCAGCGCCTTGTCTGACAGCCTGCCCTTGACGCTCAGGTCCATCAGAATCAGCTGGAGAGGGTGCTGCCGCGACAGTTCGACGGCCTCATCGCCGTTCTCCGTGGCCAGCGCCTGATGTCCCTGCATCTCGAAGCGAGACTTGAGTAGTCCCGCCAGCTTGGGTTCGTCGTCGACAATCAGGACATTCATGCCGCCGGGTCCTTGGCGGAGTCGTTGTGATGGTTCAGCCGCAGGGCCGCCTGCTTGACCGCGGTGACCAGCTTCGAGAAGCTGCGGCGCTGGTCGACGTACTGCACCCCCAGCCGCTCCACCTCTTGCTTGTTGAAGGCGGCGAGATTGATGCCAAACACGATGACGTCCTTCGGCTTATAGGGCGATTCCAGAATCCGCGCGCAGAGCTGGCCGTAGGCAATGTTCATGAGGGAGTCGAAATTGATGAGGACGATGTCCGGCCGGAAGGCCATCAGCTTCTCGAGGGTTTGGTTGATCGAATAGGCAAATTCCAACTGATAGGTGCCCTCGCAGCGCGACGGATCGGTGAACCATTCCTGCAGATACCGGGTAAACCGGGTGTCTTCGTTCGGCAGCGCTTCGAGGACAAAGAGGAGCTTCGCCTGCGCCGTGCCGGCCGGCGGATGGACGGCAGTCAGCGCGCGCTGGAGTCGCTGCTCGACGGGAGCGAGCACCCGCACCACGGCCTTCTTCAGCTCCTCCAAAGCCAGCGGCTTAGCAAAGAAGGCATCCACGCCCAGCGCCTCCGCAGTATTTTTGTAGTTTTCATCGTAGCCAGTGGCGACGAACACTTTGACGCCGGGATACTCGCGCTTGATGATTTTCACGAGTTCCAACCCATTCAGGCCGGGGAGCCTGACGTCGACCACGGCCAGCGACGGTTGCTCGACTTTGAGGAGCTCGATGGCCTGCTCGGCGGAGGTGGCGGTCATCGTCTCATAGCCCCGCATGGCGAAGAAGGTGCTGAGGGTCTCCACCAGCTTCTCCTCGTCATCGACGACGAGGATCTTGCCTTTGGTGATGGCCTGCTGCTCAAGGTAGGCTTCGAAGTCCTGGCAATCGACATAGTAATTGCTGTCGCAATAATTATAGAGGTAGAGCGAACGGTCGGCGCCCGCCCACTGATGGCGGCTCTCCGGCTTGATCCGGCAGAGGATTTTCGGGTTATTGAAGAGGGGGCATTTAGCAGCCATCTGTCACCCAGTCAGTTGCCTTGGTTCTGAAGTATACCTGAAGTCAGCCGTCATCCAGGCGTTCCTGGTGCCGCGGCCCCGTTGCCGGACGCCGATCCCATGGCAATCCGCCGCTCGATCTCATCGTCGCTCAGGGCCGGCAGCCGGATCTTGAAAGTGGTGCCCATGCCATAGGTCGAATCGACGGTGATGGTGCCGCTGTGCGCCTCGATGATCTGACTGATGACATAGAGGCCGTAGCCCCGCAGCTGCTCCGTCGTCGGCTTCGTGGTGTAATACGGAATGAAGAGCTTGCGCAGGCGCTCCGGCTTGACGCCGATGCCGTTGTCGCTGATGGTCAGCACAACCCACCGCGTCGGCTTCTTCGTCTTGGGATCCGGTTCGGTCGTGGCGGACGCCGCCAGGCGAATCAGGCCGCGATAATCCGCTGGCAGGGCGATCTCTCGATCTTCCTGCTTGTGCTTGATGGCATCCCAGGCATTGGCGATGAGGTTGATGAGGCACTGAGCGAGTTTGCTCCGATTGCCCCAGATCACCGGCAGGTCCTCCGGCAGTTCCTGCCGGAAGTCGATCTGGTTGAACGGGACTTTGTATTGCGCCATGGGCAGCGCCACGGTGAGCGCTTCGGCGAGGGCCATTGGGCGGGGCTGCTCGTGAGACGCGGTAATGCCCCGGACAGAGGCAATGATGTTGCTGCCGGCAATCGCCTCTTCATGGATGCTTTGCAGCGACTGTAGCTCTTGTTCAACGCCTTGGCGCACAGCTTCAGGAAGATCGGCGTGTTGCTTCAGCAGCTTGCGCAGATGCTCCGCCCGGCTCTGGGCCGTGCCGGCGATGATGCACAGCGGATTATTCAACTGGTGCGACATGGAGTTCGCCATGGATCCCAAATCGGCCAGCGACTCGGCATGGAACAATTCGGCCTGGCGTTCGTGTTCCTGTTGATAGAACTGGGCGTTCTCAATCGCCAGCGCCGCCTGGTTCGCCAGCGTTTGGAGCATGCTCAAGTCATCTTCTGAATACATTATGTCCGTGCGCTTGTTGCCCAGCGCCAGGAAGCCGATCAGCCGGTCGTTGACAAAGCTCGGAACCACCACGGCAGCATCGAGATTTTTGAGCCGCGTCTCCAGGCGGGATAAAGACACCGTGCGACCCCGCTTGGTATCAGTCAATTGGCTGATTTCCTCCCTCACCACCGCGGCGCGCTCCTGCATGAGCCATAGCACCAAGGGCTCGTGCGTCCCGCATTCCAGGGGAGGATTGGAGACCTTGCAGGAGGGCCTGACCTGCACTTGCAGCACGTATTGCTCGCGGCCATCATCCCACAGGAAGATGCCTGCATGCTCGAGCTTCATAGCACGAACAAGAAGATAACTGAGGAGTTTCAGCAGACGATGTAAATCGTGAATCTGCGTCATACCCTTGGCAGCGTTGAGCAACATGAATTGGTAGCGCCGTTGTTCTCTCAGCAGACGAGCCTCAGCTTTTTGCTGAAAGAAAAGATTTACGTAGTGCCCAAGGGTTGCAAGGAGTGCCATTAATCCCAATGGGGCCCCCCACCACCGCTCACCGAAGATTGTCTCCAAAAGCTCTTTGCTTGTGATGGCGAGCAGGAACGGCAAGCTGATGACACACGCGTATACGCCGAGAAAGATGGCGCCTCTTGTGAGGGCGAGATTAATATCCATCAAGCGATACCGCACGATCGCGTAAGCGGTTGCCAAGGCATACAGAGGAATGGCGTATGTCCCAAAAGGCATCAGGTAGGGTATTTCGATGTTAAATGTAGGCAAGAAGTTTGGGATACCTCCTAGATAAGCGACGAACATGGACCAGCAGAAATAGGTCAGCTGATTCCGTTTCGCCCTGGCCGAAGTGGCATAGACTCTGAACAGCTCAACAAGTCCATAGATAGCTAGACTGACCCAGAGCGTGAAGAATATGTGATAGACCAAGCCGGGGTTGATGAAGTATTTGAATGAGAATTTGGGGACAACTTCGCGGATCAAAATCGGGGTTGCGTTAAGAATGAGGGCAGTCAGACCAAAGAGATAAATTCCCCTGATGACATATCTTCTCCGACTCTGTTGATGAGGCTCAAGAAGGCTGATAACAAAGTGGACGAAGAAGACCGGGATAAAGATAACGCCAACATGATTCAATCGCCACCAAAACAGAGCGGCTTCGGCGTCGGGCCTCGTGATGGCAACAGCTTCAAAAACGCTCCACCAAGAAATCGCCACGGAATATAACGCATAGGTGACATTCGTAAGACGCCGAGGACCTTTGGCATAAATGATGACCGCCAGAATGAAGTGAGTAAGTGCGGTCACATGGAATGCCACGACGTACTGGGTTAACATCTGCAGCGCCTCAAACTGCTATGGCATGTCCCTAAACAACGAACGAGCACCGTAACTGGTCACCAGAGCATAGAATGGGATTACATATAGCCCGTACGGATAGAGTCCTGGCAGGCGCACGTCGACCATGATTAAAAAATTATCCAACCCCCCCAAGTAGGCCAAGACATGAGTGACCAGAATGATTTTCAGGAGGTTTTTTCCTCGTGAGGAAAGTAGCGGTAGCTGCCGAATGAGCAGCAAGGTGCTCCAGACCACTAGCGCCACAAAGAGCACAAAGTAGAGCGGGAAAAACAACACCGGTTTGGGATACGCGTAGGCATCTCGATATATCGTCTGCCCAGTGAATAACCCTGGCCACAGATTGAGCAGATTGAAGAGGATCGTAATGACATAGGAGGCTCCAAGTGCGGTGCGGAGTCTCGGATCCTTCGAATTGATAAACACGATTACGGAGTGAAATAGCAAGACCGGAATGAACGTACATCCGAGATGTAAAAGCCATCCCCACCAAAACCCAGACAAGACGGGAATGGCGTGCGCCTGTGTTCCTACAAAGAATGCCCAAAAAGCGATGCTGAACCAGTACAAAGCAAAGAGTTGGTTCACGCGCCTAGAGGGATTGAGGAACCACGTGTAGCCTGCAGCAAGGACCGCACCGATTGAGGCAAGTGCAGCAGAGAAGGTGAAATGGTTCATCCGCGAGGCTTCCTGGCCCGCACATCATCAGTGAGTGTTTCTATAAGCTCGTGCTGAGCCTTCCGTATCTTGTGCAGTTCCATGTGCCAGACTTCTGTATCAGGCTCAATCAAACATGTCGCAGCTCCTGCACGAATCGACGTCGGAACTGCAATGAGGTTGCCGGTCGCATCCGCGAATGCAAGCTTCTGTCCTCCAATAGCGATGATCTTGCCAGTCGCCTCATTGACATAGGCGAATTCCATTTCCATGCTCATCTTCTTCAGCGATGTCGTACGGATATGGATGCTGATCTCATCAAATACATATGATTCGTGCTCATACTTGAGCCACGCATGTACCGTAATTAACTTGGTGCCGGAACGAAGTATCTCCATATGGTCAGGCACCGCTTGCCGAAAGAAGTCCTCTCGCGCCTGACCTTGCCAGTCAAAGTATCTGGCAAAGTACACATTACCCTCTGCATTAGTATCCGTGAGATAGACGCGCTTGCGGAACACAAACTCTCGTGGTGCTGGATTTGTGCTCATGGCTCACCTCCCTCCTGTTTGTACTTTCCTTCGCACGCTCTTGCCTCGTCGACTGTTGAGGCGAGCCCTGACGTCTCCCCCTGCTTTCATCCACTCCAACACTTCTCGTGTCGGAAACCGCCAAACTCCGCCCATTCTGAAGGCGCCCTTGATCCGCCCTTGTCGCGCAAGTCGGGCCACCGTCAAGGGGTGAACTCGCATTAGTTTGGCCAGTTCCTTTGCCGTGAGGACCGCTGGTGCACTCTTGCGTTTCATCGCGCGCCTCTGCTTCTTTTATACTATTCTGTTTCTCCTTGCAGGGAACGATTATACCTTATAACCATCACGGAATATATTGGTTCTGATCGATGTGGTTACAAACAAGAGAGCCACTCGCCGACTTCGACGAGTGGCTCTCCTATCGAGCGCTTAAAGCGTGCCGGCTATTCAGGCAGAGGAGGAATCAGATGTCTCGGAGGCAGCCTTGCGTTTGGCCAACGTCGCTTGCGCCGTCTTGGCACTCTGGCTATCGCCTTTGAGCCAGGCTTCGTAGCGAACCTTGGAGCGCTTCGCCCATGTCTCCTGGTACTGCTTGAAGAGCTCCACGTCGCCTCGCTCGAGCAGCGTCACCAGCTCGTCGCGCTTGGCGTCGGCCATGTACTTGGCTTCTGGCCACGTCTCTTTCACCCTTGCTTTGAGTGCGCTGAGCGATACCGGCGGCTTCGTCGCCGGGATTTCCGGCGTCCGAGTAGATGTTTCTGGGGCGCACTCAGGCGTCGGTTCCACCGGCTCCGATGTCTTGCCCTCCGGCGATTGCTTCCGACCTTTCTTATTAGCCGCGGCTCGGGCTTTGTGCTTGGCGCGCTTATTGGCCAGGTATTCCTGGTTCTTCTTGTGGAGTTCCTTCCGTTGCTCTGGAGTCATTGCTGTGTCCTCGTTGGTTGACGGTGTCGCCATGATGCCACGTTGCTGTCGATGCCACGCCTTCGTCTCCCAGTGATGGATGGTGCCTCCGAGCCGTCTCACCTCCTTTCGCCATGTATCGTCATGCCCGTGTCCCGTCAGAATGTGCGCCAGCTCGTGCAGCATGAGCTTCGAAGGCCGGTCGGTGCCCGACACGTAGAGCCGTTTGGCGGAGCGCACACAGATCCAGCCCTTATTGGGTTCCTTCGTGTGGGCATGCGCCTTGGCTCGGAAGCTCGATCCATCGCCTCGGTCGATGCACCCGCCGACGAAGACCCCTCTGAACTGCGCGTACGGCTGAAAGGCCGAGTACTCAACGCAGGGCATGCCGTGGCCTCCGCGTCCACTTCGCCTTCCGTGGCAGCCCGAACTGCCGACGGAGCACGTCATTGAAGCTCTGGCCGGGTCCTCGCCGGCGCGAGAGCATTCGGTACACGTCGTCATCGATCCGGATGATCACGCCGTGCGGAGTCTCCTGTACGGATCTGAGCGTCCTACTCGGCATCGACGTACTCCTGGCAAATCGCCAAGGCCTCGTCGTAGGACGTCGCCTTGAACACCCGCTGCATCATCTCTTCGGCCTGATCCGACTGTCCCGCTTCCTGCAGAGCGTGCTTACACCGACCGAGGATCGCGAAGATGTTGCCGTCTGTGCCGACGAGCTTGACGCGCGGCTTATCCGCCATCGCTTCGTCCCCTCTACCGCGCCGCATCGAACAACCGATTGATCTGCCGCTCGATCAGCACCACGCTGACCGCCATCGCGCGTGCCGCGGCTGCGTTCTCGTCCTTCATCGCTTGGTCCAGCCACTCCTGCATCGTGCTCTTGGCGCGCTCCAGCGCCTCGGCGCTGGCCGCATCCAACCCGGCCTGGCCTCGCAGTTGCCCCTCGGTCATCGCCACGTCCTCACTCTTCGACCGCATCCAGGTCCATGAGGTACCGCCGGCCGCAGGCGTACCCGATGACCACGTCCAACTTGAGGCCGAGCCCTTCGGCGCGGTCCAGCAGCGCCTGCTGCTCCGGGGTCAGCGGGAAGGTGAAGCGTGCCTTGAAGTCCTCCACCGTCATCCGGGAGGCCCGCTCATCGATGTGCTGGCTCATCAGGCAACACCCCAGCACTGCCGCGCCTGCGGAAAGCCGATCCACGTGCCGTCCTTGCCCAGGCCGCGCTGGGCCAGCTCGATCCGGGCGAGTTCTCCCAGGTCGACTTTGCCGGTGGCGATCTCCAGCAGGACGTCCGTGTCGATGCCCTGAAAGATTGCGTACCGTTCGATGGCGGCATCCTCGTTGTTCAGGATCCGCCGTCCGATCTCGCTGATGCGGTTGTGCTGTGTCATCGCGCCCTCGCCCCCTGTCACTCGCGTTCCTCAAGCTCGAAGAGTGCTCGCTCGAGCTGGTCCTCGATCTCTTCCCGGATCGCCTCCGGCCTCGCATCCGGGTCCACTGAGGCTCCGATCTGCTCGAGCAGCCACCGCAGCTCCCGGGCTGTTAGCGCCACCTGAGCCTTCCGCGCTGCCATCTCCCACCTCCGCGTTGTGGCTGTTCGGCTCTGTTCCATCGCGCGGGACAGAGGAGGCCGGAACCGGCCGCAGGAGTCAAGGCAAATAGGACCGTCGCTCATCGCGTCCGACCCCAGGCGACCTTGCCGCTGGCGCGCAAGCTCAGATGGGCCCCGTCGCAGAGGATCAGATGATCCAGGAGCTCGATCCCCAGCAGCTTCCCGGCTTCGATCAGCCGCCGCGTGAGGTCCACGTCGTGCTCGGACGGCTCCAGCTCGCCGCTGGGATGGTTGTGCGCGAGGATCACCGCGCTGGCGTTGGCCAGGATCGCGGGCTTGAACACCTCGCGCGGGTGCACGAGCGAGGCGCTGACCGTCCCGATCGATACTGTGTTCAGGCCGATGACCGTGTGGCGCGCATCGAGCAGGACGACCACGCAGTGCTCCCGATCTGCACCCTTCAAGTAGGAGGCGACCACCGCCGCCGCATCCTCCGCGCTGGCCACCGGACGCCGCGCCGCCTTTACGGCACCCTCTCGCACCAGCTGCACCTTCCAGATCGGCACGCCCGCCTCGCTCATCGCTGCGCCTCGGGCGCGATCGTGATCTCGTCGAGGGTCACCACAAACGACCGCTGATCCATCCACGCCCCGTTGCTGGTCGTCACCCAGCCGGTCGCGTGGTTATAGGCGATCACCTTCTGTTCGCCCACGAACGTCTCCAGGTAGGCCCGGCCTTCCTGGATGGCCCGGTGGACTTCCTCGAGTTGCTGCCGTTGCATCGTGCTCATCGTCGCCTCCGCTGTTTCGTCCGCTCTCCTGTTCCCATCGTGGGGTGGGAGGAGGCCAGAATCGGCCGGAGAGAGCAAGGCAAATCGGACGAAGAAAACGACCCCCGGCGGTGAGTTCGGGGGTCGTGGTGCGGCCGTGCCCACCGACGAGGAAGACGTCAGGAGACGGGCGACTTCACCTCCGCCACCGGCTTGACCTTGTTGAGTTCGACGTTGACGGCCCCGAAGAACCCGGCCAGCCCGACCAAGGCCAAGGCGTAGTTGGCATGCCCAGTCAGCCACTCCTGGAAGCCGGGGATCGTCGGGATCGCGGCGAGTGTTGCGAGCCCGAACGAGACCGCAATCTTCCACGCTCGCTGCGAGCCACTGTCCTGTTTGCCGAAGAGTGTGAAGAGACCAGTCGAGAAGTTGGTGAGCGTCTGCATCAGCGTCTCGATCATCGGGACGCGCGCTCCCAGATAGCCCGTCGAGGGCTGTGCACTCGGCGGCTGCCCCTGGCGGATCCGGGCTCCGCGCCGCTCCGTATACCAAGCGCCCAAGATAGCGGCCACGAGCGGATACGCCACATTGCCATAGGGCAGACCCTTGATCGGCTCGGCGTCCTGTTTCGCTTGATCCGTGGGGCTGATCTCGTGCTCCTGGAGCGGAGTCTCTTTTCCGGCTTTGTAGTTCTCGACCGGCTTACAGCCGGCCATCACCAACAGCAGCGCGCAGGCTGCAACCACGCCAACCCGTTTCATCGTTCACCCCCTTGTTGTGCTGCCTACCGAGTCAGATACGCCACTACCACGCCCACCAACAGCGAGCTCATGACCGTGATCACGATGGACACCGCCCAGCTCGGGCGGCCGGAGATCCGCTTCCACACCTCGTGACGGAATTCGTCGAAGCGCTTGATGAGATCGGCGGTGCTCGTCGCAATC